>Ga0123356_10005759_pt1 | contig 12576 bp, 8 predicted proteins | sample TergutEmb28metaG_2_FD_92546 | JGI IMG/M metagenome (GOLD analysis project Ga0123356, IMG submission 92546) | Embiratermes neotenicus P3 segment gut microbial communities from Petit-Saut dam, French Guiana - Emb289 P3 | ecosystem: Host-associated > Arthropoda: Insects > Digestive system > Gut ... | reverse complement strand
GCCGAGCTTTTCGCCTTCAGTTATAGTTTCCGCTTCATTGTTTGTTATAATAATCATGAGCTTGATTATAACACGTCGCATGTAACAGTAAAAGGACATATTTGCAAAAAACGTTAAAAAATGGTAATATGCAGCTATGGAAAAAGTAATTTCTTTTGCAAAAATAATAGGGAAAACGACACTGAGATTTATTCAGGGAGCAGACGTTTTTTTGCTTTCTTTATGTTTAATAAGCACAATTTACGGAATTGTGCTTATTAACAGTATAACAAAAAATTTCCCGTCAGGCGCAGGCGGGCAAACTAACGTTCAAATAGGCGCAATGATTATAGGCTTATTTCTTTTTGTACTGTTTTCGTATATTGATATTGATATCATTGCAGGCAGATCAAGGCTGCTGTTTTTGTTTAGTATTATGCTAATATCAACACTGTTAATTTGGGGTGAAGGAGATGAGGATGTTAACCGCAGGGCATGGCTCAGGTTTTTTAACATTGGAATCCAACCGGCAGAAATTACAAAAGTTACTTTTATCATAATAATGGCAAGAATGATATCCATTTTCAAGGAACAGAAAACATTTAATTCAATATTTTCTGTTCTCCAGATATTTATTGTTTTTTCAATTATGTTTGGATTTGTGTTAGTTATATCTCAGGACATGGGTACAGCGCTTGTATATTTCGGAATCTTTGCGATTATGCTCTTTATTGGTGGTATGAAGCTGCGCTGGTTTGCTGTCGGCGCGGTATTAATAACTGCGGCATCACCTTTTATTTGGGAGAACATTTTAAGTCAAAAGCAAAGAGACAGAATAGTGGCTCCATTTATTCCGGATATTATCGACCCTACACGCCAGGGAGTATTATGGCAGCCTAATTTAAGTATTCAAGCAATAACATCAGGTGGATTTACAGGACAAGGACTCGGTAGCGGCTCACTGACACAAACACCGTTTGCAATACCGGCACAGCATACAGACTTTATTTTATCGGCGGCAGGAGAAGAACTTGGATTTGTCGGATGTCTTTTAATTATGATTCTTTTGGTGGCGATAATATCAAGATGTGTATACATAGGAGTAAATTCCAACAATCCGCTGGGACTTCTTGTTTGTACCGGAGTTGCGGGTATGCTTATTGTGCAAATGATTATGAATATAGGTATGGCGCTTGGTGTAATGCCTGTTATAGGAGTAACACTTCCTTTTTTCAGCTACGGAGGTTCTTCAATTGTTACAACCTTTGCGGCAATGGGGCTTATATCCGGAGTTAAAATGCGTCCGAAACCTTCAAAGTTCCAGGGATACTAAAAAAATAAAGGGTTTTTTGCTTTTCTTTCGTATACTATATATTGCGACGAATTAACAGGAGATATAGAAAGCAATGAATCCAAGACAAATTAGAGAGGCGCTTGAGGAGCAAATGCTGTCACCGCAGGCGTCTTATGCTGCCCGCTCAAAAGGGCGAGAGCGCGAAGAGCCGCAGTGTGATATAAGAACATGCTACCAGCGTGATATTGACAGAATAATACACAGCAAAACATTCCGCAGACTTAAACATAAAACACAGGTATTCCTCAGTCCCGAAGGAGACCATTACAGAACAAGACTTACACATACACTCGAAGTTGTCAGAATAAGCAGAACTATTGCCAGAGGACTGGGATTAAACGAGGATTTAGCAGAAGCTATTGCATTCGGACACGACTTAGGGCACACACCCTTCGGGCATGCCGGAGAAAGAGCATTAAATGAAATTCTAAAAGACGAAGGTGGCTTTGAGCATAACCGGCAGAGTCTTAGAATTGTCGACCGGCTCGAGCAGGAAGGAAAAGGATTAAACCTTACATTTGAGGTCAGAGACGGAATACTTGGACACACAGGCGAAACTTTGCCTTTAACAGGAGAAGGTAAAGTAGTCAGAATCGCCGACAGAATAGCGTACATTAACCATGATATAGATGATGCCTTACGGGCGGGAGTACTTCTCAAGAGCGATATACCAAGTAAGTTCGTTGATGCACTCGGAACAAAACACGGTGAGAGAATAAACACACTTGTTCTTGATATGATCGAAGAAAGTGCAAAAAAAGGCGATATCGCACTCAGTGCTGAGATATCGGCAATCTTTGACGAGTTTCGTGAATTTATGTATAAAAATGTATATTTAAACATGAGAGCAAAAAGTGAAGAGAGTAAGGTCTTTGGAATAGTAAACGGAATATTTAAGCACTACTTCTATGTACCCGATGAAATGCCTGATGAGTACCGTAAGATTATAGATAAAGAAGGTCTTAAGCGTGCAGTCAGCGACTTCGTATCGGGAATGACCGACAAATATGCCGTTCATGTATACGAAAACCTTTTTATCCCCGAAGCCTGGCAGGTACGATGAGTTAAGAGGAACGACGTAATGGCAATTCCCGAAAGTTTTATTGATGAGCTTGTCAGCAGGACCGACTTGACGGAACTTGTCGGTGAGTATGTACGTCTAACAAAAAAGAGCGGTAACAATATGTTCGGGCTGTGCCCGTTTCACAGTGAAAAAACCCCGTCATTTTCGGTTAATTCCGATCTGCAGCTATACCGTTGCTGGGGTTGCGGAAAAGGCGGCGGTGCGATAACATTTATCAGAGAAATGGAAAACCTGCCTTTTCCTGATGCGGTTGAAGCACTTGCAAAACGTGCAGGGATGACAGTTCCCGAAGAAACAGGGAAGGCTGAGGTTTCGAATCGCAGAAAACGAATACTGGAATTAAACAAAGACGCAGCCAGACATTTTTTGCAAATGTTAGCATCACCACATGGGCAAGCTGCCCGTAAATACCTTGAAAAACGCGGATTAACAAAAGCGACCGTCACAAAATTCGGCATCGGAGCGGCGCCCGATAACTGGTCTCTACTCCACGATGCAATGATAAAAAAGGGATATACAAAGCAGGAGCTTATAGATGCGGGGCTTTGCAGACACGGACAAAAAGGTACATATGACTTTTTTCGAAACAGACTGATGTTTCCTGTAATCGATGTAAGAGGTGACGTTGTAGCCTTCTCGGGCAGAACACTCGATCCCAATGCAGAAAGTCATAAGTATTTAAACTCAACAGATACAATTGCATTTTCAAAAGGTAGAAATCTGTTTGGCTTAAACTTCGCAAGAAAAACAAAATCGGGCATGCTGGTTTTGGTCGAAGGTAATATTGATGTAACTATGCTTCATCAAGCAGGTTTTGATAATGTGGTAGCACCTCTTGGCACAGCATTCACAGAAAGTCAAGCAAGGCTTTTATCCAATTACACAAGTAAAGTGGTCATCGCCTTCGATCCCGATGAACCCGGTGAAAGAGCAACCCTAAAAGCACTGCCACTCATAGAGGCAACAGGAACGGAAGTTAAAGTTATTGACCTCGGCACATCAGGAGACCCCGATGACTTTATCAAAAAGCGCGGAGCCGATGCCTTCAGAGTATTGCTTGAACGCGGAGAAAATCACATAGAGTACCGCTTGCAGACGATTCGCGGAAGCCATGATATTGAAACCGACGAGGGTAGATTAAAGTATCTTTCTGCTGCAACACAGTATTTAACACAGATAGAAAGCCGTCCCGAGCGTGAAATATATTCGACAAGGGTAGCGGAAACTGCAAAAGTCTCTGTCGATTCGGTAAAAAACGAAATTAACAGAATCATAAGCATTAAACAAAAACGAAACAGAAAAGACTTTGAAAAAGCAGTTACACGGCCGAGGGCCGGTATTCAACCGGCAAACAGAGAGTTTCGATACGAAAATGCGGCATCTGCAGTTGCAGAAGAGGGTGTTATAAGGTGCCTTATAAGCGACAATTTATTATTAAAAATTGCACTGAAAAAAGGTTTTAGCGCCGAAGAGTTCACATCGCAAATACTCGCAAAGATTTATTTAAGTATTGAACACAGATTAACATCTGACATGAAAGCAGACAGAGCGCAAATAGTTTCTTCTCTGGAACCTGATGAAGCAGCACTGCTGATGACAATACTGGAAAAGCCTGAATCGCAGGCAGACGGAGAGAAAACACTACAGGAATACATAGGGAAAATTAGAACCGAGCGCATGGCAAAAGCGGTACCCGACGAGTCATTGCTTCTCGAAATCATGAACTTAAAGAAAAAAAAGAAAAAGGAATGAATGTACATGGAAGATAAAATCGAAAAAATTCAAGACGAATTGGATAAAATCGCTTCGGAAGGTGAAGCAGTAAGCGAATTTCCCGAAAAAACACAAGAGCAATATAACGAGGAACGGTTAAATGCACTTGTGGAAGAAGGGAAAAACGGGGCAGTTTGACATCAAAGGAACTGCTTGACGTGCTTGAGGATATGAATTTAGAGCAGGATCAGGTTGATAAGTTTTACGATACTCTCGAGAACTTCAACATTGATACAATCGAAGCAGAGGGAGCTAACTTTGTCCCACCCGATGATGAAACTCCCGAGATGGAAGAGCTTCAGGAAATCGAAACGCTTGCAGAAGACGAAATCATCGACCCGGAAAGCTTAGTGGATAATTTTTCTATTGATGATCCTGTCAGAATGTATTTAAAAGAAATAGGTAAAGTAAACCTGCTTACAACCGAGGCTGAAATCGAGCTGGCAATGAAAATGGCAGAAGGTGACAAGGAAGCAAAGCGTAAAATGGCAGAGGCAAACCTAAGGCTTGTTGTTAGTATTGCAAAACGTTATGTCGGACGCGGGATGTTGTTTTTAGATTTGATACAGGAAGGGAATCTCGGACTTATTAAAGCGGTCGAAAAGTTTGATTATACAAAAGGTTATAAATTTTCAACCTATGCAACATGGTGGATACGCCAGGCTATTACCCGTGCGATAGCAGACCAGGCGCGCACAATAAGAATACCTGTTCATATGGTTGAGACTATAAATAAGGTTATGCGTATTTCGCGTCAGCTCCTGCAGGAACTCGGACACGACCCGACACCTGAAGAAATTGCCGAAGACATGGGAATGCCGGTTGAAAAGGTACGCGAGATACTAAAAATAGCACAGGAGCCTGTTTCCCTTGAGACACCGATAGGTGAAGAAGAAGACAGCCATCTCGGTGACTTCATACCCGACGAAGACGCATCGGAACCTGCTGAGGCTGCGTCGTTTACGCTTCTTAAAGAGCAACTATCGGGAGTGCTCGGCACCCTGACACCACGTGAAGAAAAGGTTCTCAGACTCAGATTTGGCATAGAAGACGGTCGCACGCGTACTCTCGAGGAAGTTGGCAGAGAGTTTAGCGTCACGCGCGAGCGAATCAGACAGATAGAAGCAAAAGCGCTTCGCAAACTACGCCACCCAAGCCGCAGTAAAAAATTAAAGGATTTCCTATTTCCGTAAATTATTCATTCGCTTCCTTCATAGTCATAAGAGGTAATAAATGAAAACACTTGGTATTAATATAGGCTCGACGAGCCTTAAAATGGTGCTCGTCGATAACAACAAACCTGTTTTGAGTGCATCCGGCAGCCATGAGGGCAACTTCGAAGCTATCACTCAAAAGCTCCTGAGCGAAGGAAGCATCCCTGCCGGAACACCTGCTCTTATTACAGGCAACGAAGGCCGCTTCACATTTAACATACCCGGGACGCTCGAGCCGTTATGTGTAGAGGCTGCCGTTTCCGTGCTTGGAATTGACGCCGATGCTGTTGTGAGCATGGGTGGTGAGGACCTAATTGTATATACTCTTGAAAAAGGAAAAATAGTAAACAGCTTTTCGGGTAATAAATGTGCTTCGGGAACAGGCGAGTTTCTTAAGCAGCAGCTTGCACGAATGGACATGACACTCGAGGACATTAAAGAAATACCGGAGGAAGCAAAGGTATATCCGATATCCACAAGATGCTCGGTCTTTATGAAAAGCGACTGCACGCATAAACTGAATAAACGCGAAGCAACAAAAGATGATATAGTCCTGTCACTTTCCGATGTTATGGCAGTTAAAGTCATCGACTTTCTGAAAAGAGCAGGTATAAAAAGCGGAAAAGTAGTTTTAATCGGCGGTCTGACACTAAATAATCATATAGTACGTTTCATCAAAGACAAAGCACCGCAAATTGAGTTTATCATACCACCGGAAGCCCCAGTCTTTGAAGCACTCGGAGCTGCCGTTTTAGCAGATAAACACGGAGCTCCGCTTCCTGACATGAAAAGCCTCATGCGCCAGGGTGAAATACAGTTTGAAAAACTAAGCGGCTTGTCCGATTCTTTGGAGAAGGTTCGTGTCTTTGATAAACCGGATACTAAAGTTAAACCTAACGGTAAGTACATATTAGGTGTCGACGGAGGATCAACAACAACAAAAGCCTGCCTCGTTGACATGGATACACTCGAAGTGACTGCAAGTCATTACGGCAGAACTCACGGCGACCCTGTCAAAGCGCTCAAAGAGTGCTTGCGCATAATTCAAACTAAAGTACAAGAAGACACGGGAAGCAAATCGATTGATATAAGACTTGTTTCAACCACAGGCTCCAGCCGCGAGATACTTGGTGTGTTTCTCGAAACAAAAGGTGTATACAATGAAATAATTGCACACTCTGTCGGCACAACATACTACGACGCCGATGTAGAGACGATTTTTGAAATAGGCGGGCAGGATGCTAAGTATGTCCTGCTTAAAAATGGTGTGCCTATTGACTATGCCATGAATGAAGCCTGCTCTGCAGGAACGGGTTCATTTCTGGAAGAGAGCGCAGCAGGTGACCTCTCGATAACAAGCGACAGGGACATAGGACCTATAGCACTAAAAGCTGAAGCACCGCTTAAATTTGGCGAGCATTGCAGCGCATTTATTAATAGTGACATAAGAAAAGCGATAGGGCAGGGAGCAAGCCGTGAGGACATCACGGCAGGAATAGTCTGCTCTATAGTTGCAAATTACCTAAACCGAGTAGTAGGAAACCGGACAATTGGAGGCAAAGTCTTCCTGCAAGGTGGAGTTGCAAAAAACCCTGCAGTACCCGCTGCGTTTGCAATGCTTCTCGGAAAAGAAATCCTTGTACCACCCTCACCGGAGCTAATGGGGTGCTTTGGTGTAGCGCTTCTTGCAAAACGAAAGTATGATGACGGATTATTAGATGAAACAAAATTTGATATTGATGAAGTACTCAGTAGAGATATCGGCTATGAAAGCGTTTTTAAATGCCGGGCTTGTGAAAATCTATGCCCGATACAAGTGCTTAAATTAAATGACCGTAAGATAATGTTCGGCGGCAGGTGTAATAAATACGCGAACATGCGCAAAGCTGTAAAAGATGTTCCTGTCTTTGATTATGTAGAAAGACGGCAAAAACTGCTTTATGAGGAATATGCAGCGCCGCCTACGACGGCGCTGCCGATAGAACTAACGGAGCAAAAACGCGATTTCACAGTCGGCATTCCGAGAGCTTTGTCTGTACACACGCTATACCCGCTTTATTCATGGTTTTTCCACTCGCTCGGTATTAAAACGATACTATCAACAGAAGTACCTCACGAGGGAATGGCGCGTGCCGAAGCAGGGTACTGTTTCCCTGCAGAGATAGCACACGGTGCTGTGCAAGACTGTATAGACAAAGGTGCGGACTACATTTTGCTGCCGCATTTTCGTGATATGCCAAGCTATGAAAAGGATGTCCACGCTAATTTCTGCCCTCTTACTCAGGGTTTACCGTATTACGTTGAAAAAGCATTTCCCGACGTTGATAAAAGCAAGTGGCTTCCGCTTGTTGTAAGCTTCAAGTATAGCGAAGAAAAAGCTCTAGAACTTTTTACCGTGATGAGTGAAAAGCTTGGCATCGCCGGTGAGGAAGTTAAGGCAGCCTTTGACATTGCCTTGGAAAAACAAAAAGCATATTTCAAAGCAGCAAAAATGCTTGGACTAGAAGCACTTGAAGAATCACGCAAGGCAGAGCGACCTGTAATTGCAATTCTCGGCAGGCCGTATAATGCTTTTACACCCGAAGCGAACATGGGAATCCCAAAGAAATTTACAACCCGTGGTTACTCAATAATACCTTTTGATATTTTACCGTTTGAAAATGAAGAAATCTTCCCGAACATGTACTGGTACTACGGTCAGGAAGACGTAAAAAGCGCAGTTCTCTTAAAAAATGAATATAATATTTACGTAACTTATGTTACAAACTTCTCATGTGCACCCGATTCATTTATTTTACACTATGTTAAATGGATTATGGGACAAAAGCCGTTTCTTGTGCTTGAACTCGATAACCACTCTGCAGACGCGGGAATAGATACAAGAGTTGAAGCTTTCCTCGATGTCATTGACGGCTACAGAGATAAAAAGGACGATATCGAAGCTGAGCGTTATGATAACGGCTGGAAGTTTGTCAGTGAGAAAAAACCTGACGGTGAGTTTGAACTTCGTGTTGACAACTCAAAAACAGGTGAGAAAATGCAGGTACGAAACAACAAACGTGTAAAAGTACTGCTTTCCAACATGGGTGAGATATCAACAGAATATATCGGTGCCGGTCTTCGAGGACAAGGTGTCTGTGCAGAGGTATTACCTGTTGCAACATGTAAAACGGTTATGGTGGCAAGAGCACATGCCTCGGGTAAGGAGTGCGTACCAAGTCATTTGGTACTCGGCTCAGCACTCGAGTTTCTCTGGAGCGATAAATACCGTAAGGATGAGATGTACCTGCTCTTTGTGCCGATTACCCTCGGACCATGCAGAACAGGTCAGTACTATGTTTATTACGAGAATCTTTTCCGTGACATGCGTCTTGAAAACGTGGTTGTATTTACATTATCAGCAGAAAATTCATATAACGAGCTTGGAACAAGTTTTTCAAGGGTTGTTTGGAAGGGTGTTGTACTATCCGACTATCTCAAAGACATGAAGAATACCTTAAAAACAATAGCTGCCGACGAAAAAACAGCTATCCGGGAGTTTGATATAGCATGGCGTAAGCTTCTTGATGTTGTAGAGTTCCGGCCAAAAGATATCATGAAGGAATTAAAGCTTATCGCCCGGGATATAAAGAAGATACCGCTAAAAAAGAAAATCACCGACTGCTCAAAGGTTATTGTTGTCGGTGAGATATATGTCCGCCGCGATGATTTTGCTGTTGGTGAGCTGACTGATCTTATGAGTCAGCGCGGGATAGTAGTAAAGGTAGCGGGTATTGCCGAGTGGATTCATTATCTAGATTTTGTACGTGATTATGATTTTAACAAAGAGCTTAACTTGTTAAAACCATCAAAACGTTTGTTTTCAAAACCGTGGTTTTCGCTGAAAAAGCTTGGAATAGAGAAGTGGTGGAAGCATTCGGTCGAGAAAAAGGTTCTGTCTATACTCGAACCGACAGGACTTATTCCCGAAACACCGCATGACATGAATCTTATAATGAGCTATACTCAAAAACACTTTGTAAACCTCGAACTTCAATCCGAAATCGCAGTTTCAACCGGCAGCGCAGCTGCTGCAATGGACGTGCCACCTCTTGGCGGAGGTTATTCGGGTGTTGTAAATATAGGACCCTTTGCCTGTCTTATCGGCCGTGTTATAGAGGGGCTTTTCACACCATGGGCAAGAGAGCGCAATTATCCATTCTTGTCTGTTGAAGTTGACGGCAACGTTCTGCCCCCAAACATAGTAAACAAGCTCAACATCTTTATGGTAAATGTATTAAGGTTTAACGGCAACACAGATATGTCGAGTCTCGTTGATGATGTATGATTGAGGGTTTTGAAGGGGAGAGGATTGTTTCTTTAGTGTGCGGAGGCGTCGGGTTGGTTCCGATGCGTAGCACACAAAGAAATAATCCTCTTCCCGAAGCAACTTATGTAAAGTATTGACAAGAACAAGAATGATATTGTAGAATAACAAAATAATTTCATATGGGCGCTTAGCAAGCTCAACAAGTTGAGCATAACAAGCTGAGCTGTCCTAGATGCAACATAATTGAATAAGGGCGCTTAGCTCAGCTGGTAGAGCACCTGCTTGACGTGCAGGTGGCCGGGGATTCGAGTTCCTCAGCGCCCACCATACGTACCCAAATGACTACCTACCGCCTCGCAAGCGAGGCGTTGAAAAGTGTAGTCATTTGGTTATATGACAACCTGTGTTTTTTGATAAAATAATATGCAGTATTTCTGTGAAATATGGTTGAATTATCTTTCTATAATGGTATATATTACACGTATGTCTAGAAAACTGATTTTTATTGATGACTCCGGTTGTACGGGTTTCAAATTCGGTCGAGGTTCGACCGATTACTTTGCTATTGCTGCAGTATTCTTTGATGATGACCTTGATGCAGATGAAGCAACTTTGAAAATAAAACGACTTCGCCGTTCATTAGGGTGGCATGATTTACATGAGTTCAAGTTCAGAAAAGCAAGCAAGGCAATAAAAAAGCAATTCTTCGAGACTGTACGTTCTTTTAATTATCGAGTAGTGTTAGCAACAATAGACAAAAGAAACATCATTGATAAAAAGCTTCAAAAGGATCCTAACGAGTTTTATTATAGAGTCATATTAAAGGTTCTTCAAACCGGAGGTGAGTTTAAAAAAGCAAATATTATAATTGACGGAGAAAAAGGTGTTGATTATCGTCGTAATGTAAAGACTTACTTTCGTAAGAATCTTCCGGATTTTTCAATAAATAATATGACATTCGTAGATTCTCAAAAAGATAGTTTAGTACAGTTGGCAGACATGATAGTAGGTGCAGCAATGCATTTTATTAAATATCACAAAAATGCAACAGATTACATTTCTTTAATTAAGAAACGGATAGAAAACACAATAACAGAGCTCTAAAACGCAAAACGCCCCGATAATTCGGGGTGTTTTACACATGAACCACCATCTATCCGGCAGATTGCTCACCCGGAAAGTATCGCCATACGACGCCAATTCGAGTGGTGAATCATTGTGTTTTCATTGTACAGTTAGTGAGCATAAATGTCAAGGAATATTTGATAATAAAAAACGTTCCCATGTGAGACTCATAAAAAGAGTTCGTATTTGGACCGAATCGACTCACATCATATATCCTCCCTTGTATTCCATTCAAGATAGTGATAAAATACACGCATGATTTACAACTTAGTAGCTAAAATAATGAAAAAAGTTACGGCAATTACACTGATTGCCTTTATTTTTATTGCTATAATATCCGGTTGCGCAATTAGTCAAAACCAAGCACAGACCGAAGAACATGCATATCCGCATGTGATAAATCCCTTTACTTCATATCTGGACATCCCCGGTGTGACCGAGCATGAAATTGCTGAGATAGAAAGAATAAGGGGAGAAAATACATCCTTATCCTACGGAATGATTACATCTACAGATGCATTCGTAAAAGAAAACGGCGAGATAGGTGGTTATGCGGCTTTGTTTAGCACCTGGCTCACGGAGCTTTTTGACATACCTTTTGAGATAGAATTTCATCCGATGAACATGGTAATAGAAAAACTCGACTCCTTTGAAATCGATTTCAGCGGAGTCATAATGATAACGCCCGAGCATCAGGACAGATACATATTAACCGACGTTATTGCAGAGCGCAGGTTTGTCTTATTTAGAATGGCAGGAAGCCGCAGTCTTGAGCAAATAGCAAGAGAGCGTACACCAAGATTTGCTTTTGTGGAAAACGCACCTGCAGAGCGCGTGGCAGCCGCAGCAACCGAGCCCGGAGCATATGAACCAGTATGGGTTCAAAATGCAATGCATGCGTACCGGCTTCTCAAAGAAGGAGAGGCTGATGCGTTTTTTGCATCAAGCAATAATGATGCACTTTTTGTCGAGCACGGTGATGTTGTCTTAGAAGAATTTTTCCCTCTCATTTTTAACCCTGTTGCAATGGCAACGGCAAATCCCGACCTGGAAGCTATAATTTCGGTAGTCAGAAAAGCACAGCGCGAAGGTGCAAACACCTACCTCAACTATTTATATAATGTGGGGTATCATGACTATACAAAACACAAGCTGTTTGCACGCTTGACAGATGAAGAACGGGCATTTATTGATAGCGCAGGAATAATACCAATTGCAGCGTTTAACACAAATTTCCCGCTGAGCTTTTATGATGAAAGAAGTGGAGAGTGGGAAGGAATATTTTTTGATCTTTTAGATCAAATTACAACACTTACAGGGCTAGAGTTTAAAGTTGGACATGATGAAACAGCAACATGGCCCGATATGAACAATCTTTTGAGGAATAAAGAAGTAGCTTTTTCTCCTTTAGTAGGGTGGACCAGAGAACGCGCTGAATATATCATATGGTCGGATGTTCTTCTACGACAAGATAATTTTGCTCTCTTATCAAAGTCAAGCTTCCGCAATGTAGAGTTAAATGACATTGCAAATATAAAAGTGGGACTGGCACGGAGCACTGTTTTTGAAGAAGTCTTTAACCAGTGGTTCCCAAACCACAGACATGTTACGATATATGATACACACGATCTTGCACTTGCAGGTTTGGAACTCGGTGAGGTTGACCTGGTCATGTCTACACAGATGCGCCTTATGTATCTTACTCATTTCAAAGAAATGCCCGACTATAAAATAAACT
>Ga0123356_10005758_pt1 | contig 12576 bp, 11 predicted proteins | sample TergutEmb28metaG_2_FD_92546 | JGI IMG/M metagenome (GOLD analysis project Ga0123356, IMG submission 92546) | Embiratermes neotenicus P3 segment gut microbial communities from Petit-Saut dam, French Guiana - Emb289 P3 | ecosystem: Host-associated > Arthropoda: Insects > Digestive system > Gut ... | reverse complement strand
GCCCTGCAGGGAACCTATTTGCAGCGCGCACTCGTCACCAACCCGGACGGTAGTGGGCCACAGGTGGTGCGGTGGGGGCCGCCCGGGCCGGCCTTCGGCGGCGGCGGGTAGGAAAGTGTGTGCGGAAGACACAATTGCATCATGGGGGGGCCGGTCAACAAGGCGCACAATGGCAACCAACGGCACGAAAGACGATCATGGTTGATCGCTTTCACCGCAGCAGCTGCTGCGGTGGTGGTCGCAAGCCCGGCGCTCGGAAATCGCCCGAATGCTCCGGCTCGGCAGCTTCGGGGCCGAGCTCTGTGCCCACGGGCGGCCCGGTCGTTTCGTCCATGAAGCACACCGCGCCCGCTGAGTCGCAGACCTTCAATGCCGGCGACCGTGTCACGCTCCCATTTGCGGCGCCCCGTCCGCTCCATTTCCCGGTACGTACGCACGGACATTCCGAGCTTGGCCGCCATCTCGTGCTGCGAAAGCAGGAGCCATTCGCGCAGGACAACAAGCCGGGCGCTGATTTCCCGATGCAACTCATGTCGCGTCATTGGCAGGTCGGTAGACCGGAAGGTGGCGGGCCCGTTCCTCGTCACGGGCGGTTTCCTTTCGAGCCGGCACCCCTAAGCCACAGATGGTGCAATAACGCGTCGTACATACGTTGCGAGGAGAGGCCGCGCTGCCTTCTTGCGAGCCGCAGTCTTCCGCTTCTGCGGGACAGTTTCAGCGGGCTGCCGCATCGGCGGGAGGAAATCGTTCGGCGTAACCTCGCCGTGTGTGAGGGTGCGGATGCGCAAAGCGATATCGCGGTTCGGCCAGGTCCGTCCGTGCGTGAGATCGTGCAAATGACCGGGCGAGATTCCGAGCAGCTCCGCCACGTGCGACGCCCGCATCCCGCTGCGCCCGATCCAGTCCAGGAACGTCATGCTGACCGCACATTTTCTTCGTGGCTGACGGGTTTCGTCATTGACGAAAGTCTAAGCCGTTCCCATATCCGTCGTCAAGGAATGTGGGGGCCGACATCCTTTCTCAGCCGCTGGGGACACGGCTGCGATGGGCGCCCTCCCTAACCGCGACCGCCCCAAGTCAGACATCGGGCGCGGCATGGGCAAAGCCGGTCGGCTTAATCTGGTACATGGCTAAGGGCGCCAACGTCCCGCAACGTAGTACTGGGGTGACCGAGTGAAGACGATACTAATGGCAGGCGCTGCCGCGCTTGCCGGGCTGCCGGCCTACGCGCAGCCATATCAGCCGCCGTACCAGCAACCATATCAACCGACGCAGCCCTATCAGCAACCCGCCAGCAACGGCCTGACCCCGCTCGGCGCGAGCGGAGCATGGAGCGTGGTGCAGGTCACCACTGGCGCCGGCGCCTGCCTCCTAGGCACGCCCGGCCCGAACGGCGGCATGCTCTTCATCGGTACCGCCGGCGGCAACCAGGTGCTGACGTTGGGCTTCGACAAGCCGTCCTGGAACATTCCGGCGTCCGCGGCCCCGTCGGTCACCTTCCAGGTGGACAATTACCCGCCGGTCAATACCACGCCCACGAAGGCCACGTACGCAACAGGCATGTCGTTCTCCATCAATGCCGACTTCATGCGCGACTTCATTCACGAGGTCACGTCCGGCTCGACTCTGACCGTGCGCTTCTCCGGCAGCGAGCCACCATGGACCGTCAGCCTGGCGGGTACCACCGCCGTATGGGCGCCGTTCATGCACTGCGCCGAGTCAGTCGCGCCCAGTTTCGTGGCCACGCTCAATCAACAATACACCCCGTATGCACCTTCCCAGACGTATGCGGGCACGCCGCAGCCTTACGTGGCCGCACCGCAGCCGTACGTGGCAGCGCCGCAACCCTACACGGCCCCGTATGCACCGCCTCCACAGGCGCCGCAGATGGTCTCGCAGCCGCTACAACTGGACGGCGGCGTCTTCACGCTTCCGGCAACGATTGGCACGCGGACGTTCACGTTCGCCCTCGATACCGGCTCCAGCGTGGTGGCGGTACCGGAGGACGTTGCAAGAATGCTGGAACGAGACGGAGTGCTGACCGTCACCGGCAGCGGCAAGGTTGTACTGGCGGACGGGAGTAAGGTGGCCATCAGGAACGGCATTCTTGGTTCGGTCACCGTCGGAGGCATCACCGTCAACAACGTCGAGTGCGAGATTACCTCGAAGGGAAGTCCTCTGCTGCTCGGGCAGAGCTGGATGCACAAGTTCAAGTCCATTGGGATCGATTACGCCAGCAACTCGCTCAACATCCGGGTTTGACCCGGACGGATCGGTGAAAGACCACAGGTAACCTGATATCGCATCGACCTGGAACGACGATTCCGGAACCTGGAAGAGGCGAAGGCTCGAACGCAGCGGAGGACCGTCTGATGAGCCTGCTTGCTGGCATTGCGCTCGTGGCGATTGCCTGGTGTACACTGAAGCTGATCGCTTTCGGGAACTCCTAGCAAAAGGCAGTGGTCTTCCTGCTTCTGGCTATGCGCCGCCTGGTGTACCTGTGCGACAGATGGCCTCAAGAGCCGTTCCTTCCTGGCGATCCGAACTGCCAGCACGAGTGGACGCAAGAGCTGGAAGGGCACTCCTGCGCCAAGCGTCATCGGCAGGAAGACTACAGCTTCGCTGAAATATGGAAGCGGACATTCGGCAGGGATCGCGCCCTGTCGCTACAGGCGCTTGCCGAGAAGGCCGCACACGCCAGGCTGGGTCGGAACCATCAACCCCCTTATTTGGTCAGTTCTGCCTTTGCCCGCGAGGAGAGTTGCAGCCGGTCGAGGCAGGCCTGACGCTGTTGGTTGGGGTCCGTACTTGGGCCGGCCGAGCAGTTGATAACGTCGTTGATCAGCACGCTGCTGATGCCGTCACATCGCTGGCCGTCAATGTCGAACGCCCGCACCGATGTCTTATGCGCCGCCAAGGGACCGAGATTGAGGGTGACCTGACGGGAGACAATACCGTCGGTGTTGAACAGCACAAGGTCGAGGTCTAGCTGTGAAATCGGCGCGGGGTCCGGATTGATCACCACGAAATAGATCCGGCATCCCGGCCTCGACGATTGGGCACCGCCTGGAGAACCACCGGTGACCGGCAACGACTCCAGCTTGTTCAACTCGAGGGGAATCGGGCTCCGCGCTCCCAGCTTGGCCTCCGCGTTGGCGTCCCGCCATCCCCCGATGATCAGGCACAGCCCCGCCGCAGCCAACCACCATCCGTTACGCAAGGAGCCCTCGTTGCCGTTCATTCTTTTCCGCCTCCCGCGGCTTGCGCGGCCGCGCGCCAATGATTGCCACCGACTCGCCGGATCGCTCTGAGGTTACGTTCCGACAATTCCGGGGAAGGGGCCAGTCCTTCGACGACCTCGTTGCAGGCCCGGTCGGCGTCTGATCTTTGTTGGGCTTCGGTGCCGGTTTCGGGAGCGCCCGACGCCTTTCGGCCACCCGAGCACCGCTCCTGCGCCGCCGCATTTCGAGGCCTTCGGCGCGCCCGTCCTGCAAGAATCATCCCAGCCATCATCAGGTTGTCCCCCTTGATTGCAGCCTCGATAAGATATTGATCTATGATGTCAAGCTGGGCGTGACTGGCACCGATTTTGCGGCATTGTTGTTGTGGAGCGGAGCGATGCAATCGAGGGCCCGCTTGCAGCAAGTCGAAACCGCCGTCGGGGTTGGGAAGCGTTTCAGCAAAGCCTTCGTCGAAGCGGATATAAGCACGGCATCCTTCGGGTAGATCGCAGGACGGAGTGGAAGCTCGACACCATCATCAGCATCACCGGCAGCACGGACGATGCGTCCGCGCGCTGGTCGTGTTCACACACAGATAAGATTGTGTGTGCGTCACAAATGGTCCCGCGGCATTCCGAAAAAAACCAGCAGCGGGCCCCATCCGGTCGTTCGTATGGCCGCGTGAGACCCCGCGGGGGGCGCGCGGAGCCAGCGCGTAAAATTCGCGCGGCTATGAACGGCGTATACGCTGGGACCCGACGCCGATGGCCGCGCCCCCGAACGGGTGTGCCCCCGGGTCGCGGCGGAGGGGGCCCCGGCGCGAGGCGGGGCGCGTCCGCGGCCTGGTCCGCCTGGGAAAGCCAACCACCGTATGGGTTAACCCGCAGATTACGATCACGTAAATGGCCAGCTACTCTTATTGCAACTAGGTGGTCCTTGGGTAAGGTAAGCCCATCATCCGGCCCAGTGTCGCCGGCGGCCTCGGCGGACACCGCCAGACTGAAACACACGAAAGGGAACACGACTATGAAAGTACTGAACCTAGCCGGAGCCGCCGCGATTGCACTGACTTTCAGCGCAACGGTGGCGCTGGCACAGCCTCACATTGGCGACGGCAGCAACACGAAGCCCATCTCGCCCACCACGCCCGGATACAACGTCGGTACCGGCTCGGCGCATATCGGGGACGGCAGCAACTACAAGCCCGTCCCGTCCACCACACCCGGGTACAGCATAGGCACCGGTTCCGCGCACGTGGGGCATGGCAAAAAAAGTGTGAAGCCCGTATCGGCCAAGAAAAAGTCCGCGGGGCACTGACGCTGGCGGCATCGCAGCGGATGGGCGTCAGCAATGATGACGACAACAACTAGCGTCACCGTCCGGACGAGACTCGGCGAGGCCCTTCGGGGCCTCTTTTTTTGGGGGTCCCCAAGCGGGATGATGGCCTGATCGCAGAAAAGTCGCCCACGAGGCGCGGAAAGCCGGCCTGAATGTCACGCCGTCCGGTGTGCGCGCCATGAAGGAAGTGATGGAAGCACCGGCCACATTGCCGACGATCGACAATGGGGAGATCAAGCGAGCGCGCCGCGGCGGCGCGCTCTGACCGCGCACGCGAGCGCGTAGTTGTCGAGCTTACCGACGGCTGCACGTTCGCCTTGCCGCCGCGGCTCGGCGGCGCGACCGAAGACCAGCTCGCCCAGGTCGAGGTGTTGGGCAGTGGCATCGGCCTGCACTGGGAAACGCTCGATGTTGATCTCTCGGTGCCCGATCTGCTCGCCGGCCTGTTCGGGACCAAAGCCTACATGGCCCGCCACGCCGGCCAAGCCCGGTCGCCCGCCAAAGCTGCCGCCCGCGCCCACGGAGGGCTTGCCAGGCCTCGGTATCAATCATCAAGGCGTTGCCATTGCGGAAGTGACGGGTACAAATCGCCGTCACGTCCGTGCCTACCGGTTCTCGCTTCATCGAGGGGTCGGAAATACCGGGAGAAACTGCGCTGCGCTTTCTGCCGCCGCTGCGTGAAAGAGGAATTCTTCGGACGTTCCAGGAGGCCGCTGGCTGACGGCCCGCGATCTACGCGTTCCCGGCTTTGCTGAACATCGCGGAGGGGCGGGCACTGCCTTGAGTCTTGCGCGTTTGTGGCGACGTGTGTTGTGTCTCATACTTGTCCGTTCATGAGACACAAGGCGGATTGCCGCTAACCTATGGGACTCAAGGACTAGGCAAGAGTTCGTCACCGACCGAGTGCCGTGCCGCAGCGACGAGCGCTTCACCGCACGCTGCCATTTCCGCTGGGGCGATCGTCGAACGTTCACCTATGACCGGTTGATCCGCGTCGTCAATCCAGCCGACGGGAAGGGCGTCCCCATCAAGCGATTCAGGAACCGGGGTGATACGCTGTTTGGCGCAGCGGCCAAGAGGGCGAGAAAGCGCAGGGCGTGAGGTCCATCAGCAAATCTTGAGGCAAGCGTTTGGTGCAGCGCGGCGGAAGCTGAACACATTGAGATTTTAGGGCGCCACCGTCGCCACCTGGAAGGACTTTCGCACAATGCAAACAGCCCTGAACTATGTGCGTGCGGTTTTGTACTGGGCGCCACGGTGGTTGATCGAGATCGTGATCCTGGCGCTCGCCGCAGGCGTCGGCCTGCTTCTGGTCCGATGGGTGTTCCGACTCTTGGAGCGTCTGGCCCGACATTTCGGCTCCTTCGCCACCACGCTCGTCCACCGTAGTGCCGGCCCGGTGGGCGTGGCGTGGATGGTGATCGTGGTCGGGTCGGCATTGTCGTCTGCCGGCTTGCCGCAGGCCACGACACTGGTGATCGGCCATTTGCTGCTCGTGACCTTCGTCCTCGCCGTCGGATGGGGGGCACTGAACGCGCTTGCGCTCGCAGCCGACGTTTATCTTCAGCGCTTTCACATGGATACGCCGGACAATTTGCTCGCCCGCACGCATGTGACGCAGGTGCGCATCCTGCGACGCGCATCCCAGACGCTGATAGCGGTGGTCACTGCTTCTGCCGCGTTGATGACTATCCCGGGAGTGCGCGAGTACGGCATCAGCCTGTTCGCTTCTGCCGGTGCGGCCGGGTTGGTGGTCGGCCTCTCCGCACGCCCGTTGCTGAGCAACCTGATAGCAGGCGTGCAGCTCGCGATCACCCAGCCGATCCGGCTGGAAGACGCTGTGGTGGTCGAAGGTGAATGGGGCTGGATCGAAACCATATCGTCGACCTACGTTGTGGTTCGCATCTGGGACCTGCGCCGCCTGGTGCTCCCTTTGACCTATTTCATTGAGAACCCGTTCCAGAACTGGACGAAGCAAACCGCCGACCTTCTGGGGTCCGTCCATCTTCACGTAGACTACACAGTGCCGATCGAGGAGCTGCGGGCGAAACTGACGGAAATCGTCAAATGCACGCCGTTATGGGACGGTAAGGTAGTGGTTTTGCATGTGGTCGACGCACTGCCAACCAGCATTCAGCTCCGAGCGCTCGTTAGTGCGCGGAACTCGGGCGAAGCCTGGGACCTGCGTTGCTACGTGCGGGAAAAGATGATCGAGTTCCTGCAGCAAAGCCATCCACAAGCGCTGCCACGACAACGGGTCGATCTCGAAAGGCAATTGCCAGCGGATCCTGTAGCGCGGCCGCGCGCATGATGAGTTCGTGGGCCCCCATTTCCGCGGCCATGGAGGTAACCGTGGAGCCGACATCCTGACCACGGCGCGTCCGAGCCCCCGACAGAGCGTTTGCCATCGAGTCTTGCCGGAAAGGGGTCCTAAGACACAGACCGGAAACTGGCGTTCCCCACGCGTGCGGGGATGAACCGACGCCTGACGTCACGCCACGGGGTCCCTGTCCCGCCGCCCGCGCAGACGCCTCAGGGTCCCTGGTAGCCTAGCATGATCGAGGCCAGTCAGCGCGCTGCCTCTTTGTTTGCGGCGGCAAACCTCGCGGTCTGCGGATTGCCGAGCGTGTGCTTGCGCATCTCGCCGGTCTTGGTGCGGTACTGGACGCGCCACGTGTGTACGCCTCCGGCGCGGCACCGGAGACCAGAGCCGGGCAGCTCGTCCGACCAGCAGGTGACCTCCTTGGCACCTGCCGGGCAGGACAGCCCGGGAACGGCGCGTCCATTGAGTTCGACCGCGGGCACAATGTCTCCGGCGACGGGGCGGCGCAGGGGTAGCAGTAGGGCAGCAATCCAGTGCTATCCCGTGATCATGATAGCAATCAGAATACTGAAGGTGAGGTGCACCCGACATCACTTTTCAAAGCGTATCTGTAATTCACTGCTACCCTGCTACCCTCATTACTTACTCGTTTCTTTAGTTGTATGGTCTGGGGGACTGGGGGGCGTGGGTTCAAACCCGGCCGCTCCGACCAGCAATCAATTAGTCTTGGCACTCCACACTGGCGATCGGCTGCAGTAAACTGTGGAGCAGTAAGATCAGTGACAGGGCGATGTCGGGCCGGGTGGATGCTGCGCACGTGGTGCGCTTGGTGCGTGGACGGGAGGGTGAGCCGGTCTATGCAACGCTGATCGCCGGGGAAATGACGCCATGGCCGAAGACAAAGCAATATCTGCCGTACTCGCATCAACGACCCAGGACGCCCGGACGACGTTGCCGCGGTGGCCGCTTTCAGATTGTTTTCCACCAAGGGACGCCATCAGACCGATGACCCATGAGATCGAGAGGAAATTTCTCGTCGCAAACGACGCCTGGAAGCGTGAAGCGCTCAAAAGTGAGCACCTGCGAGACGGCCTGATCGCCCGTTTCGGGGAAGGGAAGGTTCGGGTCCGTCTGACTGACAGCGGCGCCTCGCTTACAATTAAGGGGCCGAGGAACGGCATTGTGCGACAAGAGTTCGAGTATGAAATTCCACGTGCCCATGCTGAGCAAATGTTGCAAACACTGTGTCTGCAAGACCCTATTCTAGAAAAAGTCCGGCACACTGTGCCATTCGGCGGCCTGAACTGGACAATCGATGTATATATGGGACCGCTTGCCGGCGTCGTATTCGCCGAAGTTGAATTGGAGCACCCGAACCAGGAAGTGCAGTTGCCTCCATGGGTGGGGGAGGAAGTAACCCATGATCCCAGGTTCCGTAAGCACGCCCTGCTACCCATATCACGTGGCGTGATCCAGGACGAATCTCTCCCGATGTGATGCTATGCTGGCTTCGTGGTCGATAGCGCCCCGCATTTCATTGCGTTTGGGTCGGGCAGAGCGCCATATTCTACGATAGTACAGGCCTCCGGCCCGGCGAGCACACAGGTCCGTCATACGGCTGTCATCGAACGATCCAACCAGCCCCTTTGACGAAGGATGGTACGGCGATGGAGTTCTTTAAGCGTTTCACATTTCTGCTCTGCGCACCGAGTTTCAGTGCCGATAACCTCGAAGGCGTGCGTCTTCGGATGATCATCGCAGCCATCGAGGACGACGGGTTCCAGGTCGTTAAGGCGAGACGCGTCGAGGACGCCGAGATAGCTGTGCAGACCGATGCCGCCATCGGCTGTATGGTGGTCGACTGGGGCAGGCGCGGACTCGCGGGGAAGACAGCGGCACTGATCAATCTGATGCGCCGTCGCGGCCTCGAGATGCCGATTGTCATCCTCGTCCGCCGCAAGCGGCTCGAAGATATCCCGGTGGAGGTGCTTGATTATATCGACGGCTACATTTTTCTCTCGGAGGAGACGCCGGAGTTCATCGCGCGCAACCTGATCAGTCGCCTCAAGCAGTATGCTGCAACATTGAAGACGCCGTTTTTCGGTGCACTCGTTGACTACGCCGAAGAAGGCAACCAACTCTGGACATGCCCGGGGCATAACGGTGGAATCTTTTATAGCCGCAGCCCGATTGGGCGAATATTCGTCGAGCACCTCGGCGAAGCGGTGTTCCGCGATGACCTGGACAATTCAGTTCTCGAACTTGGTGACCTGCTCACGCATGAGGGACCGGCCCTGAAGGCCCAGCAAGAGGCCGCCGCAATCTTCGGCGCGGAGAAGACCTATTTCGTGCTGAATGGGACATCGACCTCCAATAAGGTAGCGCTGGGCGCCCTGGTGGCGGAAGGCGACCTCGTCCTGTTCGACCGCAACAATCACAAGGCCGCTCATCTGGGCGCGCTGCTGATCAGCGGTGCCACTCCTATCTACCTCGAAACGGACCGCAATTGCTACGGACTGATCGGGCCGATCTACAGCGAGGCGCTGGAGGAGGAGGCGATCCGGGAGAAGATTCGGCGGAACCCCCACGTGACCGACCCCGAGGCGTGGCAGAAGCCGCGGCCCTTCCGGGTCGCGGTTATCGAACAGTGCACATATGATGGGACCATCTACAGCGCCGAGATGATCCTTGCTCGGATCGGTCACCTCTGCGACTACCTGCTGTTTGATGAGGCCTGGGCCGGCTTCATGAAGTTCCACCCACTCTATGCCGGTCGCTTCGCTATGGGACTGAAAGATCTCGGGGAGAATTCTCCCGGCATCATTGTGACACAGTCGACGCACAAACAACTCGCAAGCTTCTCGCAAGCCTCGCAGATCCATATCAGGGACCGCCACATCAAGGGTCAGCGCCGCCGGGTGGAGCACCGCCGGTTCAACGAGAGCTTCCTGCAGCATGCCTCGACTTCGCCGTTCTATCCCCTCTTCGCATCGCTCGACGTTGGCGCGCAGATGATGAAAGGCCACTCCGGGACAATCCTGTGGGACGATACGATCCGGCTCGGAATTGAGCTGCGCAAAAAGCTGCGCGCGCTCCGTCGCGAATACGAACAGAAGGAAGCCGACCCGACGCGGCGCTGGTTCTTCGAGCCTTTTGTTCCCGACACTGTCGGCATCCCGGGATCTGGGCCTGGCGATTCTGCGTGCGAAGTACCCTGGGAGAGCCTTAGCACCGACGACCTCGCCAGCGACGCCCGGCATTGGGCTTTCGCTCCGGGGGCATCGTGGCACGGCTTCAGTCATGTGGCGGCAGGCTTCGCCATGACCGATCCCAACAAGCTGATCGTTCTCACCCCCGGGTTCGATATGCGAACGGGTGCTTATGCCGACCACGGCATTCCGGCGCCCGTCGTGGCTCAATATCTCCGTGAGAACCGCGTCGTCGCAGAGAAGAACGATCTTAACTCGCTGCTCTTTCTGCTCACACCCGGCGTGGAGTCCAGCAAAGCCGGCACGCTGCTCAGCGCTCTCGCGGCATTTAAACGTTTCCACGACGACAATGCGCTGCTCGAGGACGTTATACCGGAGTTTGTCTTGCGCTGGCCCACGCGATATCGCAGCATGCGGTTGCGTGACCTCTGTGCACAGATGCATGCCTTCTATCGTGACGCCAACGTCAGCAAGCTCCAGCGTCAGCAGTTCGCCCCCGAGCACATACCTGAGATGGTCGTGCCGCCACATGAAGCCGCGCGCAGCCTCGTGCGCAACAAAGTCGATTATCTGCCGCTCAGCAAAATCACGGACCGTGTGGCGACGACGCTGTTCGTTGTCTATCCACCAGGAATCGCGACGATCGTGCCAGGCGAGCGTCTCGGTCGACAGGCCAAGCCGATGCTGGACTATCTCAAGATGTTCGAACAAAGCGCCAACCGGTTTCCCGGCTTCGAAGCCGAAATACAAGGACTTTACCGCGAAGTCGAACCGGACGGGTCAATCAGGTTCTACACCTATGTGATGCAGGAATGACGGCACTCAGTCCGCCGCTGCAGTCGCGAACGCGCAATCCAGGCCGGATCACGCCGCCAACATAGGGTCGCGGCGCGCGAGAAAGCTCCCAAAAACGGCCTATGCTATTCGATCACGCACGCAATTCGGCACTCGCGTCGTCCAGCGCCCGGCCGAGCCGCGCGGCGATGTCGTCGATCTCCGCCTCGGTGACGATCAGGGGTGGCGAGAAGGCGATGCGATCGCCAATAAACCGCGTGATCAGCCCATGCGCCCGTGCGTGCTTATCAACCGTCGCGCCGACATTGCGTGCCGGGTCGAACGGCGCGCGCATTGCCTTGTCGGCGACCATCTCCATGCCGGTCAGCAAGCCGACGCCGCGCACGTCCCCCACCAACGGATGGTCGGCAAACATTGCCAGCACCTGCTGCATATAAGGCCCAACGCGCTGTACGTGGCCGATCATGTCCATCTCTTCGTAAATGCGGAGCGTTTCCATCGCCACCGCCGTCGTTACGGGATGTCCCGCGTAGGTGAAGCCGTGCGCGAAATTGCCCAGCTTGCGGCTTTCGTCGAACATCGCCCGGAACACGCGTTGGTTAATCAAGAGGGCGGAGATCGGCTGCATGCCGGCACTCAGTGCCTTAGCGCAGCTGATCATGTCGGGCTTTAACTCATAAGTCTGTGAACCCCACATGTTGCCGGTGCGTCCGAACCCGCAGATCACTTCGTCAGCGATGAACAGCATGTCGTATTTGTGAAGTACCGCCTGCACCTTTGCCCAGTACGACCGAGGAGGGGTCAGGCCACCGCCGGCGCCCATCACCGGCTCTGCGATGAATGCGCCGCAGCTTTCGGGACCTTCGCGCAGGATCAGTGCCTCCAGTGCCTCCGCCATGCGGGTTGCAAATTGCTCTTCCGTCTCGCCATCGCGATGGAAGCGGTAATAGTGCGGATATTCGGTGTGCACGAACCCGGGGAACGGCAGGCCAAAATCGGCATGCATGTCCGCCTTGCCCGACGCGCTGATCGAGGCCGACGTGCTACCGTGATACGCCATACGCCGGCCGATGATCTTGCGCTTCTCCGGCTTGCCGATCGCTGAATGGTAGTACCACACCAGCTTGATGGCCGTGTCATTTGCTTCCGAACCGGAGCACTGGAACAACACCTTGCTCATGGGCACCGGCGCGATTTGAAGCAGCCTTTCGGCCAGGTCGACGCCGGTCTCGTTCGTCGTCCCGCGATAAAGGTGGTAGTAGCCGAGCTTCCGCATTTGCTCATACGCGACGCGCGCGAGCCGTTCGGATGCGTAACCAAGCGACGCGCACCACAAACCCGCCGCCGCATCCAGAAAACACCTGCCGTGATCGTCATAGACATAGCAGCCCTGGCCGCGCTCCATGACGATCGGACCTTGTTCCAAATGCTTCACAAGATTGGTCTGTGGATGCACGATGCTGGCGATGTCACGCGCTTGCACTGAATTCGGGGCAGCATAAGTCATGAGGGCGTCCTCCCGGATACTGTTCGCGCCGCTTTGGCGTTGCCGATGGAACCGTTACGCTGCAGCGGCGACCGCTTTGCCGCCCGACAATCGCCAGATCCGATCCAGCCGCTCAACACCGGTCAGACGGTGCGCGATCAGAACTACCGTGCGACCCGTCGCGACCTCATTCAACGTCGACAG
>Ga0123356_10005757_pt1 | contig 12577 bp, 12 predicted proteins | sample TergutEmb28metaG_2_FD_92546 | JGI IMG/M metagenome (GOLD analysis project Ga0123356, IMG submission 92546) | Embiratermes neotenicus P3 segment gut microbial communities from Petit-Saut dam, French Guiana - Emb289 P3 | ecosystem: Host-associated > Arthropoda: Insects > Digestive system > Gut ... | reverse complement strand
GAGTCCCTCATCTCGCTTCCCGTTCATCATTAAAGCTTTCAGGCGGAGAAAAGCGAATCTGCGCGATAGCCACCGTCCTCGTAATGCGGCCGCGCGTAATGCTGCTCGACGAGCCGGCGGCATTCCTCGACATGAAATCAAAAGCGCGTTTTATGGAGATACTCAAGACCCTGGATCAGACACGTATAGTCGCTACACACGACCCAGCGTTCGCCGAGGCGGTCTCAGACCGGGTCATAGCGCTCGAAGACGGCCGCATAACAGACGACGGCCCCGCCGCCGAAGTTATCGCGCGCCAAAACTATTGATGATCCGGCTTAAATACCAAATTCACTGACATAATCCGTAGCTACCCAACCCCGGACAGAATCATCGTCCCACATATGAATATAAATCCATGTGTATCCGTCGTTGTAAACATAATACGTTCCGAAAAAGAGCCTGTCATCGGTTTGATAAACATCTTCGGCAACGCTCGCGCCTTCGCCGGGCATCAGTTTCCCGACTACATCCGCCTTTGTCGAAGGAATTGCGCGTACATTCAAATAGCCTTTCACGTCGTCGTTTACGGTAATGCCGCTCCCGATCCCGTGACCGCCTACATCGCTTTTTTTACGTTTTTCGATACTGTACCATTGTATCGAGTCGGCGTATTCGGGCCATGTCGGCACGAAGTCTTTTTTCCAGGGCCAGTACATCTCGTCGTAATATTCGTATATATCATCGTCATTGCTGTTAAAACCAAATTCATCGATATCAGGATATCCTTCGCCATCCATATCGCTGAATTCATCGTCCGGTTCAAAGAAAAAGTCTTCGCTGTCAAAATCCTCGTCAACATCTTCCGCGCCTGCGTCGGGAGCCGCCGTACCCGCCTCTCCGAACTTTATCGGGCCCCATCCCATCAATCCGCCGACTACGATGATCACCGCGGCGGCCGCGGCGGCTGAGGCGATTATTATCAGTTTAGTGTTTATTGGCGCGGCGGGTTTCGGCGCGGGAGGCGGAGGCGCGTAGTATTGCTGCTGCGCCTGCGGCGCGTAATATTGCTGCTCCGGCGGAGGCGTATAAACCTGCTGCTCCGGCCGCGGAGGCGCGTAAACAGGCGCGGGCTCCTGAAATTCGGCTTTCGCGCCGCATTTAGCGCAGAACGAGACGCCTTCTTTTAATTCTGCTCCACAGTTTTTACAGTTCATTTTCGACCCTTCCTTTGTGGTCATTATATATTCTTGAAATATGTATGGCAATAAATATTTCCAGTTTTTGTAATGATAATGTAAATCAATCAACACTGCCCCGTGACATAGATATACGCCTCCGTGGGTATAATTTTTATATGGGCTTAAAAGGAAGAAAACTTTTAAGAAGAAATATCCTGATCGCGTTCGCTCTGGCGGTAGGCATCCTTATTATGACGCCGGCGCTTTCTCACGGCGCGCAGCCCGCTGTCGGCGACAATATAGTACGCGTTCACCTCAATTCTTACGGGGAGCCGAGTTCAATAACATTGAATGTGACCGGCTCATACAAGCTTGAAACCAACAATCAGCCTCTTTCGGGCTCTGTCACCGTGGCCGCAAACGGCTCAGGGATCCAGGTCAGGGCCGGCAGCGCGACATATAATCTCGGCGGCGACATTTATATCAGGGCAGGCAGCCTCGCTGTCAGCAACCTGCTTCAGATAAACGGCGGGTACAGATACGCCGGCGATCTGCGTATCCTTAATAAAAGCGGCAAGCTGAAGATAATCAATCATGTCGATATCGAAACATATATAATGGGCGTCCTGCCTTATGAAATGAACAACGCGTGGCCGGTCGAAGCCCTTAAAGCGCAGGCGGTAGCCGCGAGGACATATGCTTACTATGTCATGCACTCAAAAATACGCACTTCCGTTGAGCAGGATCTCGTCAACTCGGTAGCCCATCAGGTTTATTACGGTTACAACGCTACTTACGCTAATTGCATCGCCGCGGTAAACGGAACGAAGAACATCATAATGAAGACGCCGGGCGGCCAGACAGTCTTTGCCTGCTTTTCCGCGTCGAACGGCGGCATGACCGAAACAGGCGTCGCTTCCGGCGCTTCCGCGTCCAACTACGACTATCTGCCTCTCAAAGACGATCCTTACGATATCGCGTATTCTTTAAGCACGACCGCCTACAGCGGCAAAGTGACGATACCGAAAACACTGGCTGTCAATGATATTAAGAGCAGCGCGGCACAGCCGTACAAAATGCTCCGTGAAAAACTTCAGGCCGGGGGAATCATTGTAAACAACATCAGCGGAAACGTGCAGGTAAAAAATATCGTATTGACTAACCCGAAGGTTTCGAACCCGAACCGCCAGTTTACGGGCGCGAACTTCGTGCTTGGCATTCCGGGATCAGGTGACGTAACGGTTTCGTTCGGCCCCGTCACTTTTGGCGGAAGCAGCGCAAGGTATCCGTTCCTAAGCGAGATACTCGGCCTCGGAACTAAGTATACGATGCTGGCGCTGCAGGACAACGGCGCGAACTGGGTGCTCGCGAGCGTGAGGTACGGACACGGCGCAGGCCTGTCGCAGGTCGGCGCGTACCAGATGGCCGCTTCAGGCAAAACATATAAGGATATCCTTACTTTCTATTACAATGTCGGCAAAGCCGCCTCGTTCGTAACCATGCCGTGGAACAATAACAACGGGACGCAGCCCGGCGCTGCCGGTTACAGCGTGACCGCCGTGAATAAAAAAGGGACGGTCAATACACCCGGTTCTACGCTTAATGTAAGAAGCGGGCCCGGTACCGGTAACGACGTACTGACGTCTCTGAAGGATAAAGCTAAGGTTGTGATCACCGGACAGGTCGCTGACTGGTGGCGTATAGACATCGGAAATAATAAGAGCGGTTTCGTCAGCAGCGCGTTTATAACTCTCGATCCGGATTCGCAGCAGCCGCCGGCAAACAAACCGGCTGAACCGGCGAACCCGCCCGCCGAGCAAACAAAGACCGGCAAGGTCAATACTCCGGGTTCAACTCTAAATGTCCGCAGCGGCCCCGGCACGGGCAATCCGGTCATCGGAAGCCTCACACACAACCAGAGTATAACGATCACGGGGGAAAGCAGCGGATGGTATAAGATATCATTCAGCGGCAAGACCGGCTATGTAAGCGCGGCGTTCGTCGTGATAAGCGGACAGTCGTCGCCCGCGCCGTCGCCGGCAGCGCCGCAAACAAAGACAGTCTACGTCAACACTCCGGGGTCGGCGCTCAATGTGCGCTCAGGCGCCGGTACAAGCCATGCCGTGATAGGCACATTAAAACACGGAGAGAAAATAACGGTCACAGACCAGGCAGGCGACTGGTACAAGCTCACTTTCAGCGGCAAGACCGGCTATATCAGCAAGGCGTTTACAAAAGCCGACAACCCGGCCGCCGCGCCTGCCGCGCCCGCCTCTCCTTCTTCAAAGACCGTTTACGTCAACACGCCGGGTTCTACGCTCAATGTCAGGAGCGGGCCGGGCACGAACAATCCTATCATCGGGAGCCTGAAGCACGGCGAGAAAATCACGGTGACCGAAGAAAACAGCTCATGGTACAAGCTCACTTTCAGCGGCAAGACCGGCTATGTCAGCAGATCATTCACTACCGACGCCGCTCCGTCAAATACAAATACGGATTCGTCCGGACAGAAGACCGGCACGGTGAACGCGCCCGGAGGGCTGAACGTCCGCAGCGGCGCAGGCACAAACTACCCTGTCATAGGCGGGCTCGCGAACGGAGCAAAAGTCACAATAACAGGGCAATCCGGTTCATGGTACAAGATCAAATACGGCGCTTCGGAAGCCTGGGTCAGCGCCTCATTCGTGAAATAATTTCCATAAATTCGACCGATAATAATCACTCAACCCTCTTGATATATCAATCAGGAGATTTATAATAATCATAATAACTTATAAATAATTATTATCTAAGGAGGCTAAGTATCATGAAAAAATTTATATGTGGTATCTGCGGTTTTATGTTCGAAGGAGATGAGGCTCCGGAACACTGCCCGCAATGCAACGCGCCGAAAGAAAAGTTCAGCGAGCAGTCAAGCGAAGGCCTGGTCTACGCCGACGAGCACAGGATAGGGGTCGCGAAGGACGTTGATCCGGAAATTCTTGAAGGCTTGAAACTAAACTTTACCGGTGAATGCACCGAAGTCGGTATGTACCTCGCGATGAGCAGGCAGGCGGACAGGGAAGGATTCCCCGAAGTTGCCGAAGCATATAAGAGGATCGCTTTCGAAGAAGCCGAGCACGCGGCAAAGTTCGCGGAGCTGCTCGGAGAAGTCCTGGACGTCTCAACCAAGAAGAATCTTGAAATGAGAGTCGCGGCGGAACACGGCGCTACGCAGGGTAAAAAGGACATCGCGACAAAAGCCAAGCAGCTCAACCTTGACGCCATCCATGACACAGTGCATGAAATGTGCAAGGATGAGGCGCGGCACGGCAAAGCGTTCCAGGGACTGCTTGACCGCTACTTTTAGGCGCTGGCTATGTGATTCCATTCACGGCTCATTCTCTCGACTGTCTTAAGGCAGGCGGATAACGAAAGGTTTTCGGAACGGACGAGTTCAATAGTCCGTTCCATCGTTGTTTTTGCGCCCATCACACGATCCCGGGCGGAAAGCGACTGCGCTACGCGGCAGATTTTTTCACCGTCTGACGTGAGAGTGTCCGAGCCCCATACAGCTTTCACCGCAACATAAGCTTTCGATTCCCTGAGAGCGAAAACTCCCCCTTCGGGGTCGGACGAGAGCAGGCGCGTGTCGAGCAGCATATCACGCGCCGCGATCAGGCAGCGGATATACCCCGTGAGCAGCGCGAAAATAAGAGCAAGCGACATGCCATCCGCCCTGTCGCAGTAGACCGCGAGCGGAGAAAGCCCCTCATGCGAATAAAGCAGCGCCTTCTGCCCTTCCTTCTGCACAAGAGTCGCGCGCGGCAAAAACTCCGGTTTCAGCTCTGTCACTATAGCTATTTCATGCGGACGGATGTTGTTTTCTCTCAGCGCGATGGCTGTAATGTTTTCCATTGTAGTCCTCCTGTTTATTTTCCGCCCCCGCATTTGGAACACGGGGTATATCCTTGTTTCTCAGCGTCTTCCTTGCTGATCTCGATCACATATCTTTCAACGACCGTACACTCGCCGGCGTGGTACGCTTTTCCGCTCGTCTCGAAGCAATAGACGAGAGTACCGTCACGTCTGTCCGCGGGCCTGCACAGTTTGCACGGGCTGTACCGGCCGCGGACACTCCGGTCAAGCAGTACTTCGCGCGGGTTGTTTTCAATATACGCGCAATGCTCGTCATGATATCTTTCACCTGCGCGCGGGAATACCCATACTGTCCCCTCGCCGTCGTTTTTTTCCATTTCGTCAAAGGGCTTCTCATCACCTTCCTGAGCCATCCCGGTGAACGCCCTGCAAAGTACAACGCGCTCGCCCTGTACTTCGCTCATGAAGAGCCGCGGCAACCGTACAGGCGTGTCGAACGTGACAGATACCGCTATCAAATCCTTAAATGTCTCTCCGCCCTTAGATATCCCGAACGCGAGAAAAGGGAACGCCTTTGTGTTTATGTTTCGCGCCTCGCCGCGGCTCTCCTTATCGACGCGTTCCGTAATTCTCTGCTCGTTAAGGGCAGGAATATACATGGTCACAGGATCGGCCATCGCTCGGTGCGCCTCGTCCGCGAGCGCGTGATGTACGCCCTCGCTCACCATGCAAAACTTCAATAAGTATCCCAGCGTCAGTATGCCTATGATGAACAGCGGCAACAATATCGCTGTTTCCACCGCGATCTGCCCGCCGCGGTTATTAATACTTTTCCGTATAGACATAATGCTCACCGTCAACCGTACAATCGAAACGAAAACCGATATAGTGCTTGCGCATAAGAAAATCCCCGTAGTAATCGCCTTTTAAATTGATCTGCATCAGATCCATCATACGAAGCAGCTTCGTTTCGCGGTCAAGGACAAACAGCATCAGTCTGAGATAGTCGCGGTAACTCAGCCCGCTCCTGTCGGCAGGATAGACTGTATTTGTGCTCGTCCATCCGCCCCAGATCTCCACTATGTTCTGCGTCGCCCACTGCGAAGACGTTTTTATCAAAGCGACCTTGTCGCCCTGCTCAAGCAGCATCAAGTCGTTTCCGGTTTCCGCCGCCACCCAGGCCTCGACTATGCCGATCTTGATCGCTTCGTAAAGGCTTTCTCCTGTGACAGCCGCCGCTACCAGCGCGATCTCTTCAACTATCGCCATCTTTTCGGTGTCCTGCATGAGCGTGAGATGGTTCAAACCGTAACGCATTGACCTGATCCTGTCTTTGACCCCTGTGAAACCATTGCTGTAATTTGTCTTGTCGTTAAACCCGCCTGCGAGCAGGTACTCGACCTCATTTCCGAAAAAATGATTTTCCTTCGCCCCGTCCACATGATTTCCGAAAACGGAAAGCGCGTATTCGGACGTTAAAAATATCGCGGTACCTGTATGCAAGAAGTCTTCCGCTTTCGGTATGTCCGACACATCGCCGAAAGACGGGAACAGCGGCCCCGTGTACCCGTTCGAGGGCAATGACGATATGACGCTTTTATTCCTGAGCACGCGCCCGTATCCGTCTTCCCGGCCGGATGCTTCTTCGGCGCTGCCGCCTGAACGGTTTTTGATCATCAGTGAACCAAAGATCTCCGGCAGCGCCGCCGTCCGTACCTGGTCCTCAAAATTATCCACGTCGAGCAAAGAGTACTCTTTGAGGTTTACCACGATATCTTCACAACGCTCATCCTGCGAAAACGTCCTTGCCTTACCGCTGCGGAAAAGCGTATACAAAGGATCTTTCGGCGCGAGAGAAGCCTCTGAATAGTAAACTATCGCCTCTTCGATCCTGTTTTCGTCGCCTCTGAAGGCAAGCAAACCATAGTCCGAGAGCAGCCGTCTGTCGTACTCTGAAAGTACGGATCTGCCAGCAAGCTGCAGCGAAGCGTCGGCCATGCTCCGTCCGGAAACAGCTTTCGCGCCCGCGAACAAAACAGCCGTCACTGTTACAAAGCACGCGAAGACGATCACAAGAAATACCGACACGCTGCCGCGCTTACTCATTTATGATCCCCTTCGCGATGTCAAGCCCCCGGGCTGTAAGAGACTCGTTAACTATATAGTTTCTCGCGTAGTACTCAGTCTCATATCCTCCGGGATTCGTGAACCTGCCTCCGTAATAAGTCTTTGAGCGCGAAGCTTCAAGCCATTTCCAGACAGGCCCGCCGGCCTCAGCTACCGCGAACGAAACGCTTTCAGCTTCTCTTCTGTACCTGTCGCGTTCGTAAGCGTCCTCAAGCTTTACCTGAGTCCTGTCCCCGACAGCGGCCGCGTCCGCGCGCAGGCGCACATGCAGGTGCGCCTGCGTCGCCGTCTGGCTGTAGATATTCAGCAGAAGCGCCATCACGGCCATAGCGCAAAAAACCGCTATCGGAAAGAAAATCGCGGCCTCGACCATCGCCGTTCCCCTACAGGAATTTGCCCGATGAAAGATGCGAAAAGACATTTTCGACGAACTCCTCAATGCGGGTCCTGAAAATAAGTCCAATGATTATGGCTATGGCCACGAGTATGGCTACCTGGACTAATTCCATGCCTGAGCGCGGGTTTTTAAACAGTTTTTTCATAATATCTCCTTTCCAAAACATTTCGATGCGGTCAGCCCATTTCAAAAGCGGCCGGCATCACTGTGATAGCTATAACGGCGAGTATTTGCAAAGCCATCGGGAAAATAAGCTTCGTCTCGGCGAGACGGCCTTCCTTTTCCGCGCGCTTTTTGCGCCCTTCCCAAAGCATCTCGCTTTCGGTTCGAAGCTTGTCTGTCAGAGTGCTTCCCTTATCGATGTTGTCGGCGAGCGTCGAACTGAAACGCATCAGCTCACGAAGACCGCTCCGGCGCGCCAGTTCGGCGAATTCAAAAACGAGCGAAGTACCGGCGCCGTGCATGCGTTCCTGCGCGGACGCGAGTTCCTCATAAAGACGCTTTCTGCCGTAAATGTCCCGCGTCGCAAGATAGTCTTCCGCAATTCTCGCTATCGCTGAAGTAATGACAAGGCCGGCGCCGAGCAGGAGCCCGAGTTTTTGAATAAAGTCGGGAAAATCGCGCTCCATCTCTGTCCGGGCTTTTTCGATATTTTTTATTGCCGGGCTATAACGTCGGCTGAAGCAGAAAAACGCGATGATCGCGCACCCGAAAACCACCGGCGCTCCGCTGTTCTTTTCCGCGGGCGCCCAGGACAGCCTGACGCCGTCCGCTGTTTCTGACGGAAGAGACGCGACTTCTCCGTCCCGCATGTTCGAGGTTTCGTATACAGCCTCCTTCATTCGGTCTTTGATCGAGGCCCCGATGCTTTCCTCGGGAATTTCCGCGCCTGTTTTTACAGCTATATGAAATGTGTCTTTCGCGGCAAAAAGGTTTATATGGGCCGTTAGCGTCACTACCGCGCCGCCCTCAGCCCCTAAAAGGTTTACCGTGCCGTCTCTCGAAATCACGCGCAAGTCACTGCTGTTCCAGCTGAGTTCCGCCCCGGTTACGTCATCGGCAGCGGGAAGAGTAAGATCTCCTCTCACATCGTTCAGCGATATGTTATCGCCAAGAATCATTCCGGGCAGCCTCTGCTCGAGCAAACGTAAAGCCTCTTCCGCTTCCTCTTCCGAAAGCTCCTTCGGCAGGATCCGGACCTGCGCGCGCTGCCGAACTGTATGTCCTCCGTACTCGGCGCTGATATCAGCCTCGATCGTCTTCGGATTTTCGCCGGCGGAAGGCCGCCTGAGGTCAAGTGTTCCTGTCTCCCGGCCGTTCGATTCCGAGAATCCGAAAACTATCGAAATAGTTATAATTAAAATAACCAGGCCGGCGATACCGCGGTTTTGTTTTTTTGTTTCCCGCGCAAGGCGCTCAGCCTCCGCTTCCGAAAAAGCGGCGCGGTATAGTTCGCGCAGGCGTTCCGTTCTCCCGGTCAAGCGGTCTTCAAAGGATTTGATATCCATCTTTATACCTCTATATCCATTATCCTGCCGCTCCAGAAAAACGCCGCGGCAAGCGCTCCGAGCGCCGCGGCCATTACGCACAGTCCCGCTGCTGTCGTATAAAGCGGCAAAAGGTATTCAGGCGAACTGAATCTGAGGTAAAGCAGAATGATAAAAGGTACTACAGTCAGCAGCTTCGCCTCATATTTTTTCTGAGCCATCAGCGTCTCTATATCCCGCCTGATCGTCATTTTTTCAATAAGGATCCCCGCTGTGCGGTTAACGACTCCGCACAGATCCCCTCCGGTCGTCAGACATGTATAATAAACATCCGCGAAATTCCGGGCGTCTTCATTGCCGCTGCGCCGCGCGAAATCGAAGAGCACTTCGCGCTCGCTTTCACCGCCGGATCCTATCCTCCGCGCCATCACTTCAAGCTCGATGTTAATAGGCGCTTCCGGAGGATATATCTCAAGCATGTTCGGCCTTGCTTCAAGTATCGCTTCGCTCATATGCCTGCCTGACTGAAAAGACGCGGAAAAAGAAAACAGCAGATCCTTGAATTGCGCCGACAGTTCCTTTCGCCGTTTACCCGCGCGGCTTTTCCGCCATGCTTTCTCGAACGGTATCGCCAGCGCAGCGAGAAAGACCGAGAAAACCGGGTTGTCAAAAAACAACCAGCCTGTAAATGCCAGCCCGCCCGCGCAAACCAGATAGTATTTGATCCTTTCCTGCCTTACGGGTACAAAATCCCTGTAGTCGGTATCTTTCATAAGAACTCTCCTATGAATAATTTCTCACGGTGTTTAAGGTCGCCCTCTTTGACAAGGCCACGCTCCGGGCGCCTTGCGTAAAGCGTATTCAGTATGATCTCTCCGCCGATGAAATCCTCGACTTCGGCGATCTCGAACACCGCTCTTCCGCCGCCCGGAAGGCGTCCAAGGTGAACGATGACGTCGATACCTTCTGCGATCTGCCGTCTGATGGCGTCTATAGGGAAATCAGCCGCCTGCAAAAACATAGCCTCGAGCCTGTATATCATGCCCCGGGGCGAATTGCCGTGACCGGTCGAAAGAGAGCCCGCGTGTCCGGTATTCATCGCCTGGATCATGTCGAGGACTTCCTCGCCGCGCACTTCTCCGACGATAATACGGTTTGGCCGCATTCTGAGGCTGGACTTGATAAGCTGCCGTACAGTGACTTCCCCGCGGCCCTCCGAAACGGCGCCACGGCACTCAAGCCGAACGAGATTTTCAACGCGCGTTATCTGCAGCTCCGCAGTATCTTCGATCGTAACGATGCGTTCTCCGACAGGAATAAAATTTGAAAGCGCGTTCAAAAATGTAGTCTTTCCCGTACCGGTCCCGCCGCTGATGAAAATATTATAGGCGGCGCGCACAAGCGATGTCAGAAACTCAGCCGCGTCTTCCGTAATGGAACCAAACGCTATAAGATCCTCCATCGATATCGCAGACAGCGGGAATCTTCGAATAGTAAGAGCCGGACCGCCTAGCGCGATATTTTTGTAAACGGCGTTGACGCGAGAACCGTCCATAAGGCGCGCGTCAAGGATCGGCGATAATTCGTTCACTTCGCGATGGACCTTCGCGGCTATACGCCTGATGACGTCTTCCAGCTCCTCGGTGCTCTCAAAATACGCGTCGGCCCTTGTAAGCGTGCCGCGTTTTTCTACGAAGACGTCTTCCTTTCCGTTGACCATTATTTCCGTGACCTCAGGATCGTCCGCGAGCGGCTGCAAAACGGAAAGCTCACGCCGCGTACGGCAAAATACCGTCTCGGCTACCGAAAGCATGTCTCTGCATGTCAACGCGCCCCGCTTCACGCTTGAGAGGATCCTTTCGTCGATCAACTCCCGCACTTCATCGTCCGATAGTTCATATGGCGCGTTCCTTACGGCCTCGCGCACTGTCTCAGTGATCTCGGCCGCCAATGCGCGTTTTACCATTCCTGCAGACGATCTCACGGCGCGTCTCCCGTTATGCTGTCGCATATATCTTTCACCGCGAGGCCGAACGCGTTTGCCAAACCGATATCCGTATGACCGGCATTCTGTCTTATATCCTCAACGCATAACGGGAAAGCCGCGGTCAGCGCTTGCTCGTCTGAAAATAAAGCCTGTCTTGTTCTCGCGTAGCTCTCACCCGCAGATTTGACTTCAATGTAGAACGCTTCTTCGCGCTCTGATAAAGGCGCGAACATTTTCAGAAAATTCAACCGCGTGCCGAAATCCAAAACCAGACGCGTAAGGCCGAGCGACGTGAAAGCGTGAGATAAAAACGAATACAATTCACCCGGCTCGAGGTTTGCGAGGCTTCCCGCGCGCTCGTCCGGCGCGAGACGGTAAAGACCGTACTCGTCACGCGCGGCAGCCGCGCGAAACAACTTCTCGAATCCTTCCCGCCCCGCGCCGGTATTCAACAGCCTCAAATACCTGTACAGAGTTTCCTCCGCGCGCATAGCGCTGAGTCCGGCCGGAAAAAGCCCGGGGTCTTCAGCGTCTTCGAGGCTGAGATACAAAATTTGTTCTCCTCTGTATCTGGCAAGCTCGCGCCCTATACCTATGGCGGAACAGCTTGTCCCTACCCCGCCGGCGAAAGCGTATACGCAAACGAGCGACCCGGAGGCGAGCCGCCACTTGTCTTCATTCTTTTCTGTGATCCCATACCGATTTGCGTTATTAGTAAGAGGCGTCCCGCTGTCAAACGCGAATTTTCTCGCCTCGTTTAAGATCGCGGCCACCCCGGCGTATTTTCCGCAGGCAGGCTCAAAAGACTTTTCGCATAAGCCGCGCGCCGCGTCTCTTTCTCCGAAGCCGACACAAACATCAATATCCTTCGCGCCGCATTCTCCGCAGGAGCTTCGGGTTACTACACTGAAATCCGCGTGTTCAACCGCAACGACCTTCATAAAAGCTTTCGCGTAGTGTATGTCTTTATCAAAGATGCAAACGTTATAATTCTTCATAGGGCAATATTAGTATATTACCCATATATTGTCAATACTTATTTTTCCATTATTTACATTATTTAATTATCAGAGGTTCCGCACCAGATTTCTTACCCATACCTTGGAGAAGAAGCGCCACCTTAAGACAAAGAACTTTATCACTTCCTCGGTCTGTACGAGCGCCACGACCCAGTAAACCGGTATCTGAAATACGAGCGCGCCTATGAAAGCGAGAGGCACGCCGATGATCCAAACCGAGCCTATATCGATAAAGAGCGCGAAGCGGGTGTCGCCGCCTGAGCGCAGCGCGCCGGTAACGATCGACGCGTTGTGTATCTTGAACATCATTATTATGCCGTATATAACCAGAATGATCGTCGTAAAGTACCACCCCTGTTCGGTGAAACGGAACGCTTTCACGATGAACGAAGAAGTAAGGACCAGAAGACCGCCTGCTGACGCCCCTATTATGACAGCCACCTTTAATATCCTGCGCGCGAGCTCAAAAGCTTCGTTGGTTTTTCCCTGCCCGAGTTTTTCACCGCATAGTATGAGCATCGCGTCGCCTATAGCGAAACAAG
>Ga0123356_10005756_pt1 | contig 12577 bp, 7 predicted proteins | sample TergutEmb28metaG_2_FD_92546 | JGI IMG/M metagenome (GOLD analysis project Ga0123356, IMG submission 92546) | Embiratermes neotenicus P3 segment gut microbial communities from Petit-Saut dam, French Guiana - Emb289 P3 | ecosystem: Host-associated > Arthropoda: Insects > Digestive system > Gut ... | reverse complement strand
TCCCGCTGCAGCACAGCCAGGTGTTTTCCTGCTCCTGGAACGGGATCCGCGAGATATACGTGGTGGAAGACCGGAAATGGCTGAGGAAGGCCGCCCGGCGGGCCCGGTACGGGCGCGGGCCGACGGAGCTGGGGAACCTGTCCGTCCGGTGGATGCGGGCCGCCCTGGTCATGCGGGTCGACCTGCGCGTCGCGGCGCTGCCGGAGATCAGGAGGACGGGGTATTCCATCTGGTCTGAGATCTTGTTTGACGAGGAGCCGTCTTCCATCTGGAATCAGTGGCGGTTCTGGAGACAGACCGGCAGCGGATTTCACCAGGAACTCTGGATAGCCCCGACGCGCCGGCCGGCCGAGCTCCGCGCGGTCCTCGCGGAGGCAGCCAAGACAGGACTGCTCAGGCCGGACCCCCGGTGACCGCGGGCCGCTGGCTGCCGCAGGTAAACACGGCGCCCACCGGGATGACCGGCGGGCGCCTGGGACCGTTACGGATGATCGGTTCTGGTATTTACTCGGTGCGCAGGGCGGTGGCGGTTCGGGAGTTCGCCGCCCAGCTCGCCGGGACCAGGGCGCCGGCCACGGCGATGACCAGGCCCGCGAGGGCCAGCAGGATCATCTCCGGCAGTGAGAACACCGAGATGATCGAGCTCGGCAGGCCGGAGTTGGCCGCGCTGGCCATCTCAGGGAGCACCCCGTGGTGCAGCAGGATCCCGAGTGGGACAGCGATAATGCCCGCGACCAGCCCGGTGATGCCGACCGAGCAGACCACCATGGTGAGGGTCTGCCGCGGCGTCATCCCCAGGGCCTTGAATATCCCGATGTCGTGGGCCTTCTCGCGAATCTGGAGGGCGACGGTGTTCAGCACGCCCAGGCCCGCGACGACGATGATCAGCAGGGTGAGCATCGCCACCAGGGTGACCACCGCGAGCAGCGCCTTGGCACCGCCGTTGAAGCTGTTGACGCCGTAATCGGGGAGCGCGGCGCCCAGGCTGGCTGCGTAGTCGTCGGCGTTGACGCCGGGCTTGAGCGACACGTCGAACTGGCCGATGCCGCCGTTCGCCGGGTCGAGCTTGTTGAGCGTGGACGGGGACATGTAGACATCCACGTCGTTGCCCGGGGCGAACACCTCACCGACGATCTTGGCCGTCACCCTGTGACTGCCATCGACCAGCGTGTACGTGTCGCCGACAGCGGTGTTCGTGTCGTTGAGGAACAGGGTGTTGACGTCGATCTGCGCCACACCTGGCGACTGCGAGTACCAGGTGCCGGAGATCAGGGCGAGGTTGGACCAGGCCGGGTTTCCGTCGCCGTAGGCGGTGATCCGCGCACCGCCGTTGGCGGCGCTCAGGCCGGGGATCGAGATGTTGTCATTCGCCTCCGACAGGTAATGCAGGGTCCCCGGCTGGGCGTTGATGGCTGTGGTGATGGTTTTCTGCTGCGCCGCGGTCAGGCTCACCTGCCCGGGACCGATGATGGCGTGGACCTGTTCATGCCCGCTGCCCTTGCCCGGCTTGCCGGGACCACCCGCCGGCCCCGGCTGGGGAACGCCTGGTGGTAGCGGCCGGACAGTGACCGGCAGCCGCTGGTCGCCGGAGATGTCGTGGTAGACGAGGTTCAGCGAGGAGGCCAGCCCCACGCCGAACGTCACCGCCGCCGCGCCGAACAGCACCGCGATCAGCGTGACGAAGGTGCGTCCGGGCCTGGCCGCCGGGGACGCGAAGCCGAGGGTGACCGGACGGGGCACCCCGGTGAGCTTCGCGAGCGCCCGCTGAGCGAAGAAGCCGTGCCGAGCCCTCGGCGCGCGGCCGGTCGCGATTGCCTGCACCGCGGACATCGTCCCGGCGCGCACGGCCGGCCCGATCGCGGCGACCACGGTGAGCGCGAGCACGACAAGCGGTACGGCGACATCCACCCAGAACGGCACGCCGAGCACGCCGACCTGGTACACCTGCGCGTTCTGCTGGTAGATCGGCGCGGCGAGCACGTTTCCGATGACCACGCCGGCGACCGCGCCGGTGACCGCGGGCACCGCGACGAGCAGCACGTACGCCGCTACGACCTGCGCTGGCGTGAAGCCGATCGACTTCAGCACGCCGATCCTCGTCGTGCCCGCCACCACAGCGCCGCCGACTACGTTGACGACGATGAGGATAGAGATGACCAGGGCGATCACGCCGAAAGCGATGATGAAGGGCACCCAGGGCGCCACGTTGGACTGCTCGGACTGGCGGACGGACAGGTAGGAGACGGGCGAGTTGACCGCGCCCGCGGGCAGCGCGGCCTTGATCGCGTTGATGTCGCCGGTGATGTCGCCGCTGGTGGCGTCGGACGAGAACTTGTAGAGCAGCTGGTCCTGACCGGTGCCGGCCGGTCCGGTGATGACGTTCATCTGAGCCGGGAGCACCCAGGCATCAGCGGTGTTGGTGACCGAGTTCGCGACGCCGACGACGGTCATGCTCTTCCCGTCGACGGTGATCGTGCTGCCCTGCTGCCCGGGCGCGTTCGATGAGATCACGATCTGGTTGTCGCTCGTGGGCCAGTGACCGGACTGCAGGGTGAGGTCGTCCACGGGGCCGCCGGGCGAGGACCGGCCGACGAGGTTCAGCGGCGTGCTGATCTTTCCGCTGACGCCCGGGAGGGTGATCTGCGCGGTGAACTGCTCGGTGGGGAACGGGCCGGCGACGGCGGTAACGCCCTTGACCTTGGTGGCGGCCGTGATCTGCGCGGCCGAGGCCACCGAGGTGTCCACGTTCACCGACACGTCCGCGCCCTTCTGCTGCGCGAACGCGTGGTCGAACGGGCTGTGCGCGTCGGCCAGCATGCCGAGCGCGAGCGTCGAGGCGGCGACAGCGACGAGCACGACGAGGCCGATGATGACGGCCTGGAGTTTTCGCCCGCCCAGGCCGCCCCGCGCCGCGCGGAAGACGGCGCTCATGGCCGGCTCCCCCACGTCGAGCTTGGAACGGAGGTGTCGGAGGCTACGCGCCCGTCGGCGATCTGCACGACCCGGCGTGCGTACCGGTGGGCCAGCTCGGGGCTGTGCGTGACGACGATCAGCGTCTGGCCCGCGGCGTTGAGGTCGAGCAGCAGCCTGCCGATCTCCTCGCCGGTGGTGGTGTCGACAGCGCCGGTCGGTTCGTCCGCGAGGAGCAGCGCTGGCTTGTTTATCAGCGCGCGCGCGATCGCTACCCGCTGCCGCTCGCCGCCGGATAGCCGGGCCGGGTAGGCGTCGCGCCGGTGCGTGATCCGCAGCGCCTCGATCAGCTCGTCGGCGCGCCGGCGAGCCTCGCGCGCCTTCGCCCCGCCGAGCTGCGCGGGCAGCAGCACGTTGTCGATGACCGTCATGTCGTCGAGGAGGTTGAAGAACTGGAAGATCATCCCGACCTGCCGACGGCGGAACCGGGCGGCACCGGCCTCCGACAGCATGTCGACTCGTTCATCGCCGACATAGACCTCGCCTTTGGTCGGCTTGTCCATGCCCGCGATGAGGTTGAGCAGCGTCGACTTGCCGCTGCCGGATGGACCCATGATCGCGACCGCCTCGCCAGGCGCGACGCCCAGGGTCACATCGTCGACAGCGGGTGCGGCCCCGCCCTCGTAGCGCTTTGTCACGTTCACTAGCTGAACTATCGTGTCCATGGTTGGTGACGGTAGCCGCGTCGCTACGAGGTCCGCGTCACCCGCGATATTGAATCCTCCTAACGAACCGGGAGTATCCGCGGCCGCCATCATCCTTTCGATGTAGACCCGGATTACGCGGTCCGGAGGATGCCCATCTCACGGTTACCGGCCACAATGATTACGTGGCAGGACGTATCGGCAGGCTGCTCGCCGTCTTCAGGCGGGCCGAATCGCGCGAGGCGGAGCCGTCGGCGTGGGCGCTGACGCTCGACGCCGTCGTCGCGGTTGGCGCGGCAGCCGGCGCGGTCTACGAGATGTCGACCCGCACCATGGTGCAGGGAGTCGTCCTCCCCGGCGGCAGGTTCAGCGGTCCGGCCACCAGCCTGGTCCCGCAGCGGCTGAATCTGCCGCCGGGCGTCACGCTCGCCGGACCCGCCTTCTACCACCCGTCCGTGCTGATGCTCTGCGCCGCGGCGCTGACGGCGCTGCCGCTGGCCGTGCGGCGGTTCTACCCGATCAGCGTCTGGCTCGTGATCGCCGCCGCGATCGTGGTCGTGCACCGGGTCTACGTGCCGCCGGTTGCGCTCGGCACTGCCGTGTACGCGGCCTACAGCGCGGTCACGCACAGCAGGTACAAGAACCTGGCCATCGCCACGGTGGGGGTGGTGACGCTGGCCGTCGCGCTGGCGATCGGCGACGTCCTGCCCCGGTTCCCCGGACGGCTCACGGCCATCTTCGCGATCGTGCCCGCCGCCGTGGCGGGCCTGGGCATCCGCGAGCTGCGACGGCGGCTCGCCGACTCGCACGCCCGGCTCCGCCGGGCCGCGGCCGAAGCGGAGGCCGCCACCGAACGGGCGCTGGCCGCCGAGCGGTCGCGGATCGCGTCCGAACTGCACGACGTCGTTACGCACAACGTGTCGGTGATGATCGTCCAGGCCGGAGCGGCGCGGAAGATCCTGGCCTCCTCCCCCGGCGACGCCGAGGACGCGCTGCTGGCGGTGGAAGCCACCGGCCGCGAGGCGATGACCGAACTGCGGAACCTGCTCGGCCTGCTGAGCCCGGCCGCTGACGGACGGGAGAGTGGTTTCGCCGGCGGATACTCCGCTGGGGTTTCCGGCGGGGTTCCTGTCGCCGGCGCCAGGTCGCCTGCGGTCGCCGGTACCTCGGGCACCGGCGCCGTGGATGCCGCCGCCGCGGGTCCTGCCAGCGTCGCCGGGGCGGTCGAGTCCGCTGGCCCGCGGCCGGGCGGCGGGGCCGCCGCGCTCCGCCCGCAGCCAGGACTGGGCGAGCTCGACGCGCTGGTCAGCCGGGTGTCGGCCGCCGGGCTGCCGGTTGAGCTTCAGGTCAGTGGCGAGCCTCGGCCCTTGTCGCCGGGCGCTGACCTGGCCGCCTACCGGGTCGTCCAGGAAGGGCTGACGAACGTGCTGCGGCACGCGGGGCGGGCGGCGGCGACGGTGGAAGTGAACTGGGGCGAGCGGCTCGTGATTACCGTCAGCGACGACGGGGACGGCAGCGGGGCCGGTGATATGGCTGGCGCCTTCGACGTGACCTGTGCCGAAGGACACCGGCCTGACGGAATCCCGGGCCGTGGGCTGCTTGGCCTGCGGGAGCGGCTGGCGCTCTATGACGGGGAACTAACCGCGGGGCCGCGGCCAGGCGGCGGCTGGCAGCTGCGGGCGGTCATGCCCCCTGGGAGCGCGTCATGACCGGCACCGCTCCGGACGCCACCGGCTCCGCCAGTGCAGGTCCCGACGGTCCGCTGACCGTGGTGATCGCCGACGATCAGGCGCTGGTCCGGGGCGGCTTCAGGCTCATCCTGAAGGCGGCGGGCATCGAGGTGCTGGCCGAGGCAGCCGACGGCGAACAGGCCGTCACGGCGGTGCTCGAGCACCGGCCGGACGTCGTGCTGATGGACATCCGGATGCCGCGACTGGACGGCATCGAGGCGACGCGGCGCATCGTCGCGGCGCTGTCCGCGGGCGCCGGCGTTTCCGGCGCCGGGGTTCCCGCTGCCGGAAACGCCGGTGCCGGGGCTTTCGGGGCGGGCGCAGGTCCGGGCGAGCCGGGTGCCGTTCCGATGGGTCCCACCGGGCCGCGGATCATCATCCTCACCACGTTCGACCTGGACGAGTATGTGTACGCCGCGCTTGGCGCCGGGGCGAGCGGTTTCCTGCTCAAGGACGTCACCCCCGAGCACCTGGTCGCCGCCGTCCAGCTCGTGCGCACCGGCGACGCACTGCTCGCCCCGTCGATTACCCGGCGCCTGGTCGAGCGCTTCGCCGGCCGCCCTGGCCAGCCTGCTCATTCTGCCCATCCTGGCCAGCCAGGCCGGATCGGCAGCACGGCGGCTCCGGGTGCGTCGTCCTGGGCGCCGACGGCGTCGCCGCCGGCCGGGTCCTCGTCCGCGCTCCCCGGCAGCCCTGGCTTCCCGGGCAGCGACACGTCCGCGCTGACCCCGCGCGAATTCGAGGTCCTCGGCCTGATCGCGCGCGGCATGTCGAACGCGGAGATCGCCGGCAAGCTGTTCCTCAGCGAGGCCACGGTGAAGACCCACGTCGCCCGCATCCTCACCAAACTGGGCCTGCGCGACCGCGTTCAAGCCGTCGTCCTGGCCTACGAATCCGGCTTGGTCTCCCCGGGCAGCGAGGGATGAGGAAATGACGGTGACGGGGCGGGCTGGTGCGGCCCGGTTCGTCGGCGGCGCGGGACGGCACGGCACCTTCGACGCCTGACGATACGGAGCCGGTGGCCTTCCCGGCGGCCGCTGCGGTCCCGCTTGTCAGATTCGGCTCGTGGCTGGAACGATTGGGGCCGTGAAACTGGGGATTCTCTGCGGCGGCGGACCGGCACCGGGGATGAACTCGGTCATCTCCGCGGCCACGATCGAGGCGCGGAACTCCGGGTGGGACGTCCTGGGGATCTTCGACGGCTTTCAGCACCTCATCGAGGGCCGGTCAGACCAGGTGCGGCCGCTGTCCATCACGGACGTGTCAAGAATCCACGTCGAGGGCGGGTCGGTCATCCGGACTTCGCGGGCTAACCCCACGGTGCGGGAGCCCGGCGCCGCCGACCCGGACTGGCGGCTGAACTCCTGCCTCCAAGCGCTGCGGAAGCTGGAGATCGACGCGCTCGTGACGATCGGCGGCGACGACACCGCGTTCTCGGCGTCGCGCCTCGCCGAGGCGGCCAGGGGTGCGCTGCGCGTGGTGCACGTGCCGAAGACCATCGACAACGATCTGCCGCTGCCGGCCGGCATACCGACCTTCGGCTTCGAGACCGCCAGGAGCGTGGGGGTCCAGATCGTCAACAACCTGATGACCGACGCCATCACCACCCAACGGTGGTACCTGGTGGTGGCCATGGGGCGCTCGGCGGGCCACCTGGCCCTGGGCATCGGCAAGTCGGCAGGTGCCACCCTCACGATCATCGCCGAGGAGTTCCCCCGGGAAGAGCCCATCCGGCTGTCGCGGCTGGTGGATGTCCTCGAGACCTCAATGCTCAAGCGGATTGCCCACCGGCGCCCTTTCGGGGTGGCGGTGCTCGCCGAGGGACTCGGCCTGCGCCTGCCGCCGGACGAGCTCGCGGCGGCCATGCCGGAAGTCGACCGAGACGCGCACGGCCACATTCGGCTGGCCGAGCTCGAACTGGACCGGCTGCTTGCGAGGCAACTCAAGGAGCGCTTCAAGGCGCGGGGCCAGAGCGTCACCGTTGAAGGCAAGAACATCGGGTACGAGCTCCGCTGCGCGCCACCCATCCCGTTCGATATCGAGTACACCCGCGATCTCGGCTACGCCGCCATCGACTACCTGAAGCAACTGCTAACCACCGACCAGCGGGGCGGCATGATCACGATCCAGGAGGGGCACATGGTGCCGCTGCTGTTCGGGTCGTTCACCGACCCCGAGACGGGGCGGGTGCGGATCCGGTCGGTGAACGTCGAGTCGAGTTCCTACCGGGTGGCCCGCGAGTACATGATCCGGCTGGACCCCGAGGACCTCGAGGACCCCGGGCGGTTGGGCCCGATCGCGGCGGCCGCGGGGCTTTCGCCCGTGGCCTTCCGCGACCGGTACGGCTATCTAGCCGGCAGCAGAGATTAGTTCCTTCACCCACCGCGGACGGTCCAGCGCCGCCCGGCGGGCCAAGCAGCTACTCTGGGCGCGGTACTGCTGAGGTCGAGCGCGGGCCGGAGGCCGAGTACCGCCTGGAGGGCGCCGGGCACGACGCTGCGGCGCCTAGGCCGGGACTATTCGCGGTGGCTCGCGCAGTACCTGGGCGGCCAGTGACCGGGCGCGTCGCAAGTCCTTGCCACTGAGGGTCAGTTCAGCGAGCTCCGTCGCGAACGTGCTCTCCGGACCATCGACGTGCTGGCCGAGCTGCACGAAGACGTCCAGCTCGAGGCCAAGGCCACCCTCTGGGGCGACACGCCCGAACGGCAGGCCAGCCAGCCGGCCGGTGGCCGGGGCGTACACCATGGCGTTGACCACCGCGCAGCGCGGTTTACGGCTTGGCTGGAGCGCTGGCAGCAGGCCAAGGCAGCTGCGGAGCTGGGCCTCGATCAGGTCAACGCCCCACACCGCCTCAACCATCTGGTAGATCCTGGTGCCGCCCATGCGGGCGTTCACCTCGACCACCCGCGGGCCGCGGCTTGTGCACTTGCCCTCGACATGGAGTACTCCGCTGCGGAACCCGAACCCTTGAACCGTCCGCACGGCCAGATCCACCAGCCCGGCCACGGCCTTCTTGTTGTGGTCGGGCGGAAGGTGCAGGCCAGTCTCCTGGAACGACGGCTCAATTGTCGGCCAGTTCTGGGACACGCTGGAGAATACGCACTCGCCGTCGTGCAGGATCAGGTCGATGTCGAACTCCACGCCATCCAGGTACTCCTCGATCAGCAGATCGCTGCCGGCCCGGAAATAGTCCTCGTGCTCACCGGTGAGGGCGCTCCGGACGAGCTTGTACACGCCGGGCAGCGACTCGATGCTGTCGACCTTGACGCACCCCACCGCGCCCGCGCCGAATTCCGGCTTGACGACAGCGGGGAAGCCCATTTCGGCGGCGGCAGCGAACAGCTCATCCAGCGAGCGGACGCGCTGTGCCTTCGGCGTGGGCAGCCCGAGCCGCGTGGACAGCTCCCGGGTGCGGACCTTGCTGCGCGCCGTGTCGACCGCCCCCGGCGGGTTGCCCGGCAGCCCCAGCGCCGCGGCCACCCGTGCTGTCTCCCGGACGCTGATCTCGTAGAAGGTCAGGACACCGTCAGCGTGAACGTGCGCGCGATCCAGGGCGTCGAGGGCCGCTGCGGCGTCAGCATCCGCATCGCCGCTGACAGGCGCGGCGACCCAGCTCGTCCCCGGAATTTCAGCGGCGAGCGCCCGCGACCAGTGTCCCGGCTCGTCGACGATCACCAGGCGCGCGCCGTGCCTGGCGAGCCGATGGTAGTAGTGCCGCTTACCCTCATAGCCCGCCCCGATAACCGCCACGGTGGGCGATCCATCGACGGTCATGTCTCCACCCATCGGGGATCGTCCACCGTCGGCATCTCGCCCGGTGGAACCGGTATGCCGGGCGCGGTGCTGCTGAGATCGAGCGCGGGCCGGAGGCCCGGCGCCGCCTCGAGCGCGTCCAGCAGCGCGTGGCCCTCGACGCGCAGCAATGTCGTTTCCAGCTCGGTGGTGACGGTCGCATTCCGGGGTGCGTGGTCCAGCAGGCCGCGCTCGCCGAAGCTATCGCCCGGACCTAGGTGGACCACAGCCTTACCGTCTCGGTGCACGACAACGCGTCCCTCCGCCACGGCGTAGAAGGCATGCGCCGGAGCCCCCTGCACAACGACATCGACCCCGGGGGGCAGCGGGCAGAACTGGGCGGCCGCCGCGAGCGTCTCCAGGACGATCCGCGGCACGCCCACCGTGACCGGAAGGGCTTGCAAGACCTTGACCCGCGAGTCGAGCGCTTCCGCTCGCTGCGCACTGACGGCATCGAGCCCGCGCAGGCCGACTCGGCCAACCAGGGTGGTCGCGACGGCGGCGGTGCCGAGGATCACGAGGCTGAGCCGCAACGATGTGAACGCCACGAGGACGGACGCCAGGACTGCGCCGACGATCATCGCGGCCACCGACACGGCGTCGAAGGTGCCGATCACGCGCCCGAGTGCCTCGCGCGGCGCGATCCGGGCCAGGACCGTCTCGCCGACCACCTCGCAGCTGACCAGGCCGGCGGTTCCGATCACCGTTACCGCCAGCGCGATCGTCAGCACCGACGTGCCGGCGTACGCGAGCTGCGTGGCGCACGCGAGCAAGCCGGTGACGACGACGATGAGGGATACCCGCCTGCTAGATGCCAGCCGGCCGTTGACAGCGGCGCTCAGCAATCCGCCTACGCCGGCCGCTGTCAGCAGGATGCCGTAGCCGCCAGTTCCGAGCGCTAGCGAGTGCGTGGCGTAAACGACGAGCTGGACGGTCTGGGCTCCGTAGGTGAATTCCACCATCGCGACGATCACAATCAGCCACGGTGCGAACGGCGTCCTGCCGACCGTCCGCAGACTTCCCCCCAGCTTGGCCTCCCCGGAGGCAGACCCGCCGGCTGGAGCCGCGTCGGGACGCATGGCCGAGATCAGCAGCGCGGAAACGGCGAACGTCGCGCCGTTGGCCAGGAAGGAGACCCAGGCGGGCGCCACCCCGAGCAGGATGGCTCCGATCGCCGGACCGACGAGGACGCCGAGATCCTGCACCGTGTGCAGGAGCGCGTTAGCCGCGCCGAGCCGGGTCTCGCCGACCAGGCGAGGCATCATCGCCATCGCCGCCGGCCGCTCGGCGCAGCCCGCGGCCGACGTCAGGGCGGCGAACCCGATGACCAGCGCCACCGGGCCGGCACTGGCGACCGTCGCTGCCATTCCGGCCATGATCAGCAGGCGCAGGACGTCACCAGTCAGCAGTACCGTGCGCCGGGAATAGCGGTCGGCGACGGCCCCGCCGAACGAGCCGAGCAGCACGTAAGGCACGAGCCGGCAGATCGTCGCGGCGCCAACCCAGACCGCCGAGTGAGTCGCGCTGTAGACGTACGCGAGCAGCGCGGCGTTGTACAGCCAGTTGCCGATTTGCGATGCGGCACTGGCCGCGATCAGTGCCCGGGCATCCGGGACAGCAATTACATCTCGGTACGCCCGGGTGGCCGGCTCAGCCATCGCGTGCGGTTACGGGCTGCGCTGGGCCGGGTGCCGCCCCCATCGTTGCCCGGACCTTGCGTTCCGCGGGGCGCAGCTCAGCGGCACGGGCCAGCAGCGGATGGCAGCGCAGCCGCTCAGCGATGTCCTGCGCTTCGCCGATCGCGCCCCCGGCCTCGTCTTCGTCCATCCGCAGCAGGTACTCGGCGTGGTCGAGCAGGCCGAGGGCCAGGTGGTAGGGGGTGGAGTGCTGGCGCAGCCCGGCGATCGCGGCGGTGAACGCGGCGCTGGCGTCCGGGTCGCCGTCGGCGGCGGCGAGGCGGGCGCGGGACAGGTCGCGTTCGGCGCGCTGCATGGGCGCCAGGCGGCCCGGCGGGCAGGCGTCGAGCAGGGTGAGCAGTTCCTGAGTGGCGGCGGTGTCGCCGAGATCGTGGGCGGCGCGGGCGGCCAGCGGCCAGGACCAGCGGAGCGACTCGAAACTGATCCCGATGGCGTCCGCGTAGCCCAGGACCGTGTGGGCGTGGCGAAGCGCGGCGGCGGGCTGGCGAAGCGCGGCGGCGGTGAACGCTTCGGCGATCGCGATGTTGGTCTGGTCTTGGGGGTCTTCGCTGGCTCGCAGGTCACCCAGTCCGGCCAGCAGCGTCCGGGCGGTGGGCGCGTCGCCGCGCAGTGCCGCCAGCCAGGCCCGGTAGCAGGCCAGGAACTCATAATCGGCCAGCCCGTCGGCGTCGGCAGCCTGGGCCAGTTCGGCTTCGGCGGCGTCCCAGTCGCCCGTCATCAGCAGCGCCTGGGCCAGGTTCGCGACCGCGACCGCGAGCTGGTGACGGGCGCCGGCCCGGCGCGAAAGGGTGACGGCGGCGCGGGCCGCCTCGGCACCTGCGGCAGGGTCTGTGCCGGTGACCGCGTCGGCCAGGTTGACCAGCGCCCGGGCCTGCGGGCTGGTGTCCCCGGCCTGCCGGGCCAGCCGGACGGCCTCCCGCAGGTAGGAGGTCGCCTCATGGTTCCGCCCGGCGGAGGAGTAGCAGGTCCCGCGGGTGATCAGCAGGCCGGCCAGGGTGGCGTCATCCACGGCCAGGTCCTGGCCCAGGGCCAGCGCCTCGGCGCACAGCGCGTCCGCCTCCCGTGCGCCGGCGAACATCTCCAGCGCCGCAAGTTCGCCGAGCGCCCGGACGGTGTCGGCGTCCGGGTCGTCGCGCAGCACCGCGACGGCGGCGGTCAGCTGCTCGCGCGCCTGGGCGTGCCGCCCCCACCGGCGCAGCGCCTCCCCGGTAATCGCCTTGGCGCGGGCGGCCGAGCGGGCATCGCCACCTTTGCGGTACAGCCCCTCGGCCTGGCCGGCCTGCTCGAATGCGGCCGCCCAGTCGGCACTGGTGACGGCCGCCTCCGCGGCGTGCTCCCACAGCACGGCTGCGTCGGTTTGCGGCCCGTCCTCCGTGCCGGCCTGGGTAAGCCGGGCGGCGGAAGCGTAGCTGGCGGCAGCCAGCGCCGGGGCGCCGGTACGGTCGGCCCGCTCGGCCGCCCGGGTCAGCGCGCCGATCGCCTGGCCGCGGATCTGCCCGGCATCACCGTCATCCGGCACCGCCTGCAGAGCCTCCAGGTAGTGCCGGGCGATCACCTCGGCGACTTCCTCGCCGTCGCCGGCGAACGCGGCGCGCAGGTGCGCGGCTACCGCCAGGTGCCGGGCCTTGCGGTCCCGCCGCGACAGCGTGTCGTAGGCGACCTGGCGCAGCATGTCCTGCGCGAACCCGTAGCTGCCACGCTCCGGCGACAGCGGGTCCGCCGACACCGACAGCACTTCCCGGCG
>Ga0123356_10005755_pt1 | contig 12579 bp, 6 predicted proteins | sample TergutEmb28metaG_2_FD_92546 | JGI IMG/M metagenome (GOLD analysis project Ga0123356, IMG submission 92546) | Embiratermes neotenicus P3 segment gut microbial communities from Petit-Saut dam, French Guiana - Emb289 P3 | ecosystem: Host-associated > Arthropoda: Insects > Digestive system > Gut ... | reverse complement strand
GTTAGGGTCTTCAAGAATTGCTCTAAGCGCTGGGTATTTTTCATCGAATTCCTCCAGATACATCAACTGCTTCCCAACATCGCTGTGCTGTCCGGAATTCACCGGCTTAATAAAAAACCCATTCATTAGTAAACAAAACCAAATTTATACTGGGAGACGTGGTAAGACTTGCATAGAGCGAGCAAAATTCTTGTTGCATACCAATTAAAATCAATTAGGTGTGTGCTATCATCAATGTATTTTCTGTTGACATCAAGGCCTAACGATATTTCGTTAGGGTTATAAGCCAACAGGCTAATTCCAACGTTCGAATCCTCCCAGCACATATCAACACCAATAGTTTCTTGTTTTTGTTCTTTTGATTCGACAATTTCATACAATTGATCAACAGATATTTTTTCTTTTGTCCAGTTATACATTTCATTGTCGTTGATTGGTAAATAGTTTATCAAACCATCAATCATTGGGTTCCACCCTGATTCAACTAAAGTTTTGAGAATAGCGCGAATAGATGTTCTTTCGTTTGAGGTTAGCTTTATATCGATTGATATATATCTTGACATGGTCTTTCCTCCATTTAGCGTAATATTTCAGTAAAGGGGATTCCCTTTAAAGTAAGCCAGTTCTGAATACTTTGCGGTATAGGCGTATTAGAAAACAATTCGAATGTCGCTCCATTTTGCTGTGCAATGCTGAGTCTTTGCCCCATAGATGATTTGAAATTGTTCAACTCGTTTGGATTGTTTTGAAGTATATCCCAGTATTGACCCGATTTAGCCTCCCACCATCTATTTCCTACTCCACCATCAAACTCACGACCACTATTGCTGAACGAACCATTACCACCAATTTCTCTGGTTAAGTAGTCTTCAAAATTTCTCCCAACAAGTCCTTTCGCGCCGCTACCCGTGCCCTCAGTAGCATTATCAACATACTGAATCGTATTCCCTAGACTGCTTTTTGTTTCAACTTTACCCATCACTAAAATCAGTATACCATAAAGTATTTGCTCTATTCCCGCAATGGTTGCCTTATTCTCCTGTGCCCATTTTGCAAAACCGCTAGTATTGACTTTTTCCATAGTTTCTGCGCTATAGCTTTTTATGGCTTCCAGCGTATCATTGTTAAGATACCGCTTATTTGACCACTCTATTAAGCGCGGTATTGTATCTAATTCTGTTTGTTCAGCAAATATCCTGCTGGCTGTCGGTCCATAAAGACCGTTTATTCCCATTAAACTAGTTGCAACAGGATAGTCCAATGGTCCCCTATACGCATTTGTAACATCTATCCCCGTCAAATGATTTATAGCCATAATTGTAAGTGCATCCACCATGTTTGTTTTGTTGCCAACAAGTGAGTCCCATACTTTTCCCAACGGGTATTTACCAAATTTGCTTAAATCTATCTCACCTCCTCTAACAATCACAGCTTTCAAAAAAGCAAACGCTTTTTCAGTCAGGTCGTTCGGTGAGTATAAGCTGCCATATGGATCACACAAGACTTCCAGAAGATCCTGATCAAATTGTGCAAAAAACAGCATCTGCTCGCCAATAACTCCATCCTGTCCGGAATTTACCGGCAATATAAACACCCCACAAGCATTGCAAACCAAATGAGAAGCTGTTGTGATTATCTCTTTACCGCCGAAGGTTTCATTTTGTCCGTCGGAGTTTATCCACTTATCATCAAGCATCCATTGTGACACACAGGGGCCTCCGGCATAGCAGTCCCCAAATGGCATTATATTGACACCTGGTATACAGTCTGTCACGACAAATTTTGCAGGCAATCCATTGATTCCTTTTGAGGCATAGTCCTCTGTGAGAAGATAATTCCTTACGCTTCCATTCTCGCAACGCAATTCCGCTCCAAACACCAGAGCCTCCGGCTCTTTCACGCTACCTCCCAACAGCATCGCCTCCAATTCAATACAATGCCTTCTCGAAAACTGAAATTACGCTGCTGTTTTTACCCTTGCCTTTTGAGTATTAGGTATACCAATCTAAGGTGGTTGTGCATACTTATCCGCTTCTCCATTAATCTTTCTAAGCAGTGTCTTACCCTCTTCATCACCTATTCCGCATCCGAATGTACCCAGAAGCAACCTGCCCTCAAATGAAACAGCGAACATGGTATTGTATATCTGAGCCTCTCCGGTGCCTGTACGGAAAGAAAAGCCGCTGCACTTTTGATTCCCAAAAGGTAAAGGATTTGCCTCCGACAAGAGTGAACTGGGGTAAAGGCTCCATATCAGCTTTCTCAATTCCCTGATAATTTTGATGGTTTCCCCCGCCCCAAGTTTTTTTTCAAGTAAACTAAAAGTCAAATATTTGGAAAACCCGGCAGTCGCAAAAATAAACTGCGGCTTCTCCTGATACGGAAACATTTCAACTGCCTCAGGTTCTTGTACCAGATAAAAATCATCCGGCACGCATACCCGGAGTTTATTCTCAAATAGCGTTAACTCTTGCATATAACCGGTTTTTTTGAATGTGGCATTATGTGTTTTTTATATCCTGACAAATTAATCAATATGTTTTCAGTATCCAGAGCAAAACGAAAAAACTTTTCTTCATTTTCACATTCATGAGTTATTTCAACTTTGGAAACATATTTCTTTGCTAAATATTTGAATAAAACCAAAGCACGTCTGTTCTTCTTCAAAACGCGAAATTCTACATGCCCTTTCAGTTTCGAAAACAGGCTACAAACAACTTCTTTATAAAAAAAACCATGCCGGAAGCATGGCGATATATAAAATTCCGAGATAAAAACTCCACCCGGCAACTTTGTCTGGTTATTCAATAAAACGAAACCGGCATATTCACAGCTTACAAGAATAAAATATCCAGATCCTTTAGAAAGGAATTTTTCCGCCTTTTTGATACAGTAAAGTCCGTTATTATCCAGTAAGACTGGGTAATCAAAGTATTCATTTATGTCATGCATATAAAGCTGTAGCATCCTGTCTAAAACATGCAAATGTAGTTGCCTAATTTCCTCCAAAATAAAAGAATTCACAGCTTCATTACCCCCGGCAATATAACCATAAACATCGGTAGTCCCATCAAGACTTGTTTGATATTAGTTGTTGCTTCCAGATCGACAATTCCCTTGTATTCAACAGCTAATCTATTAGTTATTATAGCAGATGACAAAGCAATGTCAACAGATCAATAATTCAATTATTATACCATAGTTTACATATTAATGGGCTTGATTAACGAGTTCCGGAACTGAGAGTCATGAAGTCACTGTGTCATGGGGTCGGTTCCCTTGACACATTATGCGGTGTGTATCAGAGGGTCGGTTCCCTTGACATATTGTTCTGCGGATGAACCGTCTCTAAATTACAGTTATCGCTCAATAATGTCATCAATCCGTGTGTTTTTTTCAGTCGTTTTCGCGTTTTTTCAGTCAAAATGGTAGATATATGACAAAATTAGTGTTATATTACATTATGAATAATATATGACAAAATTAGTGTTATATTACATCGTAAACGCAGCACACGCTATACCGTGCCATGTGGCGAGTCCCGCGACATGGCTAGAATCAACATATGGTAATTGCGCAACAATCATCATATCAACCAGAGAGTATTTGAGGAGACTCAATAAAATTTAAGGAGGAAAAGAAATGATACAATCATCAGCCCGTAAGTCCATCCATCGTGTGTTATCACTGGCGCTTGTCCCGGCAATTATTTTGGCAATGGCGGTCATATGGCTGCCGATTACGTCACTTGCGAGCATTGTTACCGTTAGCACTGAATCGCAGTTGAGTGCAGCAGTTTCAAAAGAGGGGGTAGACGAATATGTGGAATTGGGTACGGATATTGACAACATAACAGCAGAACTGACTATATGGCGCGATATTACGCTCGACCTTAAGGGATTCTCCCTAACCATCATCTTAGAGGATTCAGTAGCGAGAAACTCGAATGGTATTACAATTGCACCTGGCGTTACGCTTACTATCATGGACAGCATAGGCGGAGGACAACTAAATGTAACCAACGGAGCGTCCTCCGGCACGTTCGCTGGCAGAGGAGCGGCGATAAATGTCACAGACGGGACGCTGATAATAGAAGGCGGAATAATCAAAGCTAGAGGTGGCTTCAACAGTGCGGGCATCGGCGGCGGATCGAACGTCAGCGGAGGCGTAATCACCATCAATGGAGGCACGGTCGAAGCTTACGGCGGCTTTGACGGCGCAGGCATCGGCGGTGGAGTGGGCGGCAACGGCGGCACGATTACCATCAATGGAGGCACTGTCGAAGCAACAGGCGGCCTTAACGGCGCAGGCATCGGCGGCGGAGCCAACAGCAACGGAGGCGTAATCACAATTAGCGGAGGCACAATCACAGCTATAGCAGGCGGTGTTAATGCTGCAGCTATTGGCGAGGGCAGTGGTGGCCTCAATAGTGGTATGATTAGTATCACGGGGACATATGACTATTGGGTAAACACAATAAATGCCGATCCCGGTAATGAACCGACAAGCGGGGAGTTTGTTTGTGACAATGATCTTAGTTATATAAAGCTTGTGTACCTACCCACACCTGTACTAACCCAGGTATCATCAGTCAGAACGAGCATCTCCCACGCAACAGTAGAGTTTTCAAGCACAATTGATGGGAATTACTACTATAAAGTAATCGGCGCTGCGGATACAGATCTCTTGGTGGTTGACGTCGTTACCAGCGATACTAAAGTCGCTATGATAGCGGGGGAAAATACCATCAGCCTGAACGATTTAACAGACGCTGACGCGCGAAAAATCTGTATTGTGGGCGAAAACAGAGGCGGCGCTCTGAGTAATGTGCTGATAATAAACATAAGCAAACATGTAGAAAGCTCTGGCTCCGGAACCAAACCTGGTGGTGATATTATTGTAGACCCAGACCCAGAGGCGGATCCGGAACCTGAGGTCAAAGTCAGCATCCCTGAGTTGCATTCCATTTGGGCGAGGGAAGAACTTGAAAGGGCGTTGGAACTGGATATAATACCAGAGTCACTTTTAGATCCTGAGATAGACTTAAGAAGACCAATCTCGAGGGTCGAGTTCGCCGGCGTTGCTATCAAAGCTTACGAGAACCTTGCTGATCTCATCGTCCTGCCTGCAGAGGAAAATCCATTCACTGATACCCAGGACGAGGATGTGTTAAGAGCCTTTAGCGTCGGGATAATGGTGGGGTTTTCGAAAACCATTTTTTCACCTGACACCGAGCTTACCCGCGAACAGGCTGCTACTGCATTAACGCGGGTATTCAAACGCGCCACAATGCTTGGCTGGTCTTTTGAGACAGACGCGGATTATCCGCTGGAGTTTACACAACCTGAGCCGTTTGATGACGATAAAGATATTTCGGTTTGGGCAAGGGAAAGTGTGTATTTCATGGCGGCTAATGAGATTATACTTGGTATAGGCAACAATCTGTTCGCGCCTAGAGCAGTTACAAGCGTCCAACAAGCAGCAGGATATGCTATTGCCACCCGCGAACAGGCTATTCTTCTCGCTTTGCGCACAATCGAAAACATGGGTGGGCCTGAAGAGTAACGATCACGCAGGTCGAGTATATAGCCGCCTCACGACGACTGCCACTCACAGGTAGGGCTGGGGTTTTGGTACTGTTGTTTCTTTCAGTAATCCAATTGCACAAGTCGAAGTTTTCGACCTGTGCAATTAGGTTGTATTATGGGTAATTTTGCCATTACACGCGATAAACCACCCCGGCGCTCTGCGCCACCCCTCCACGGGAGGGGAATTTACAGATGCGCTCCAGCCCAATTCCCCTCCTGTGGAGGGGTGCCGTCCGCAGGCGGCGGGGTGGTTCTGAACCAATTGCACAAGTCGAAGTTTTCGGTATGATTTAAGTTATCATAGCACTTAGCACTTCCGGCTTGTCCGGGTTAGGTATCTATTCGATAATAATCTCTCCCCTATTGTAATTAGCCGCCATCCATAGAATAGTCAAATCCAGGTCGTTAATCATCCCATCGCCGTTTAGGTCACATTGCTGATTGACTGCGTCATTTGTTTTCCTGTTGTAATTATCAATCATCCACAGTATCGTCAGGTCGCCATCGTTGATCATTTTATCGTCATTGATATCCCCGCACGGAAGATAGATACCCTTTGTGCTGAAACGTGGGTCTTCAATCAGATTAATATCCGATTTTTCTACAGAGATATTCTTTATTGTGGTTTTCAGGTGAACAGGTTTGATAAATTCCAGACTATATGTTCCTTCTTCAACATTCTCAAAGATGAACGTCCTGTCTAATAATCCTGAAGCAGTCAGATCGGCTTGTATTATGTACTCATACCGCTGTTCACCACCCTGCATTAACCGAACTGTTGTTGGTTTCTTTGGATTGTAACAACTTACTTTTCCAGACACAGTGCAGGTCACTTTATACTCAAATGCAGCCATATCGCTTGCCGCCATACCGAGCTTGAATGTTTTCGCCTTGATTGTCGTTGCTGTATTAATTATGATCGGCGTCGAAAATTTCGGTGACAAAAGGCTTGGTTCAGTACCGTCGGTTGTGTAGTGAATCTCAGTAAAATCAGCCGCATTCAAAGTTACGCCAGTACTAATCGGTACAGCTCCGGCAACGGGGTTGGCTGTTGGATTCCCGGCTTGTACAATTGTCAAGGTTATCTCGGTAACAGCGCTGTCCTCATAACCGTCCTTAACGGCAATTGCTTTGATAGTAAACGTCCGGGGCAGATACAGTTGCAAATACATCGAATTTGTAATTAATGTGCTGGTTTCGTCCGGGGTTGTTCCGTCAATCGTGGCGTAGATTGCCGCGCCCTCAGTTGAGCAGCTTAAGTGGGCCTCCTTTCCCAACAAAACGTCTGTAATGTTGATGACCGGTGCAGCGACTTGCGGTTGCTTGCGAAACATTCGCAAATACGGCAGCCCTTCGTTATAGTTTTCGTCAATATCCCATAACCCTTCAAAATCCCAAGGATACCGCCCTACCCAATTTGTAGGGTTGGTATAGCTATCTTTATTTTTGAAGAAAGCCATGTCTTTTGCGGATAAATCCGTATCTTGTGGATTACTATCGCTTGCCACACCTGAGGAATTTTCGGACAGGTAGTAGCATTTTTCGATTGTTCCCTGATATTTATATCTTATAAACCCGATTCCGGTTTGCGGTTTGTTTGCCGCAAAGGAGTTTATAACCAAAGGAGCTTCCGTGTATGGGGTGTTTTGGATTTCTATAAACCCTGATTCACTAACACTCCCTGCAGCATATGAATTATGTACCAGTGAATTGTACACTAACGGACCAACCAACCCAAACCTTGCGTTTGCAAACGAATAACAATTACCGATTGTTGTACTATATGCCGTTCCTATAAGACCGGCGAATTGTGCGCTTCCTGTCGTATAACAATTGTAAATTGTTGCGTTGTATGTATAATACGCCAATATACAGGGATTAAACCCATAACTGACATTTGCATCAAGAAGCGCAAGGTTTTTAACCGTACCTTCATCTTCCCAACCGTATTCTCTATATCCTATCCATGCAAAGAATCCCTGGTCATAAATGATGCCGCCGCTTGGGAGACTCTGAGGCGTTTGCATATTTTTAACAGCGAAACCGGCGCCGTCAAAATATCCTAAGAATGGGAACGAACTTGAGGTTCCTATTGGTACCCATGTCCGGCCAGAAAGATCAATATCGTTTGTAAGCCTAAAGTATGTTTTTGAGAAGGTTTTATTGTAGAATAAAGAATCAAAAGCCAGTTTTGCCAATTGCTCTGCATTGGCGATTAAGTATGGGTCACTCTTCGTACCTATACCTCCGGCAAAAGTATCCGCAGCGCGTTCAATCCAATACTGTATACCGGTTGTATTTGGCATATAAATAAAAGTAGAAACAACGCTGGCTTCCAGACTGGCTTTATAGGCAATGGCATTAATTGTTGTGTCTGCCGTTATCGTGATTGGGGCCGTGTACAACGTGCTTGTTGACGTTGGTCTTGTACCATTCGTCGTGTATCTGATTTCGGCTCCGCTTGTCTCGCTGTACAGTGTCACCAGCGTTCCTCTGGCAACAATACCATCTGCGGTATTTGACATCGGTGCGGTTACCTTTTCGGCTTGCTTATGAATATCACGGAAAATCCTAAGATATGGCAAGCCGTTGTTGTAGTTTGCATCAATCGCCCAAACATTGTCAAAATCCCAGGGGTATTCGCTATCCCAATAATTATTGTTGGTATAGTTTGATTGATTCTTAAAGAAATCTAATGTCATCGGATACAAAGTTGTTTGAGAAGGTATCTGATCATCCTCTATCCCGATTGTGTTACTGGATAGAAAATAACAGTTCCTTATAAAACCATGGAGTTTTGTTCCCATGAAACCAATTCCGGAAGTAACGTCAATTACAGAAAATGAATTCACAATTGCTGCAGTAGTGAAGCTTTGTTGGTTATCAACGAAACCAAACGTGTCTGCTTTGCCCGCTGCGTATGAATTGTAAATAGAACCATTATTACCACGTACCAGTCCGGCTGTTCCCGCCTTAGCGGTAGAATAACAGTTGCTGATAACACAGTTCTCAAGCAGCCCTGAAGCCAATGCGCCACCTGAACTCTCACCCGTAGTATAGCAATTGGAGACTTTAACATTACCACTCACACCGCCGCATAAAATACCTGTCGCATTATAATACTGTGACCAGTTATCGCTTGTTACTTTTGCGTTAGTGACAGCAAGGTTTTTAATTTCGGTTTCATTTGGCACGTAAAAATCATACCGTCCGCTGCCAAGTTGTCCAAACAAGCCAAGACTCTCATAATATCTGTGCTCTGGAACACTACATACCATGTTTGTGACAGTATGGCCGTCTCCGTCAAAAATGCCCTGAAACCCTATTTCCCAGACCATATTACCGCTGATTCCCTGATAATAAATTGACGTCCAGTTCAGACCCTCCAAATCAATATCCGCAACTAATTTAAAATATTCGTTACGATAGGATTTGGCGTTGATCCTCGTCTCATACGCCAGTTTTGCTAATTGTTCGGCAGTGGCAATCAGGTAGGGATATTCTTTTGTGCCGTAACCGCCAGAATAGGAATCCGCAGCATAATCAATCCAGTTCCTGGAAGCAGTAACAGTGACATAACACGTCCTGCTTATCCCAGTCGCAGTTGTAGCTGTGATTACAGCGGTTCCTTCTCCTTTTGGGACGATCATTGCGTCCTTGTAAACAGCAACATTTTCGTTGCTGCTGGAATACCTCACACTTTTATCTGTTGCGTTGCTTGGAGATACAAACGCGCTTAAGTAAACGGCGTCATTGAGCGCACCGATTTCCAAAACAACAGAAGAGTACGAGAGGGATAAGCCGGTCGCCGGAATATTTGCGCCGAAGAATATCCTAAAATCAAGCGCTCCCGTACCGAATACCCTATCCCAACCCGGAGGTCCAAGGTCAACCGTTGTATTTCTTATCTTCGCCTTAATACTCTGCGGCGAATAGCCCGGATATTCGAGCGTCATCATAGCGGCAGCGGCTGAGATGTGTGGGGCAGCCATTGACGTTCCGCTTTTATAGCCATAGCCACCATCTGGTATACTGCTTAAGATATTAACACCCGGCGCACAGACATCTATGGCATCTCCATAATTTGTGAAATCAGCCGATGTATCGCTGTATGTTAGTGCCGATACCGTAATGATGTTTTCCAGTTTAGCTGGATGTACGAATGCAGTGTCTCCACTTTCATTTCCCGCAGCAGCTACACATGTAACGCCTCTATTCTCAGCGTAGTTAATGACCTGTTTATAAATGCAATCTTCTTCGTTATCATAACAGGTTCCACCGAAGCTCATATTAATGACTTTCGCGCCATTATTGACTGCGTACTCTATTCCCAGACAGACTATAAAGTCATTGCCATATCCGCCATCATCAAGTATTTTAACAGGCATAATTTTTACATTCGGCGGGGTACAGTCAACAATTGTCCCTGATACATGAGTACCGTGACTATATACGTCATACGGCGAATTGTTATTATTGATAAAGTTATAACCAGCTACGGTTCTGCCCTGTAAATGAGGATGCGTAACATCTACGCCTGTATCTGTGACAGCTACAATCAATTCGCCTGTTTTATTATTCGCTGTGAGGTAGTTCATAAATAAATCTGCCGATATGCGTTCGGAACCCCATCTGTCGGTCAAACTAGAGGTTTCATTCACAATAGCTGTCTCTGAAACATGTACCACATCATTTAGAGTTACAAAACTAATACTGGAATCAGATTTAAACGCTTCGAAAGCGGATTGTGTCAGCTTTTCTGAGGAATATTGCAGGAAATACAGCCCACTATTGTTAGTTACGTATTGGATTGCTCCATAGCTGTTATTCAGATCATCCCCATTGTTGACGAACAGGACAATTTGTTTTAGTTGATATGGTTTTGTTATGAATATTTTTTCGTCGTCAACACGAATATCCAGCCCCAAAGCGGTTTCTGCTTCATTAGCGGAGAAAAAAGCTGTCCGCACCGCTGTACTATCATCAATAGTTGAGTCCTCTGTCACGCTATAACTAAAAGCGGCTGGTTCTTCCGGAACAGTTGAGATACGCGAAAAACTATACAGTTCGGAGTCGAATGTTACTATCTGTCCATCATCTATAACCGTAACTTTTTCCATGGTATCATCAATATGTATATCCGCACCCACCGATTCGGCGATATCGGCTACCGGAAGCATTATCTCCCCAGCTTTCTCAAACGCCGGAGCCGACATTTCTTCCAGGCGGCCGTCTATATACATTTCCGTGCTTCCAATCGGGATCGTGATAAGTGAAAAATAATCATCCTCCCAGTTGCTTTGCACCAATTCTATTGCGCTTGAAACGAACTGCGTTGAGTTACTGCTAAAAATGCTTACAGCTTTCTCGGCATAACCATATTGTACCGGCATTATCCCGATTGCTAAAACAACAACCAGAAATAAAGAAAAAAGTCTTGTCCAAATCTTATTCATCAATTTCTTCTCCTCGTATATTGTTTTTTTACTAGTCTGATGAGGCACTAGACATCCTCCCAGCAAAGGCAGCGCTCCACTGCCTTTATCCAGCCGCTTAGCAACGACTCGCGCTGTGCGGCGTCCATATTTGGTACGAACCTCCGGGCGATTCTTCTGTGGTTTCTCAATTCTTCGGTATTCTCCCAGACGCCCACTGCCAAGCCGGCCAGATATGCCGCGCCAAGCGCCGTTGCCTCTGTTGTTTCCGGGCACTGTACGTTTATATTCAAAATGTCAGATTGGAACTGCATCAGAAAGTTGTTCGCGCTCGCCCCTCCGTCAGCGTTGAGTTCCGCCAGCCGGATGCCCGTATCCGCCTGCATCGCGTCAAGCACATCTTTTGTCTGATAGGCTATCGATTCCAGCGCAGCCCTGACGATATGGTTCCTGTTTGCCCCGCGCGTGATGCCAAACATGGCGCCCCTGGCGCGCATGTCCCAATAGGGCGCGCCAATCCCGGAAAATGCCGGTACAATGTACACCCCGGCGCTGTCGCTTACGCTATTAGCGCATAACTCGGATTGGGCGGCGGTATCCAGAACCTTCATCTCATCCCTCAGCCATTGTATAACAGCCCCGCCTGTAAATACGCTGCCTTCCAGCGCGTATCTTACTTCACCGTCCAGGCTCAGGGCAATGGTCGTAAGCAGCCCATTGCGTGATGTTATCGGCGTGTCCCCGGTGTTCATCAGCAGGAAACAGCCCGTGCCATATGTGTTTTTCGCGTCGCCTTTGGAAAAGCACTGCTGCCCGAACAGCGCCGCTTGCTGGTCACCCGCTATGCCGGATACCGGGATGTCCCTTCCCAGCATATTTACAGTCGCGTACACTTCGCTTGAGCTTTTCACAGCGGGCAGGATAGCTTCCGGGATGTTGAGCTCCGCCAGCAGCCTTTTGTCCCACTGCAATGTATTTATATTGTACAGCATAGTCCGCGAGGCGTTTGTTTGATCCGTCACGTGTACACGCCGACCGGACAGGTTCCATATAAGCCACGTATCCACAGTTCCGAACAGGATATCCCCGGCTTCCGCCCTTTCGCGGACGCCGGGGATGTTGTCAAGTATCCACATAATTTTCGTAGCGCTGAAATAAGCGTCTATTACAAGCCCGGTTGCCTCCTTAATATATGGTTCCAGCCCTCTTTTTCTAAGCTGCTCGCAATAGGGGTATGTCCTGCGGCACTGCCAGACGATTGCGTTATATACCGGTTTGCCGGTGTTTTTGTCCCACATTATTGTCGTCTCGCGCTGGTTAGTTATTCCTATCGCAGCGACATCCGTCGGCGCGGCGCCGCTTTTTGTCAGCGCCTCGGCAAGCACGCCGTACTGGGACGAATATATCTCCATGGGGTCGTGTTCAACATAACCCGGCTGCGGGTATATTTGCGTAAATTCCTTTTGCGCCGAGGAAACTATGTTCTGTTCCTCGTCAAAAACGATAGCGCGGGAACTGGTAGTCCCCTGATCAAGCGCGATTATGTATTTCATTTG
>Ga0123356_10005754_pt1 | contig 12582 bp, 12 predicted proteins | sample TergutEmb28metaG_2_FD_92546 | JGI IMG/M metagenome (GOLD analysis project Ga0123356, IMG submission 92546) | Embiratermes neotenicus P3 segment gut microbial communities from Petit-Saut dam, French Guiana - Emb289 P3 | ecosystem: Host-associated > Arthropoda: Insects > Digestive system > Gut ... | reverse complement strand
TGCACCCGTTGCGTCAAATCACCCTTAAACATGAAAACCTCTACCCTTAATTATAAGACAAATCAACCGACTTTCAAGTATATTGCTTCCATTTTCTCACACAAAGACACAGAGGCACCAAGACACAAAGGAAGAGAGGGATGGATCGGTGTGCTCAGAAAGCTCGCCGCCCCTTCTTTTTCTTTGTGCCTCCGTGTCCCCGTGCCTTTGCGTGAAAAAAATCGAGTAACTTCCCTATTCCAACGGGGGGAAGTAGCCGCTGGAGTCGCGGCCGGAGCGTTCCATAAGGTATACTTCCGCTTCCACCGGCAGCCATGCCCTGCCAAAATTGGTGGGAAGCGATGACTTATATCGTATGAAATAAACCCCGGTGGGGCTTAAGGCAATATTTTCTACCATTTCTCGTATGCCTTGCGGACGGTACAGGGAAAGAGCCTTACCCCCGGTTTCCCGGCACAGGTACCGAATTTCCTCGGAAACAGGGCCGCCGCCAATAAGCACCGCGTTAAATATAATGCCATTATTGGCAAGGTAGGCCGCCATTTCGGAAAGGCTGTACTGTTCAAAGGCCAAGGCTCCCAGCCTGCCCGTACCGACATACAGAACCGAACGCTTTTTTTCGCCGGGAAGCAGGTCCGTCGCAGCTAACCGAAGTCCCAGATCAAAACGCCAGCGGTTGTTGTACTGCGCGGATTGTCCTCTGGCGGCGGAATCAACGGCGTTTTCGAATCTTTCCCGCTGGGGTTGTTCCCCCGCCGAAACTATCGAAACCATGTTTCCATTGGAACCCAGAGCGCCGGTAATATCGCGTAAGGCCGCAGAAAGATCATCCCGCAGGCCGGCAGTCTGGGGTGACCGTTCAACCAGCACCGAAACATCAAAACGATCAAAACGATAGGCCGGCGTAAAGAAACGCTGCTCGCTTGCCTCGCGTCCGCCTTCGCTCAAAAAGAAATTCAGCTCATCAAGCCCGACAATGGGGCGGCGCAGCCGGTCTTCAACCTTAAGCTCCACGGTAACCATCGGGAATTCTTCGGCGTAGATCCGTTCAATTTGCATGAAAAGGCCGGAGGCAAGATCGTCAAAGCGGGTAAGCACCGAGACTTCGCCCGCGGCAAAATTCGCCGCAAGCACATTGCCGTTGGTATCCATGTCGGCGCCAACTATGCGCGCGCGGGCATTCCCCGCAACACCCAGTTCGCGGACTATGGCAGAATCAACATCAATCAGCAATATTCGATTGGTATCCGCCGTAAGGAGTCTGCCATCAGAAAGAAACCTGAGGCTTTCCGGCCCCAAAAGGTCATCGACTAAAATGCCCAGATAATTACCGTTGGGATCAAACACATAAATGCATTTTGCAGTTGAATCGGCGGCATAAATACGGCTGTTCCGCGCGGCTATGCCTGCCGGTGCACGGAAACCGGGGAAATCTATACTGCTTAACCCAAAGGACAATACAAAAACACCGTCCGGGTCAAACTTGACAATACGTTGATTGCCATAATCAACCACATACAGGTAGCCGTCTTCATCAACCGCAAGATTTTGCGGGCCAACCAGCATCCCCGGTCCCAGACCCTTTGAGCCGATGTACCCCTGCCAGTCGCCGTTGGCGTTCAGTATACTGACCCTGCCGCCGCGAAACTCGGAAAGGTACAAACGTCCTCCCAGCCCCCGAACCAGATCGTAGGGCCGATCAAATCCATTGATGGGTCCGCGCTTGCGATCCCTAATTACGCCATTAACATCTATCTTTACAATTTCATTACTGCCGTAGGCAACTACCCAGGCAGAACCATCGCTGTGGGGCAGGACGGCAGTTGGCTGCCGGTATAACACCTGATTTTCGTAGCGGCCGGGGTAACGCCCCGATTCAATGTACCGCACCTCATCATTGGCGACAGGCAAAAGCAGGCGGCGGTTTGTCACGGTTTCAATGCGGTTGTTTACGATCATGCCCGTTCCGCTGTTTCTGCCGTATACTTCAGCGGCAGCCCGCCACTGGCGCAGAGCGGTATTCTCAAGGCCGGATCGGTAATATGCTTTGCCCAGCCAATCCATGATAATAGCCTCGCCGGGCCTGAATGACAGGGCACGTTCAAAAGAAAGTATTGCCTCATTAAACGCATAACGGTTATATGCATGAATGCCAATGCGGAATTCTTCTGCCGCATGGATGGCATTAACATCCCCGCCGCCGGTAATATACCCGGAATCGCTTTGCGCCGCAAGGGACACCGGCAAGAGAAAAAAAAGCGCTGCGACTAATCGCCTGAACTGTATCACATTCCCCCCCCGGTTACTATGTTGAAATGCTTTTCGATTTCTGCTTCATGCGGCGCAAGATTCATTGCCTTGCGCAGCATACTGCGGGCTTCTTTTATTTTCCCGTTTTTGTACAATGCCCAACCCATGGAATCGAGATACGCGGGATTATGGGGATTTTTTTCCACTGCTTTACGGCAAAACCGCAGCCCTCTGGTAATGCTTAACCCCGTATCAACCAGAATGTACCCCATACTGTTCATGGCGGTCGCATTGTTTTTATCAATATCCAGGGCTTTTTCATAGTATTCTACCGCTTTCAGATGCTGCCGCTGAACGTACGCGGCATATCCCAGCGCATTATACATGGAGACTGACTCAAAGCCGCCGCCCCGCAGACGATCCAGTTCGAACTCTGCCATTTTGGCGCGTCCGGTTTTTATATAGATGTAGGCAAGAATAAGGCGGCATTGGATTATATAGAGCGGGTTACCGCCTATGGAGAGCAATTGTTCAAAGTACAATAAGGCATCATCAAGGCGTTCCAGTTTGGTACAACATAGCCCCATGTAATAGACAAGTTCCGCCCGTTCTTCATCGCCTAAACCATCGCCTTTAACAAGGAGAAATTCCTGCAGAGATTCTTCCCAACGCTTCATGGTAAACAGCCGTATTCCTTCTGCAAGTTTGCTGTCACCGGCAGTTTTGCCTTCGGCAGTTTGTTCCTTTCCAGAACCTTTACCCAATCTGCCTTCATCCGACAAAAGATGCGCTTCGTCAATTTTTTCATTGATAACCGGTTTTTCACCCGAAGCGTTGTTTCTGAGCACTTGGCCCCATTGTGGCTGGCTTCCCGCCATTATGCCTCCCCTCTAACCGAGCCCAATAACAGTGGATGGATATAAATCTCGCTTATCGACGCGTGATTGTTTTCCGCCACCATACAATCTGATCCCTGATCCGGCTGTGCCCCAATTTTGCCTGCATTTGCAAAACAGTACTGGTGACCATCCGGAGCCTGATACACCTCTATACGATCATTATAATACCGTAAAGATGGAAAAGCGTGAACCAGTCCAGCAGGTTTTTCCTGCATATTTGGCATATTTACATTAATAAACGAATGAGGCTTCCAGTATGCCAGCATCTGGTCAAGATACTCCAGTACAAAAGCCACTGCCATGTCCCAGCGCCACACACAATCCCTTTCAAGCAAAGAAAGCGCCAGTGATGGAATACCGCAGAGCGCCCCCTGCCGCGCCGCAGCCGCCGTACCGGAATACACAATATCGGTCCCCAGATTTGCCCCCCGGTTTATGCCGGAGATAATACAGTCAATGGGAGCAATGTCCTTCCTGTTGCCTGCATCATCCAACAGGCACAATGCCGGAATCCCTCCCAGAAGCGCAATTATCACACAATCCACCGGCGTCCCCTCGCAGGACCAGGTGTCTTCCCCAACAGCGACCAGCTTGCAAGGGCCATTGAAAAAGGTTATGGCATGGGAAACCCCCGACTTATCCGCAGCCGGCGCAAACACAAAAACCCGGTGCCCCGCCTTTCGCAACGCATCAGCAAGGAGCAGCAGCCCCGGCGAGTGAATCCCATCATCGTTAGTCAGCAGTATTCTCATTCCCCAACAACCTTACTTCCTGCCGCAAGCTTCATCTCATAAATACCCGGGTGAAAGCCAAAAATCCGTTCATAGTCATCTATACGGGTTCGATATTCATTGATTGCTTCATTTTTAACGATAGCATAGGTACAACCGCCAAAACCCAACCCGGTCATCCGCGCTCCAAATACCCCAATGGTCTCTTGCGCCCGCTTTACCATCCAGTCAATTTCGGGACAGCTTACTTCGTATAAATCCCTGAGGCTTTCATGGGAGTGGAAGATCAGGCGCGCAAAGTTCATTACATCGGCGCGCTGCAGGTAGTCTGCGGCATCAAGTACCCGTTGCATTTCCTGGACAACATACAGGCTCCTCCGGCGAACCTCTTCGGGCAGATTTCCCATGGAATCCATCAGATCCATTGTAACAAAATCCCTGAAACTTGCCCCTTCGCGGCCCTGCGAAAGTAAATGTAGTCCCGTTTTCAGATCTTCCCTGCGGGCTGCCAGTTCACTATCAACCCCCAGACGGGGAACACGAGAATCCATCAGGATAAATTTACAACGGGAAAAAGGCGATTTAATTTTGGTTACCGCCTGGGTCGATGCATCGATCAGGAGGAATTGATCACTCCGCGCCGAAAGCCCGACAATATAGTCTACCAGATTTGGTTTTTCCTCAAAAAACAGCAGGTGAGAGGCTGCCAGCCGCTGGGCCAATTCCTGCTCGCCTATTTTCGCGCCAAGAAAACCCCGCAAGGCAACCGCGGCTGCAACTTCAATGGCCGAGGAGGACGCCAAACCGATCTGCTGAGGGATATTGCCGATAAGGGTAAAATTGAGCCCTTTTACCGAAAAACCAAGCTCCCCAAACACATGAATGGCAACTTTGATATAATTTGCCCACCGGTCTTCCCGCTTGTATTTCAGGTTGGTAAACGTAGCCCGTTTACGCTCGCCCAAATCGGCCGCATAAAAACGCAAGGCATTATCTTTTCTGGCGCTGACCGCAATTTTAACCCAGCGATCGACAGCTGCCGACAAATACAAGCCATCGCCCGAATCGCCCTGTTCTCCTAAAAAGTGAATCCTGCCGGGCGCCTGGGCTATGATTACCGTATTGGCGTTATTGCCTTCCTTGGCAGACTTGCCTTTGGAAGGCAAATCCTTCCCTGTCTGCCTGCCGGACGCGCCTGCCTTGCCTCCAGAAGAGCCTCCCGCTCGGCTAACCGGTAACTCATATTCCCTGCGATGGATAGGACCGATATCCAACATCTTCTGCAAACTTCACCCTTCCTCGCCTCAATTTTGGCTCATTATACACGAAAATGCGTTATTGCACAATATATTTCCCTTAAATTTCGATGAAATATTGTTTTTTTGCCGAAATTAGTATAATATAGTAATCTGGGAGAATTATATGGCAGGTAGAGTTATCGTTCTGTTGCTGCTCGTTTTGATACTGGCAGCAGGGGGAATATTCTGGTTTGATTATTTAAATGTGATTGACGCAAAATCCGTCTTGTCTCCGTTGTCCAAATTTATTGGCCGTCAGGAGCGAAGCCAGCCAAAAACAACGCCGGAGGAGTTCCTTAACCTGGATGCGGAACGGCTGATGCTACGGCTTGAAGCATTGGATTTGCAGAGAATGGAAGTAGATACACGGCGGCGGGATCTGGATGTACGCCATGGCGAAATAGTGCAAATGGCCCAGGAACTGGAAGAACGGCAAAAAGCGCTCGATGAACGGGAAAATTCACTCAGAGCGCGGGCCTTAGATGCCGAAAATAGAGACAGGAACATCGAAGAAAACGCCCGTATTCTGACAGGGATGGAACCGAGGCGAGCGGTAGGCATTATGTCAGCCATGGACGATCAGGACGTTATCGATGTACTCCGGAAGACTGAAGAGCTTGCACAGGCAGAAGGAACCGCTTCTATTGTATCGTATTGGTTTATGCTTATGGCAGAAACAGATGCAGGAGCCGCCAGAGCTGCCGAACTGCAACGCAAGATGGTAGGGAGACCACAAAGTTTTTAGTATTGTTCGATAACAGAACAACTTCCGGAGAATACATTAACCAAACCTAAAAGATTAATCTGCACGGTTTGGTAAGGAGGTCCGGGATTGATTCTATCCCCCCATATGGAACTGGCGCATGTCCACGAACATAGCGCAGAGTTACCGAACAAACTGAAGCCTGAAAAAAACGAATCTGACGATTTTGCGAAGATTCTCGCCGGGCTGTCAAGTCACCACAACAGCGATGCGGAAATCGAGGAAGCCCTATGTGCCGATACGGCGGAATGGGGCGAAATAGGCATGGTTCCGGCCATGTTTGCCGCGGTAACTGACGGTGTACCCAGCAGCATTCACACCCACACAGACGAAACCGAACCAGCATTAGAAAAAAATATGCTCTTTACGATTGGCCGTCTTACCGGTCAGCCTGAAGAAGCAAAAGGCACCAGGGAAACAGCATCGCTCCACACCGGCAGGGAACCGGCTGCTGCCGCTCCTGCACCGGCAAGCGCCATACATTCTTCCCGGCACAGCCAGGAAGCGGTAAAAACCGGAACGGCGAATGCCGCGGCTTCTGCCCAGGTTAATGGTGAAAAGGCAGAAAAGCAAACGCAGACCGCCAGTACCATTGCCGCCGCTGAAACAGCGGTAAACCAAAAAAACAACGTGGAAAAGGGCAAAACACCAGCCCGCGGCAATCGCGTTGCAAGCTCCGAAAAAACGACCGGAGAGGCATCTTTTCAGCGATTTCAGGGGAAAAACACCGTTTCTGAAGCAAAAGAAGGGGCATCTGAAAGGCGCAACCGGCTGGAAGAAGTACGGAACCGGCGGCGGGGCTTTACGGTTGAGGTGCAGGATTTCCGCACCAACGGGCAGGCTGCGCTTGCCAAAGAAGGCGAGGTTTCCCTTAAAAATGGCGTTCAGCCCGGGAAAGACATTGTCCTGGAACTGCGGCTGCCCAATCAGGGGCCGGCATCGGGAACAACGTCGCTGGATATAAAATCCGGGCAGGCCCTTGAAAATTTCCTGGCGCGGGAACTGCATCAGAATTTCAACAATGACATTGTGCGCCATGCCTCTGTGGCACTGCACGACCGCAACGAGGGAACCATACGACTGGCCATTAAGCCAGAAAGTTTAGGGAATGTAAAGATACACCTCGAATTAGCCGAAAACAAGATAACAGGGCATATTGTCGTTGAAAGCGAAGAAGCCCTGCGGGCCTTCAAGCAGGAGATTTCCTCTTTGGAAAAGGCTTTCCGGGATTCAGGCTTTGATGCCGCAAATCTGGAAATGTCACTCTCCGCAGACGGCAGTGGTCAACAATGGCAGGAAGCGGAAGCGAGCCAATTTTTGCCGGGGTTTATCGCCGCTGCTCATTATGATGCCGCGATAGAGCGGATGGAAATGCCTGTGTCTGTTGATGTATATCATCAAGAGCTAAGGGCAATTAATGTCTTTGCATAAGGAGTACTTATGAATGTGATGGATGCGTTCAAACTGGACGCGAATGAACAGGCTCAAGTGAATAAGTTTGTGAGTGATTTTAACCACAAACTTAACCCGGGACGCAAACCTCAGCAGAGTCTTGGTAAGGATGATTTTCTGAAATTGCTTATCACCCAGCTTTCCCACCAGGACCCGACAGCTCCCATGCAGGACAAGGAATTCATCGCCCAAATGGCCCAGTTCTCCTCACTGGAGCAAATGACCAGCATGGCTGCGGATTTTGCCAAACTAACGACAATGCTCACCGGCAGCGAGGCTTCCTCGGCGCTGGGCAAAAACGTGGAGTTGCTTGACGGAGATCGTGTGGTTCAGGGCGCGGTAAAAGCGGTAACCAGAGGAGAATTTCCTCAAATATTGGTAAACGGCGCTTATTACAACTGGAACCAGGTACACAAAGTTTTTGAAGAAGAATAAGTAAGGAGTCATAATTATGATGCGATCATTGTTTTCCGGCGTTTCCGGACTGCAGAATCATCAAACCAGAATGGATGTTATCGGAAATAACATTTCCAACATCAACACCACCGGCTTTAAGCGAAACCGGGTCAATTTTCAGGATATTTTATATCAACAATTGCAGGGCGCAGCCCGCCCCACCGATGAAATCGGCGGCGTAAACCCCAAAGAAGTGGGTCTTGGCATGAGCGTTGCCTCGATTGACACGATCCACATTCAGGGCGCTTTCCAGAGCACCGGCGTTGGCACCGACCTTGCCATTGACGGCAACGGCTTTTTTGTGCTGGACAATGGGGGCAAGCAGCTCTATACCCGCGCCGGCGCATTCAGTATTGACGAAGCCGGCCTGATGGTGAACCCTGCCAACGGTATGAAGGTACAGGGCTGGATGGCCCGCGAATTTGAAGGCTACACCATGCTGGACGTTTCCCGGCCGGTAGAAGACCTGGTTATTCCGGTCGGCACCAAGGATCCTGCCAAAGCCACCACCATGATCAACTTTGCCTGTAACCTGGACAAACGCATCCCGGAAATCCCTGAAAACCCCACCGGCAGACAAATAATCGAAGGTACCTGGGCAACCCAGATTGATATCTACGACAGCTTTGGTGAAAAGCACATCCTCCAAGTTGAATTTACCAGAGTGCCTGATACCCCCAATAGCTGGAACGCCGCAGTAACCGTTAACCCCGGAAGCGACACCAACACAACCATCGGCCTTGGTGATGAGGCTCCCGCCGCCGGCGGACCGACCACCTTTGTCGTCAACTTTTCCAATAACGGCACCCTGCTTTCCGCAGAAGACGGGCTGGGCAACCTTTCCGGCGATTCCGGACAGGTATTCATGAACGTGGCCTACGATGTGCCGAATACCACCCCCGGTGAAGACGGAGACGTACGGCAGGAATTCATCCTGAACCTGGGACAGGTGGGCGGCTTTACCCGCTCCATCACCCAGTATGCCGAGGCAAGCTCTTCCAAAGCGGTTGAACAGGACGGACGCACCATGGGTTATCTTGAAAACTTCAGGATCGATTCCAGCGGCGTGGTCACCGGCGTTTTTTCCAACGGCACCTCACGGGCGCTGGCTCAGGTAGCCATAGCCACCTTTGCCAACCAGGGAGGCCTTGAAAAGGCAGGCGACAATACGTTCCGTATGTCAAACAACTCCGGCCTTGCCAATATCGGCCCCTCAAGCATTGAAGGCAAGGGCAGAATTGTCGCCGGCGTTTTGGAAATGTCCAATGTTGACATGGCGGACCAGTTTACCGACATGATAGTCACCCAGCGCGGTTTCCAGGCCAATTCACGGACCATACAAACCGCCGACCAGCTCCTGCAAGAGCTGTTGACGCTTAAGAGGTAAATATAGGGAGTAGGGAGTAGGGAATGGGGAGTAGGGAGTGTAATTCGAACTATCGGGGTAAAACTCGGAAGTATTACCATAGTTCGAATAACAACCCCATTCCCCATTCCCCACTCCCCACTCCCCATATAAATATGGTATGATACAAGTAACAAGGCTGGATGGCACGGAGTATTACATTAGCCCGCACCAGATTGAGTGTATTGAGGTTAACCCCGACACAACGCTGGTAATGCTGTCCGGCAAACGCCATATTTTGCGTGAAGAAGTAGATGTTATTTTAGAAAAAATTGAGGCGTACCACAGGCGACTAAGTCCGCCCGTAATTAAGGAGTAGGAGGTTTTATATGTCAGACAGTGATGATATGGATATTGACGGCGAAGACATACCGGATACCGGTGCGTCTAAAAAGAAAAGGACCAGCGCTTTAGGGGCCATATTACCAACCATTCTCAAATTCGCGGCGATTGGTATTGGCGCGCTTATTTTTATCGTCACCGTTTCGGTTATTACCTACAATATAATGAACAAAGGCGGTAAATCCCAAACAGTGGTAACGGATCCTTCGTCACCATATATAGGGAAGCGGCCCATCTATGCCACATACACCGAAATAGGCGCAATAACCACCAAGTTAAGGGATGAAAAAAGCCACACCATAACAGTGGTTATGAATTTACAGTATGATCAGGACGATGGAACCGCTTTTGGGGAACTGAACGGCAGAAAACATGAGCTGCAGGATTTTGTGCGGCGTTATTTTGCCGGAAAGTACGCTTCCGAAGTGAAAGAAAATGAGGAACGAATCAAACGGGATATTCAGGAAATACTCAATCAGCGTTTTCTTGACACCGGAAAGGTACGAGGCGTTCTTTTCAGCAGGCTTGATATAACGGAAACTTATTAAGCTTAAGGCTAAAAATGTCGATGTTTTTAATGTAGGTGGGAGGTAAGTATGATGATGATGATGAGTGATGGCGCTCTTTCTCAGGCTGAAATAGACGCATTATTGGCAGGAGTGGACGCACCCGGTATGGGTGGGCCCGGCATGGGCGGCCCCGCAACGGCAGTCGCAAACGGCGGTTTTAAGGACGAAAGCCGGAAAATCCTGGAAGCATTTCTCAGCGCAACTACAGACGCCCAGTCATCCAATCTTACCAAGATGACCGGATCAGAAGTTAGTTTAAGCGGGCTGCAAATGACCATTAACGGTCGTGACAATTTTCTTGCACAGCTTCCCGAAACCGTTACGGTGGTTAAGGCCGACTTTAATTCCGGTTTTCCCGGAGAACATTTGTTTATTTTCTCCGAAGAGGGAGCAAAAGCCATTGCCAGCCTGATGACCAAAGATGAAAACATCGAGCTGGATGAAATGGCAATGTCGGTAATAGGCGAAGTTGTTTCCCAGATGATTGGACATCAGATAACCACTTTGGCCGATAAAACCGGCAATAAATCCATTGCCTCAATTCCCCCTGAGGCCATTAATGTCCCCAAGGCAGTGGTCGCCCTGCCCACGGGGGATTTTGCCGGAGCAACATACCGGTTAGATCTGGGCGACGGAAATACACATCAAATTTGGGAAGTACTGGGACCTTCAGTCGCTTCGGACATTGCCAGAGCATTAAGCGGCGGCGGTTCGATGCAGCATGGGGGAAACCAAATGGCCGGAAATTTTGGAGGCATGAATATGGGCGGTATGCAAATGGGCGGCATGGGTGGTATGGGAGGCATGGGAGGCATGAATATGGGCGGCATGGGCGGTATGTCCTTTGGTCCGACAAATGTGCAATCAGTGCAGTTTCCTCACTTGATGCCTCATGGCGGACCGCAGGAAGCGGGCAACATCGGTTTGATCATGGACGTGTTCATGGAGATGACCGTTGAACTGGGCCGCACCAGAAAACTCATCAAGGAAATTCTGGCGATGGGCGAAGGCACGATCATTGAGTTGGACAAACTTGCCGGTGAGCCGGTTGATATTTTGGTAAACCACAAACTGATAGCCAAAGGCGAAGTTGTCGTTATCGATGAAAACTTCGGCGTCCGCGTCACCGAGATAGTATCCCCCATGGAACGCATGAATAACATGGACTAGTTAAAAAAAATGAGAAATTAGAAATTAGAAATGAGGAATGAGGGAAGAGGCGTTTTGCTTCTTCCCTTTTTTTTGTAGATAAGGTGTATTTTTGCAGGAATTTCCGCAAAAATACAGTGTATTTTTGCGGAAATTTCACTAAATTTACATCTTATCTTGATTTTCATTGCCAATTGCGGTAGTATGTACCATATGGAAAGAGTATTAATGCAGGATTTGATAGCCTGGAAAAATAACCCCCATAAAAAACCGCTTGTGGTGCAGGGAGTCAGGCAATGCGGCAAGTCGTTTCTTATAGAAGAATTTGCGAAACGACATTATGCCGATTATGCGTATTATCGTTTTGATAAAGACGCTCAAATCAAAGGTTTTTTTGAGCACGATTTAGACCCTAAAAGAATTATTAAAGACCTTGGGCTAAACCGTGGAAAAGAAATAAAACCGCACGAAACACTTATTATTTTTGATGAAATCCAGGAATGCGGCAATGCGGTTACATCCCTGAAATATTTCCATGAAGATGCCCCTGAATATCATATTGTTTCGGCAGGTTCCTTGCTTGGTGTTGCCATGAAAAAAGGCACTTCTTTCCCCGTTGGCAAGGTAGAATTTTTGACCCTTTATCCCATGAATTTTTATGAGTTTTTATGCGCGCACAATCAAATGCTTGCGGAAGCATTAAAAAAATGTACATTTAAGGATACTGTTTGGAAAAATTTCAGAAATGAACTTTTGGAAAAATACAGAACATTTCATATCATAGGCGGTATGCCGGAGGCTGTACAGACTTGGCTTGACACAGCAAATATTGAAGCAGTCGAGAAAAAGCAGGATGAAATACTGCTTGGTTATCAAAAAGACTTTGTCAAATATGCCGACACAAGAGATTTTCCAAAAATTGCTGCTGTTTGGCAATCCATACCCAGTCAACTAGGGAAAGAAAATCGCAAGTTTATTTTTAGTCAGGTTAAAAAAGGCTGGCGGGCAAAAGATTTGGAAGATGCGTTGCTATGGCTTATCAATTCAGGGCTTGTGTATAAAGTGGAATCTATCGAAAAGCCCCATTATCCGATTGCTTCCTATGCCGACCATACTTTTTTCAAGCTGTATATGGCGGACATTGGATTATTAAGGAGGCACGCGGATTTACCGGCTTCCATTCTCTTTGACGATACGCCTGCATACAAGGAATTCAAGGGTGCAATGGCGGAAAATTTCGTTGCCAGTGAACTTAAAATGATGTACGG
>Ga0123356_10005753_pt1 | contig 12582 bp, 10 predicted proteins | sample TergutEmb28metaG_2_FD_92546 | JGI IMG/M metagenome (GOLD analysis project Ga0123356, IMG submission 92546) | Embiratermes neotenicus P3 segment gut microbial communities from Petit-Saut dam, French Guiana - Emb289 P3 | ecosystem: Host-associated > Arthropoda: Insects > Digestive system > Gut ... | reverse complement strand
TAGTTTCGTCACGAATAAACTCGGACTAGACCCTAATGGTTGGCGGCTCATAATGGAGCAGGTTATTTTTCTGGAAGGTAACGAGTGCCCGCTTATGTCTTTGGATTTCGTAGCTCCTACTGGTGGGGGAGATAGCTGTGCTGTAGCGAAAATGCGCACTCTCAAGAATCACCCTGACGTTGCTGCTACCGGGACAATACCTGAAGAGGACCTTGCTGAGGACGAGAGAAAGTGGCTGGGCGGTATTCAAATGCCATTCACTTATATATTCTTTGACGAAGATAATGGCGAGACCGAAGAAGATTCTGGTGTTTTGCGTGTCGCGTTCAGCGGTGCTGAAGAGGTTAGCGATTTATTTGTAGCTACCTATGCCGCGCGTGTTTTTCGTGATATTTCCGGTGAGCTGTTTAGGAATGAAGCTATTAAATACGATACCGAGGTTCTCAGCGCTAACGATAAAGAAGTTATTCGACTTGCGAGTCTGTTTGCCGGTTAAGACCAGTATTTGTAACGGCGCTTCTGCTATGCGCAAGAGCAGGCGCCGTTTTTTCATGCATAATTTTTGCGGTTACTGTGGCGGGGCGGCAACTGTTTTAATGGGCTATGCCGTGGAGCGAAGCGATGGCGAGCCAGACGATGGCGATGCCGACGAACATGATGATGGCTTTTTTGATTTTAGTTTTGTGGGATTTGCTGGAATGGATGGAAGGGATGATGTCGCTGGCGGCGATGTAAATGAAGAAGCCGGCAGTAAGCCCAAGTAGTGGGCCTAGTGAAAAGTTCAGGCTGTCGCCGACGACATAGAATGTGACGGCGGCTACGACGGTGGCGAAGGTGGCTAAGACGTTGAGAATCAAAACCATTTTTTTGGAGACGCCTTTGTGGAGCAGGAGTCCGAAGTCGCCAACTTCGCGGGGGATTTCATGGGCGGCGACTGCCAAGGTGACCACGATGCCGCTGGCTGGAGAAACAAGGAAAGCGGCGGCAATGGCGATGCCGTCGATGAAGTTATGGATGACGTCGCCGAGCACAATCATCGGTACGACTGGATCAGTTGATGATTTGTCGTGGCTGCTGTGGCGATGAAACCAGCTTAGAAATAATTCTAAAAGGAAGAAGACTACGATGCCGGCTAGTACGAAGATGGTTACGAGGTGAGCGTCGTTATCTTCGAGTGCTTCAGGCAAAATGTCGATGAGGGCTGAGGCAAGTAAAGCGCCAGCCGCAAAGGCGGTGGCGTATATAGCGAGCTTTGCATGTTTCTTATTGGCGAGAAGGATTATCCCGCCTAGGAGCGAGATTATTCCTCCGGCGAGGGACCACAAGAGCACTTGTAAGACTATAGGCATAGCATAAGTATCTCAGACTTTGCTTTGAAAGAAAAGCTTCCTCTGATACAATGGAGATAAATGATTGGAGGTAGTTGTGATTAGCTTAGTAGCGTTGATCGGAAAGAATCGGGAGCTAGGAAAGAAGGGTGATTTGTGCTGGCGTTTGAAGAGTGATATGGAATATTATTTGGGGGCGACTAGAGGAAAGAAATTGCTGGTGGGCAAGCGAACGTTTGATGGTATGCCGCTGTATCCGCGGGGTAGCTACGTGTATGTACTGAATACGGAGTTGTTCCGGCCGCGACGGAAGAATCCGACGCAAGAAGCACAGACGGAAGTGGTGACGGACTTGAGAGGTTTTGTCGAAAAATATAAAGACAGCGAGGAAGAGGTGGTGGTGATTGGCGGGGCGAGTGTATATGCGCAGGTATTGCCGTTTGCAAAGAAGATGTATTTGAATGAAGTGGAAGCTGAGGACAAAGCGGCGGATGTGTTTTTTCCGGAGCTCGATAATGGTGAGTGGGACGTGATGACGGTTAATGCGGGAGAGGAAAATGGTATAAGATACCGACAGAACGTGTATACTAGGAAATAATTGGAGGTTTCATTATGGATAAATGTGTGTTTGGGCTAATCGATGCCGAAGCTCAGAGACAGCGTGAAGGGCTGGAGCTGATCCCGAGCGAGAATTATGTTTCTAAGGGGGTGTTGGAGGCAGCTGGTTCGGTTCTAACGAATAAATATTCTGAAGGTTATCCAAATTTTGAGGGATTACTGGAGTGGGACGACGAGGAAATTGCAAAGACGATTTTGCCGAGTCGGCGGTATTATGGCGGGCAAGAAAATACCGATCGCGTGGAGCGGTTGGCAATTGCGCGGGCTTGCCGAATGTTCTCGGCTGATCATGCCAACGTGCAGCCGCATAGTGGGGCGCAGGCGAATAATGCCGTGTATTATGCTTGGTGCGAACCAGGAGATACTATACTTGGCATGAGCTTGGATCATGGTGGACACTTGACGCATGGTTCTCCGGTGACATTGCCGGCACAAATTTATAATTTTGTGCGGTATGGTACGGTGGCAGAGACTGGGGATATAGACTACGACGAGCTGGAGAAACTAGCCATGAAACATCAGCCGAAGATTTTACTAGTTGGCTATTCGGCTTGGATGAAGGTGCCGGATTTTGCGCGTGCGGCGGAGATTGGAAAGAAGATTCCGGGATGTTTGCTGATGGCGGACATGGCGCACGTGGCGGGACTGATTGTCGGCAAGGTACATAAAAACCCGTTTGATTATGGTTTTCATGTGGTTACGACGACGACGCACAAGACTTTGCGCGGGCCGCGTGGCGGATTAATTTTGAGTAAGGGCGTGGTGGGTAATCCTTTGAAGAAACCGGAAAAAACTTTGGAGAATATTCCGACGTTGATTGATCGTGCGACTTTTCCGGGTACGCAGGGCGGGCCGTTGATGCATGTGATTGCGGCAAAGGCGGTGGCGTTTGGTGAGGCTTTGCAGCCGGAATTTCAAGAGTATGCGGCTAACGTGATGAACAATGCAGCGATTTTGGCGGACGAGCTGGACGTCTTGGGTTTTCATTGTATTGGCGGCGGGACGGAGAATCATTTGATTTTGATTGATATGATGAAATCGTTCAAGGTTGATGGCAAGTTGATGGAGCGGGCGCTGGACAGGATTGGTTTGAATTTGAATGCGAACGCGATACCGAATGATACTTTGCCGCCGTTTCGTCCGAGCGGGATTCGGCTGGGGACGCCGGCGATTACGACGCGGGGGTTGGGCAAGCAGGAGATGAAGCGGATCGCGAAATGGATGCGGGCGGTGGCGGATATTTGTGTGAAGGCTAAGAAGGAAGATGGCTTGGACAAGTATAGCGAGGAATTGCTGGTGTTACGGGAGGAAGTGAAGAAGATGGCGCTGCGTTTTCCGTTGCCGAGTGATGAGTAGGACTGCGGTCGTTGGCCTTTAGTTGTTCAGTATTTCTGATGTTTTCCAGTTTTCGTTAACTTTCTTTACGACGAATCGGCCCGTTAATGTTTCTACGAACTCGCTATTGTGCGTACGATCGTATGTGGCGGCGTAGAGACTGCCGCGAGCGATATGTGGTATTCAATGCGATTTTGATGGTTTTCTGGGGAAAAGTGTAGCATAACTACATTTTTTCCTAGGAAAAAATGTAGTTATTGTGCTATAATTATGCTAAACAATCAAAAGGAGCAATATTTATGTATCGTGAAGCTATAAAGGATTTGGAAAACTGGAAAAATAGCAAAACTCGCAAACCGCTTGTTCTGTATGGCGCGCGTCAAGTTGGTAAAACTTGGCTGATGCAAGAGTTCGGGCGTTTGAGCTATCAGAGAGTTGCTTACGTTGTGATGGCGGAAAATCCGCGTATGACGGAGCTTTTCAACGGTAATTCTGACGTTTCGAGTATTATTAGTGGGCTGGAGGCTGAGGTAGGATTTGGCTTTGATTCTGAAAATACTTTGGTTGTTCTCGATGAAATACAAGAGGTGCCAAAAGCTGTCTCGGCGCTCAAATATATTTATGAGCAGGCTCCCGAATACCACTTCATGGCTGCTGGCAGCTTGCTCGGGCTTACGACTATGGGCAACATCTCTTTTCCTGTTGGTAAAGTTGATTCTATGACTCTTTTTCCGCTTACATTTAGTGAGTTCGTGCGTGCAGTGAAGTCTGACAAGTTTGTTCAAATGTTGGAAGAGCGCAACTCGAAATTGCTTGAATCTTTTCATAGTGCGCTGAATGATCTCTTGAAACAATACTTTGTTGTTGGCGGCATGCCAGAGGCAGTTAAAAATTTTGCCGAAGACGGTGATTATTTTAAGGTTCGCAATATTCAGGGGCAGATCGTTCGTGATTATGAGCGAGATTTTGGTAAGCATGCCCCGACCAATTTTTTGCCGCGGATTCAGATGGTCTGGAATTCTGTTCCGTCGCAGCTAGCGCGCGATAATAAAAAATTTCTGTATGGCGCATTAAAAACTGGCGCACGAGCTAAAGATTTTGAATTAGCTATCGAGTGGTTGGCTAGCGCGGGGCTTGTTCACAAGATTAGGCGGGTTAATGCGGCAAAAGTTCCACTCAAACATTATGAAGATTTAAGTGCTTTTAAGCTATTCATGAATGATATTGGTCTGCTTGGTGCGCTGAGCAATCTTGAACCGCGTATTATTTTGGAGAAGAATGATATTTTTGTAGAGTATAAAGGTGCACTAAGTGAGCAGTTTGTCGCTCAGCAATTGTTTAGTACGGGAGTACCTATCTATTATTTTAGTAGTGATGATGCTAAGACTGAGATAGATTTGATGGTGGAAGTCGGTGGTTTGCCGGTGCCAATAGAAATAAAATCTGCCGAAAATTTGAATAGCAAGAGCTTGACTTATTTTGTCGCAAAACATAAAATTTCCCGAGCTTTGAAGTTTTCGCTTTTGCCGGAAAAACGGACTGGCGTAATCTATAACGAACCGCTTTATTTTGCCGAATACGCACAGCGTCTTGTTGAGTATTCTGCGGGATGAAATGACAGATTTGCGATTAACCCGATAAATATGGCGAGGAGTTGCTGACGCTGAGGGAGGAAGTGAAGAAGATGGCGCTGCGGTTTCCGTTGCCGAGTGATGAGTAGGACTGCGGTCGTTGGCCTTTAGTTGTTCAGTATTTCTGATATTTTCCAGTTTTCGTTAACTTTCTTTACGACGAATCGGCCCGTTAGCGTTTCTACGAACTCGCCATTGTGCGTACGATCGTATGTGGCGGCGTACGTGAAACGTCCGCCATCTTGACTTACGAAAGATATTTTGACGTTTGTGACGTCCCAGCCGGTTTCATCGCCAATGTCGGAGCAGTAGAGTACCCCACTGACATCTGCAAAGTTGTCGGTCAGTATGCTTTCTAGGGCTTTGTCATAAAAAACGTTGCCGAAATGCTCAATGATGGTTTTTCGGAATGGCAATGTGGTTTTATAGTGGATAGTAGTGAACAAGTTGTTGCCTATGGCTTTTTGGACCAGCGGTCTTTCCAGTATGTCTTCTCCAATTTGCGAGCTGAGGTAATTGCAGGCGCCATCGAAGGTTAGACCTCTGATTATGTCTGTGCTTCTTGCGAACAGCTCTTTTGCTTCTTCGTCTGGTCTGGTGTTGGTTGTGCTGTTGCCGTTGTTGTTTCCTGAGTTGGGGCCGGCCGTATCTTCGTCTTGCTCTGAATTGTTGTTTTCGGTTGTTTCGGGTTCGGATGAAACTGCGTTGAAGATGGCCCAGCCGCCGACTCCTATCAGCGCGAGACCTAATATTGTTGCCGCTGTGATGATGATGATTTTCTTTTTGTTTGCAGGGGCTTTTATTTCGCTGCTAGTGATGGCGTCGTTGGTGGTTAGGGTTTCGTTTTCTGGTGTTGGTTGGGTGTTTTTGTCTGGGGGCTGATCGTTGTCATTGTTATCCATAAGCTTATTCTAGCATGAATTGTCTTTTAGCGATGATTATCGAAAAACGTCCTTCATAGGCGCTTGTTATTCTTCGGCGAATTGGGAGTTGTAGAGGGTGGCGTAGGCGCCGTTTTTGGCGAGGAGTTGTTTGTGGGTGCCTTGTTCGACGATGTTGCCGTCTTGCATGACAAGGATGAGGTCGGCGTTCTTGATGGTGGAGAGGCGGTGAGCGATGATGAAGGAGGTGCGACCTTTGGCGAGTTCGTCCATGGCTTTTTGGATGAGTTGCTCGGTACGAGTATCAACGCTAGAGGTAGCTTCGTCAAGGATCATCATGGGCGGGTCGCTGACGAAGGCGCGCGCAATGGTAAGGAGTTGTTTTTCGCCGGCGGAGATGGCTTCGGAATCTTCGTCGATTTGGGTGTTGTATGAGTGGGGCAAGGATTTGATCATGTGGTCGATGTGGGCATTCTTGGCAGCTTGTTTGATTTCTGCTAGGCTGGCGCTTTGTTTGCCGTAGCGGAGGTTTTCGGCGATGGAGCCGTCCATCAGCCAAGTGTCTTGCAGGACCATGCCGAAAGATTTGCGGACTTCGCTGCGGGCGAGCGATCGCGTGTTGACGCCGTCGATGGTGATTTCGCCAGAATTTGGGTCGTAGAAGCGCATGAGGAGGTTAACGATAGTGGTCTTCCCTGCTCCGGTGGGGCCGACGATGGCAACTTTGGCGCCGGGTTTGATCTTGGCGCTGAAGCCTTTGATGACTTCTTTTTCGCCGTCGTAGGAGAAATGGATGTTTTTGAACTCGACGGCGCCTTTGACTTTGTCGAGGTGGGCTTTGACGGTGTCTGGTGGTTGCTCGGGCTCTTCCAAAAAGTCGAAGACGCGCTCGCTGGCGGCGACGGCGGACTGAAGGGTGTTGACGATCTGGGAGAGCTGGGTGATGGGCTGGGTGAACTGGTTGACGTATTGGATGAAGGCGACTAGATCGCCGAGTCCGATGCGGCCATTGATGGCAAGGTAGCCGCCAGCGATGGCGGTGGCGACATAGCCGAGGTTGCTGATGCCGTGCATGATGGGCTGCAAAAGGCCGGAGAGGAATTGCGATTTCCAAGCGGCGGCGTAGAGCCGGTTGTTGGTTTTGGTGAAAGTTTCGGTGGTGGAGTTTTCGGCAGAAAAGGTACGAACTAGGGTTTGACCGGCATAGGTTTCTTCGATGTGTCCGTTGAGGTTGCCAAGTTCGTTTTGCTGGGCTTTGAAAAGCTTTTGGGTGTGACCGGTAACGAAACGGACGAAGACTAGTGCTATGGGTATGGTGACAAAGGCGATGAGAGTGAGTTGCCAGCTGATAGTGAGCATCATAATGATGAAGCCGATGATCATGGTGATGGAGGAGATGAGCTGCGAGATGGATTGTTGGAGAGAGTTGGCGATCATGTCGACGTCGTTGGTGACGCGGGAAAGCGTGTCGCCGAACGGATGTCGGTCGAAATAGGAAATGGGCAGGCGGTTGATTTTTTGTGAGATTTCGGTGCGGAATTTTTTGACGATTTTTACGGTGACGCCGCTGATGATCCAGCCGGAAACGAGATTGGCGGCGAAGGCGATGAGGAAGAAGGCGACGAGCTGGAGGGCGATGGTGCCCATGACGTCGAAACGGAAGGCGTAAGTTGGGTCAGTGAAGCGAGCGATAAAATCTTCGGACAGGACGTTGATAATGTTGCCCATGAGACGAGGGCCGACTATGGTGAGGACGGTGGCGATGATGGCGAGCAGAAGCGTCGCGAAGATGGGGATTTTGAAGCTACTGAGATATTTGACAAGTTTTTTTAGCGTGCTCGAAACGTGCTTGGGTTTTTGGATGATGCGTGACTGGTTATTGCCGGGTCCCATTAGTTGAGTTCCTTTTGTGAGAGTTGGCTGAGGGCGATTTCTTGGTAGACAGGGCATTTTCTCATGAGCTCTGCGTGGGTGCCGTGGCTGACGATGGCGCCGTTTTCGAGTACGATGATTTGGTCGGCGTGCTTGGTGGTACTGATGCGCTGAGCAATAATAATAACAGCGGCATGAGCGGTAATAGCTTTGAGGTTGGCGCGAACGCGTTGGTCGGTTTTATAGTCGAGGGCCGAAAAGCTGTCGTCGAAAATGAAGACGTCGGGGTTTTTGGCAATGGCACGGGCGATACAAAGACGTTGCTTCTGGCCGCCGGAAAAATTGGTGCCGCCTTGGGAGACGGGCGCGTGGTATTTTTCGTCTAGTTTATTGATGAATTCTGCAGCGTCGGCAATTTCCGCAGCTTTTATCATTTGTTGATTGGAGATGTGTGGGGCGCCGTATTTGATGTTGCTGGCGATAGTGCCGGAAAAAAGCAGGGCTTTTTGGGGGACGAGACCAATATGTGCCATGAGGTCGTCTTTGGTGAAGTTTTTGATATTGACGCCGTCGAGGAGGATTTCTCCTTTGGTGACGTCGTAAAGGCGAGGAATTAAGTTAGCGATAGTGGATTTGCCGGAGCCAGTAGAGCCGAGGATGGCGGTAGTCTTGCCTTTTTCGGCGACGAAATTGATATCTTTGAGCACCGAGCGGTCGGCATCCTTGTATGCGAAAGTAACGTTTTTGAACTGTACGCCGGAGGCTTCGGTAGTTTTTGCAGATTTTGGCTTGAACTTGACGGATGGTTTGACTTTTAAGACTTCGTTGACGCGACGGATGGAGACGAGGGCGCGCGGCAAGAGCACGAAGGCCATGGCGAGGAACATGAATGAGATCATGACTTGAGTGGCGTATTGCATGAAGGCGACGATTTCGCCGATACCGATGACAGACTGATCTACTAGATGGGCGCCAACCCAGATGATGAGGAGGGCGGAACCAGAGATGGCGAGCTGAACGATAGGCATCATGGTGACCATGAGGCGTGCGGTGAAGAGGTTGACCCGGGTAACTTCGTTGTTGGCGCGCTGGAATTTGTCCTGCTCGTACTTTTCGTTGTTGAAGGCACGGACGACGCGGAGACCAGTGAGGTTTTCGCGAGTGACTTGATTGAGTTTATCATTTAGCCGCTGGATAAGACGGAATTTGGGTAGACCGATAATAATAACGATGACAATGACGGTGATAAGAATGGCGACGACCAGGCCGATAATCCATGCCATGCTGGGGGCAGTTTTGAGCGCCATAGTGATGGCGCCGATGGCCATGAGCGGCGACTGAAGCGACAGGCGCAGAGCCACGACCAAGGTTTGCTGGATGGCGGTGATGTCGTTGGTGGTGCGAGTGATGAGCGAGGCAGTGCTGAATTTGTCGATTTCGTTGATACTGAAGCTCAAGATGTGGCGAAAGAGTGATTCGCGGAGTTTAGCGGCAAAACCAGTACCGATGCGCGAGGCGAAGTAGCCGGCAATAACCATGCCGGCCATGCCAATGAGAACGAAGCCAAGCATGCGAAGGCCTTCGCTCCAAACATAGCCCATATCACTTTTGCCGATGCCGTTGTTTATGATGCCGGCCATGATGTCGGGCAGTTGGAGGTTAGCAAAAACCTGGAGTACCAGGCCAACAAAAAGCAGGATTATTTGCCACCAGTACGAAAGAATTATTTTCCAGATTTTTGACATAACGTATCGTATTAGTATAGCACTAAAAATTTGAATATGCTTTTTGCGTAAAATCTATCCAAGCGACTACTTTTAAGATCAGGATGTGTTTGCTCGCGCAGGTCAAAACAGTCTATTTCGCGTCAAGTTCCGTCAAAGACTCGACCTAAAGGTCTCAAACAGTTTGACGAAACTTGGCAAATCAGACTGTTTGACCGGAGAAACCCAATGATCTGAAAAGTAGTCGTCTTATCCAGTTTTTGCAAAAAGCGTATGCGGGTCATGCTATACTTGGATGTGATGACAAAGAAGAAGCAGAGCGAGGATATTGACAAATATTGGAGAGATGCAGAGAAAGGATCTTGGCGCATAAAAGTTGCGATTGTTTTGGCGATTATGTCATTAATTGCTACTGTGATTGCGATTTTTTATCAGATTAAGCCTCTTAATTGTAGTGGCATGTTTGGATGCCTGGGCCCAGGCGGATTGGGTAAATATTTGTATATGTTATTGTTTGGAGCTATTGGATTCGTGTTGGCATGTTTCGCAATGGCTTGTGTTGGAGGTGGAAAACGAAAAGAATGGGTTTTTTTGTTGAGCTTGGCGGCAGTATTTGTGAATTTGGGGTGGTGGCTTATTTTGGTATTAGTAGAGCTTTTGTAGAACAATTTTTATAGGTCGGTGCGGTTGTCGAGGGCGGAGGCGAGGGTGATTTGATCGGCGTATTCTAGCGAAATGCCGAGGGGGAGGCCGCGGGCAAGCCGGGTGATTTTGAGGTCTGGGTAGGTTGCCAGCAGGGTGGTTTGGAGGAGGATGGCGGTGGATTCGCCTTCAACTGATGGGTTGGTGGCTATGATGACTTCTTTGGCCTCGTCATCTTTGACGCGCTTGGAGAGTTCTTTGATACGTAATTTGTCTGGAGTGATGCCGTCCATGGGGGAAATAGCGCCACCGAGTACGTGGTAGGTACCTTTGTAGGCCTTGGTGCGTTCGATGGCATAAATGTCGAGTGGTTCTTCGACGACTAAAATCGTAGTTTTGTCACGGGAGGGATCCGTATAGATAGACGAGATTTCGTCAGTGGAGTCCATGATGGCAAAAGTGATAGGGCAAGTTTTGATTTGGGTGTGTAAGTTATCGAGAGAAGAAATAATGTTTTCGGTGATGCGGGGACTGGACTTAAAAAGATAATAGGCATAGCGTTCTGCAGTACGCGGACCAACGCCGGGCAAATGCCCGATCGCGTCGATGGCGTTATTTAGCGCTTGTGGTAGCATTTACATTCCGAAGTTGCCGAGCGCACCCATTAACGGTTTCATTTTTTCGCTGGCGATTTCTTGAGCCTTGGCGTAGCCGTCACGCATAGCATTTTCGATCCAGCGTTCGAGCTCTTTTATGTCGTCAAGGTCGATCATTTCGGGGTCGATGGTGACTTTTTTAATTTTGAGTTCGCCGGTAATTTGGACGACGACGGCGCCGTCGCCAGCTTCGACTTCAACGATTTCGTTTTTGAGTTCTTTTTGCGCCTTGCGCAATTGATTTAACATTTTCATTTGATCCATGGTCTGGCCCATAGCTATAACTCCTTATTTTGAACAATTATATATGTATAGTCTATCAGAGTTTTGAGATTTTGAGGAGGTGACGATGGTAGCGAGATCGAGGTCGATATCCTTTTCCCAGGCTCCGAGGGTAGCAACACAGGAATCAGTGCGGTCGGGGAGGGCCGAAGTGACGGTGATGCGGTTGTCGTTTTCGAGGATTTTGTAGAAGTTGTGCGCGATAGTATTTTCCTCCACGAGTAAGATGGTGCCAGTGGGGAGATTGTGATTGATGAGGCTGATGTCGTTGTCGAATTGTTTGGCAACGCTGGGAGAATAATGGTAGCCAAAGATGGTATAGATGAAGCCAGAGATGACAATTATGCCGACAAAGGTGGCAACGGGTAAGATGCCGAAGACGCGGGCATAAGGGTTGGTTGGAAACAGGGAGTACCATTTTTCGAGTACGGATTCGAGACCTACGGCCACTAAAATAGCGGCGGGGATGAAAATGATGACAGCTGCGTAGGGGTTGAATCCGGAAATTACGATGGCGAAGATAATGAGTAGACTGACAGCGGTGTTACGGCTAGTGAAGAGTACACGCATGGATGCAATGATGCCGATGATGATGAGGGCAACAGTGGCGAGGCCAAAAAGCGGAGATAAGTAGATGCTTTCGATGGCAGCACCGAAGGAGAAGAACGGTGCGAAGGCATTCATGATGTTGTCGAAATAGTTGTCGGGATTTGTGGTGTAGAGGATTTCCAGCAAGGTGGTGGGGCGGATGAAGAAAGATACGATGAGGGGGACAATGAGTAGAGCGATGACGGACAAAGCGATGAAGAACTGGTGGAGCTTGGTTTTTTTGATGGCGAAGCGGATGTGTGGACGGGTAGAGGCGACGAGGCCAATGCCGAGTGCGATATAGACGAGATGAGGCGTGTAAATGGATAGAACGACAGAAGCTACAAAAGCGAGAAAGACGAATGGCGAAACACTTTTTTCGCCGACGATTTTTGCGCCGAGCCAGAGGATAAGGGTAATCCAGAAGATATAAAGGATGGCGGGGGTGCCGGAACCGGCGAGGAATAGGAAAATGGGCGAGAGCACGGTGATAATGGAGGCGAGAAGTGCTACATTGGTCCTGAACCAGCGATTAAGTAGGAGGATCAGGAGGATGCCTGTGGCGAAGCCGAAGATGATGGAGGGGAGCTTGATGGCGTAGAGAGATAAGCCAAATATACTGATGGAAAGGCTTTGAAGTAAGTGATAGGGGAGGTTGATGAGGTTGCCTTCGGAGAAATTAGTGGTGAGATTGTTGGAAGTGACGGCGGATTCCATTTCGGCGGCGCTGATGCCGCCGGGGGCGATGGTGGGGAGGAAGATTAAGATGAAGACGAAGACGAGACCAAGCAGCGAAAACCCTATATGAAAGCGGTAGCGATAGAGAAGTAGCTTGTCGATGCGCAGTTTCATTAGTGCTTATAGTATAGCATAAAAAGCTATTCATGTTTTTTGTCCAGCGACATGAAACGGACGCGGGCTTCCGAAGTTTATCACTTTTAAAAAATCCCATCTGTTAAATCCACAAATGGGTGTAGGCTACGAATTAGAACATATGTTCAGATTTCTACAACATAATCCTCCTA
>Ga0123356_10005752_pt1 | contig 12583 bp, 11 predicted proteins | sample TergutEmb28metaG_2_FD_92546 | JGI IMG/M metagenome (GOLD analysis project Ga0123356, IMG submission 92546) | Embiratermes neotenicus P3 segment gut microbial communities from Petit-Saut dam, French Guiana - Emb289 P3 | ecosystem: Host-associated > Arthropoda: Insects > Digestive system > Gut ... | reverse complement strand
GTTGCTGTTGTTAGAGACGGGCGTGAAGTTCTTTCCAGTGAGCTTTTTTCTCAGGCTGATATGCATTCAATGTATGGAGGTGTTGTTCCTGAGATTGCTTCCAGAAATCACATTGCAGTTATCGGAAGGCTCTGCGAGCTTGCTTTGAAAAATGCAGGTATTACAAAAAATGAAATTGATGCAGTTGCCGTTACTAATGCACCCGGGTTGATTGGAGCGCTTCTTGTAGGAGTTAACTTTGCAAAGGGACTGGCTATGGCACTTGGTGTGCCTCTTATTCCCGTGCACCATATCAGAGGTCATATAGCCGCTAATTATATTGCTTTTCCTGAGCTTGAGCCGCCGTTTTTATGTGCGGTTGTATCGGGCGGAAACAGTGTAATAGCAGATGTGCGGGGATATACTGATATGGATATAATCGGACGCTCACGTGATGATGCTGCAGGGGAATGCTTTGACAAAGCTGCAAGAATACTGGGTTTAGGTTATCCCGGCGGAGCTGCACTTGATAAGCTTGCCAAGGGTGGTGATGATTCATTATTTAAATTGCCGCACCCTGTAATAGACAACAATCCTTATGACATGTCTTTTTCCGGCTTAAAAACTTCTGTGGTTAATATTGTTCACAACGCAGAGCAAAAGAGTGAGACTGTAGATACAATATCATTAGCGGCGTCTCTGTCAAAAACCATAAGTGAAATCCTTGTTTCCCGCGTTATGTCGGCAGCTGAAGAACTGGGGTATGATAAGATAGCAATCGCAGGCGGAGTCGCCGCAAATTCTCGTATACGTGCGGACTTTGAGCGAGCTGCTGAAGCTAAAAAATGTACCCTGTTTCTCCCGCCGCTTGATCTTTGTGGTGATAATGCAGTAATGATAGGATGCCAGGGGTATTATGAGTACCTTGATGGTATTCAGGCAGACATGAGTCTTGATGCGTATGCAACAATGGAATTGGACGGAAAAACAAGATGGACTGTTTAATTAAAACTGAAAATTTAGAGTTTTCATATTATTCCGGTGATGGAACTGCTTCCAAGCCGATTTTACGTAAGGTAAATTTAGAAATTGAAAAAGGGACTTTCGTAGCAATTATCGGGCATAACGGGTCGGGAAAGACAACTCTTGCCAAGCACTTTAATGCAATACTTCTTCCCGGCGGCGGGCATGTGTATATTGATGAGTTAGATACAGCGGATGAAGAGCTTGTTATTGAAATACGACGCAGGGTTGGTATGGTTTTTCAAAATCCTGACAATCAGATTGTTGCAACCGTTGTTGAAGAGGATGTTGCTTTTGCTCCGGAAAATCTTGGATATCCGTCTGACGAAATAAGGCATCGTGTTGATGAAGCGTTAAAAATCGTAGGAATGTATGAATACAGAAAGCATGCTCCTCACCTTCTTTCAGGCGGGCAAAAGCAGAGAGTCGCAATCGCGGGAGTTCTTGCAATGCGACCTGAGTGTATAGTTTTTGACGAACCTACTGCTATGCTTGACCCAAGCGGGAGGGAGAGCATTATTCAAATCATGCGTGACCTTCGGGATAACTATGGCGTAACCGTGGTGCTGATCACACATCATATGGATGAAGCAATAGATGCAGACAGGTTGATTGTTATGTCAGACGGCAATATTTTAATGGATGGAAAACCGCGTGAGGTTTTCTGTGATATTGATACATTAAGAAAAGCCGGTCTGGATATTCCTGAAACAGCTTTGTTGCTCAATAATTTAAAGACCGACGGTTTCGAGCTGCCAATTGATGCCTTATCTGTAAACGAATGTGCAGATGCAATATATAACACACTCTGTGCAAACTGACCGGGGGAACAGATGCCACTCATAAAAACAGAAAATCTAACACATACATATAGCATAGGTACACCTTTTGAACGTGTTGCAATTAATAATATTGATTTTACGCTTGAAAAAGGTGAGTACTTGGGTATTATCGGTGCTACCGGATCCGGAAAATCCACACTGCTTCAACATCTTAACGGGTTGTTAAAGCCGACATCCGGGACTGTTTTTTATGATGGGGTTGATATTCACGAATCTAAAAAACATACAAAGGAAATTCGGTCAAAAGTCGGGCTTGTCTTTCAATATCCCGAGTATCAGCTCTTTGAAGCAACTGTTTTTGAAGATATCGCTTTTGGGCCAAAGAGTATGGGAATATCTGAAGATGAGATACGGGAGAGGGTATATGAAGCATCGGGATTTGTCGGATTAAATGAATCTTTGATGGAAAAATCCCCGTTTGGACTCTCGGGTGGCGAAAAAAGACGCGCTGCAATTGCCGGTGTAATTGCAATGCGTCCTGAAGTACTTGTACTTGATGAACCGACTGCAGGTCTTGATCCGCAAGGTCAGGCTGAGATAATTAGGAACATAAAAAATTACAAGTCCTCTTACAATGCAACAATCATTTTAGTAACACATAATATGGAAGAAATTGCCCGAAATGTAACCAGGATTGCTTTAATGAATAAGGGCAGCATTGTCAAAACCGGTACACCTTCTGAAATCTTTTCCGAATCATCGCAGCTCAGGGAGCTTGGACTTGCTGCGCCTAAAGCGTCTATGATTGCATCGCGATTGATATCACTTGGCCTGCCTATAAAACAGGGAATTTTTACTATCGAGCAGCTGCGGAAGGCTATTTGTGAGTTCAAGGGGGTGATGTAAATGCTTAAAGATATTACTTTAGGCCAATTTTTCCCCGGTGAAACTGTTATACACAGGCTTGATCCCCGAACAAAACTGATTGTTATGATAATGTATATTACATCTCTTTTTATTGCAAAGGGATTTCCTGCATATACTTTTTTGCTTGTTGTTCTTATAACATGTCTGACAGTGTCCAAAATTAAACCAAAAGCAGTTCTTAAAGGTCTTAAACCGATTTTTATTATTATTTTCTTAACTTTTATTCTAAACATTTTTTTTATAAGAGGCGATACGATACTGATTCAATACCATTCAATTATAATCACACAAGAAGGATTATATACTGCAATATTTATGGCATTGCGCCTTATAATGCTGATAATCTGCACTTTTTTGCTTACATATACGACTTCTCCGATTACCTTGACCGATGGTCTTGAGCGTATGCTCAACCCGCTAAAGAAAATTAAGATACCGGTCCATGAGTTTACATTGATGATGAGTATTGCACTGAGGATGGTCCCAACGCTTATTGAGGAAACAGATAAAATTATGAGTGCACAGAAATCAAGAGGTGCTGATTTTGAGACAGGTGGGTTGTTAAAGAGAGCAAAGGCAGTTCTTCCGCTGATAATCCCGCTCTTTATAAGTGCGTTCCGTCGTGCCGATGAGCTTGCTACCGCTATGGAAAGCCGTTGCTATCACGGCGGTAAAGGCAGAACAAAGCTTAATGTACTCCATTTTTCCGGTATCGATTTTATTACATTTTTAATTGGCGCAGGTTTTATTGTTGCGGTAATATTCTTGGGGCGTATTGAGATTTAATGGATATGAAAAATGTTGCACTGCGAATAATGTATGATGGCTCGAGATATCATGGATGGCAAGTACAAAAGGAAGAAAAAACTGTTGCCGGAACTCTTGAGTCTGTTTTGTCGAAGATTTGCGAGCACCCGGTAAAAGTCAGCGGGTGCGGAAGAACCGATGCCGGTGTTCACGCTGAGTGTTATTGTGCAAACTATAAGACTTCATCAACTATTCCGGCTGACAGGCTGCCACTTGCTATAAACTCACTTCTCCCGGCAGATATTTCTGTGCAGGCTGCAATGCCGGCTCCGGATGACTTTGATGCTAATCTTTCTTGTTTAAAAAAGGAGTATACCTACAGAATATTCAACTCCCGGATCCGTAATCCTTTTTATGCGCACAGAGTTTACTTTTATCCGCATACGCTTGATGTTAAAGCAATGAAGGCGGCTGCTTCGAATTTTGTAGGAACACACGATTTTGCTGCCGTCCGCTCTGTGGGAACCGAGACTAAAACTACAGTACGAACGATTTTTTGGTATGAAATTGAAGAAAACGGAGATTTCCTTGAGTTTCGTGCCTGTGCTGATGGTTTTTTGTATAATATGGCAAGAGCAATGGTCGGAACGCTTTTATATGTTTCCGAAGGTAAGATTTTACCTGATGAAATCCCTCATTTGCTTAAGCAAAAAGACCGCCGTTTAACAGGTCCGACTGTTCCTCCCGACGGTCTTTATTTGACAAGAATCTGGTATGACGGTGAAATTGGAGTGTTGTTTGATTAGTGATGTTCATGTAATTTTTCTATCTTTTTGTGTAAAAGCGTGATATAATTGCTAATTGCGATTAGGGAGATTCGCTTTGGGAGAAAAGATATGAGCGGCGATGGTATTCCAAAAAGGAAAGTGCATAGAATATTGATTCTTGTTTTAATACTTCTTGTCGTTGCTATACTCGCGTTTATAGTTATTTCTCTGATAATTGGTTTTATAACGGGTTCTTCTCCTCTCACCGCACTTTTTTCACAGCGATTACCTGAGATATCTGTTGATGAGTTTAACTTTAACATCGGGCGTGCAAGAATGTTTGCAACAACGGATAACTCAATTGCAGGAGCAGGCACTCTTGGTATAAAAGTTCTTAACGCCGACGGTGTTGAGACACTTGGAGACTCCTTTCGAATGGGGCAGCCTGCCATAACAAGTTCAGCCGGAAATTATATAGCATTTGATATCGGTGGCTCGGCTGTGCGGGTATTCAATAATACACGGATTACTTCATCAATAGAAGCAAGCGGGACTGTTGTGTCTGCTTCGATCAATAAAAACGGATGGTTTTGCATAGTCACACAAGACGGCAGTGGTTACAGAGGAATTGTAACCGTATATAACAACACGGGAAATGATGTCTACAGAGTAAGCATTGGGGGCGGTTTTGTTTTATCAGCCGAACTGTCTGACGATAATAAGAACCTTGCTATATTAAGTTTCACAAGCACGGGAAGCAGAATATCTTTCTATCATGACATTGACACAAGTGACGAACCTTTTTACATCTTTGATTACAGCGGCGGTATTGTTCTGGAAATTACATATCTGCCAAATGGTAATATTCTGGCATTTTCCACAGATTTAGTGTTTGTTGTAGATGGTCACGGAGAAAGAGAAGTCCTTTATTCATACCATGATAACCGTCTTGGCGGCTATGCTTATCATAAGAATTTTATAGCACTGCATCTATACGATTACGGAATAGGTCATCAGGGCAGGCTTGTAACACTTCTTACCGATGGTACTGTTTTGGGTGAAACGGGAATAGAGCGTGATATAATTTCTATGTCAGCTATCGATAATTCCCTTGTAGTTCTTAGAAATGATGGTGTTGCTTTTTATAACGAAGAGCTTGAAGAATTCTCATTATCTGCCGGGAGTATCTCAGCAGCAGGAGCAATCAGGATCCTTGCATTACGCGACAATATAGCAATAGCCACAAGCGATAATTCTGCAGTTGTTCTGCGGAGAGGGGAGGCGCGCTAGATAGTGACCGCATTTTTACTTGATTTTGCTATTGTAGGCACCGTTGTTTTCTGCGCCTGGCGCGGATATAAGAGCGGTCTTATCAGAGGTGTGTTCGGGGTTGTTTCTTTAATCGCATCTCTGCTGGTTGCCAACATGGCTGCAGAAGCATATGCGGATGAGGCTAAAGGAATGTTAGTGCCGTTTGCAAGCGGATTGCTTGATACGACAATGTCGGAGTTGTCTGATGAAGGTATTGAATATCAACCGATTGTTCACGATCACGATATCGATGACGTTGATTTTGGAACTGCATATCTGGCACTTCGTCATATCGGATTTCCGGAAGCTGCTGCAGTTAAGGTTGCAGAAAAATCCATAGATCGTGAAGAAGACGAGGCTAGGAGATATTTCTCTGATGTAATAGCGGAAGAGTTGTCTACGGCATTGTCATTTGTTGCTGTTTTTGGAATCGCTTTTCTTCTGATTGCAATTGTTTTTGCAGTTATCGGTAATCTTGTCGGTTTTGTGTTTGCACTTCCGGGATTGAGGCTTATTGATATTATTTCAGGCTCTGTTCTTGGTCTTATAAAAGGAATAATAATTGTATATACATTAGCAGTTATTGTCAGGTATTTCGGATTACTTATTTTATCAACTCTTGAGCGTACAACTATTCTGCTCTATCTTGTAAATAACAATCCTATTGCTAATCTGCTTGGAGTCTGACGGGTGGTGGTATAATTTGGTAAAAATCGTTCCTAACATTATATCTATTTTTCGCATTTGCCTTGTGCCGGTCTTTGTTTTTGCATACTTCACGGATGATAGTGACATAAAATATTATGCTATTCTTGTTTATTTCATCGCAGGGTTAAGTGATTTTCTCGACGGCTTTATAGCACGAAGATTTAATGCTCAATCAAGGCTTGGAAAACTCCTTGACCCGTTAGGTGATAAACTAATGACCTTTACGGTGCTGATATGCATCACAATAACAAGACCTATCCTTCTTTGGGCTGTGCTTGTATTTTTCGTAAAGGAAATCCTGATGGGTATCGGCGGACTTGTTTTACATAAAAAGGCTCACGTTGAGCTTCCTCCGGCAAATATTTTAGGCAAGATTTCAACAATAGTATTTTACGCTGTATGTATAGCTATGATGCTGTTCAGAATCTCGGATGAGATAGCTGTTATATTAACGTCTGTCGCCATCGGGCTTGCTTTAATTGCACTTGCAGGCTACATACTTTCATATATAAAAATAATGAAAACAAGAAATAAATCAACAGGCGATATCGGAGAAAACGAATGCAACCAACAATCTGTTCAAGATGTAAACGAAACCCCGCAGTAATTTTTATTACACGCATAGAAAACGGGCATTCCACAAATGAGGGAATATGCCTTAAATGTGCACGTGAATTAAATATTAAACCTGTTGAAGATATCATAAAAAGAATGGGGCTGACTGACGAAGACTTGGAAAGCCTGACCGATGAGATGATGGAAGCGATGGGCGGACTTGAAGGTCTTATTGAGCAAGAGGAACCTGAAGATAATACAGATGATGGCAAAACCGCAACTTTCCCGTTTTTAAGCCGGTTGTTCGGAGGTCCTGATGATTCTCCACCCCGAGATTTTCCCAGATCCGGACGTGACCCGAAAGAAAAAGAGCAGGGTTCTCCAAGTGGACATGGCACATCCGGCGGACACAGCAAAAGACGCAAATACCTTGAAAGTTATTGCATATCTTTAACCAGAAAAGCCGCCGAAAGTAAATTGGACAGAATAGTCGGACGCGAGACCGAGACTGAACGTGTTGTACAGATATTAAATCGCAGACAAAAAAACAATCCCTGCCTGATTGGTGAGCCGGGAGTAGGTAAGACTGCGATTGCAGAAGGTCTTGCTCAACGTATTCACAATGAAGATGTCCCTCAGAAGCTGCGCAACAAGGAAGTTTATTTATTGGATTTAACTGCATTGGTTGCGGGAACGCAGTTTAGAGGTCAATTTGAAAGCCGGATGAAAGGTCTTGTTGAAGAAATTCGAAGTCACGGTAATGTTATTCTTGTTATAGATGAAGTACACAGCCTTGTCGGTGCCGGAGACGCAGAAGGTTCCATGAATGCAGCCAATATTCTAAAGCCCGCACTTTCCAGGGGAGAAATACAAGTAATAGGTGCAACTACATTTAATGAATATAGAAAACATATTGAGAAAGATGCAGCTTTAGAGCGTCGTTTCCAGCCCGTTATTGTTTCCGAACCATCAATAAGTGAGTCCATCGAGATCATCATAGGCATAAAAAATTATTATGAGGCATTTCATGGTGTAAAAGTCTCAGACGAAATTGCGCGACAAGCTGTAACTTTGTCTGAACGATATATATCCGATAGATTTTTACCGGACAAAGCTATTGATTTAATTGATGAAGCTTGTTCAGATATGAATTTAAAAAGTGAACTGATCGCTCGTAAGGAATCAATCAAGAAAGAAAAGGCTGATTTGCAAAAAGAGCGGGATTTGATTCTTTCTGCTCCGGACGGCAGTGATTATGCACGACTTGCAGAAATCCGCAGCCTTGATTTTCGTTTATCCGATGAGCTTGATACACTTGAACTCGAAGGCGACCCTATGCTGACAATAGATAATCTTGCACGTGTTATCGAACTTTGGACAAAGGTTCCGGCTTCAAATATCCGCGAGGATGAATTTAAACGGCTGTCTGAAATTGATAAACGCCTTAAGGAAAGTATTATCGGTCAAGATGAAGCTATCAATACTGTATGCGCGGCCATACGAAGAAACCGGGTCGGTATTTCATCCAAGCGCAAGCCTGTATCTTTTATCTTCATAGGTTCGACCGGTGTCGGTAAAACAGAGTTGGTTAAGCGCCTTGCATCAGACCTGTTTGACTCACCGGAATCTCTTATAAGGCTCGATATGTCCGAGTTCATGGAAAAACATGCTGTTTCCAGGATAATCGGTTCTCCGCCGGGTTATGTCGGATATGACGAAGCCGGGCAATTGACGGAAAAAATCCGTAGAAGACCTTATAGTGTGATTTTATTTGACGAGATTGAAAAAGCGCATCCCGATGTTATGAATATCCTGCTCCAAATACTTGACGACGGGCATATTACCGACGCACACGGACGAAACATTAATTTTGAAAATACTGTTATTATTATGACCACCAATGCCGGAAGCGACAAAAAAGACGGTGCTGTCGGGTTTAACCGTTCAGTGGATGAACAAGGAAAAGAAAAAGCCGAAAAGGCATTAAAGGACTTCCTTCGCCCTGAATTTATAAACCGTGTTGATGAGGTTGTTTATTTCAACCATCTCACGGAAGACAGTTTTAAAGCTATCGCAAGGTTAATGTTGGGTGAACTATGCGATTCCATGTTGGAAAAACATATTGAGTTAAGTTTTGACGAGCAATTACTTGATTATCTGACAGAAAAATCTTATTCACAGGCATACGGAGCAAGAAATTTAAGGCGTATGATTCAAAAAGAAATCGAAGATAAAATCGCATCAGAAATGATTAACAACTATGCAAGACCTATTTCTAAAATCAATTTATCCGCATCAAATAATGAAATTATAGTTGCAGGAATGTGACTTTTGCAATAATTTGATGTTTTTATTCATTGACTTTGCATGTTAAAGGTGATAAACTTTTGCATAATTTCTGTGTACTCAAGTAATCAATTAATAAATTTTTATTGGGGGGAATATCCATGAAAAACTTGAAAGTATCGGCAAAACTTATAACCAGCTTTTTGATTATTGCTGTTTTAACTGCAATAGTCGGTGTTGTAGGAATCTACGGAATGGTCACAATCAACACTTCGTTTGACGAAATGTATGAATTGCAAACTGTTCCGATGCCTGACCTTGCAAAAGCAATTGAGCAGTTGCAACGTCAACGCTCAAACATGCGCGAGTTGATTATCGGCTCGGCTATTGATGATTTTGAAATGATGGACAGAGCGCGGGCGAGTGCAGACAAATCACACGAGACTATGCAGGAGTCATTGGATGCATATTACCTTACCATCAAAGCACCTGAAGCAAAAAGACTCTTTGAAGAGGCTCGTGATTTGTACGAAAATCAGTTCAGAGTCGGCTTTATGCGAATTTACGATGGCGCAAAGGGTGATATCGATGCCGCAGACCTATACACAATAATGAGAGAGTATACAGCTGCAACAGATCAGATTGTTGAAAATTTTGATATATGTTTTTCAATGAAGATTGATACCGCAGCAAATGCGGCACATACCGCATCACAAACGGCAGATATGCTGCTCTATATTATAATCGGTGTTCTTGTCGTCGCTTTAATAGTGGCTATATTCCTCGCCCTATATATATCCGGCCTTATCAGTAAACCGCTTCAAATACTTTCAGACTTTATGAAAAAAGCGGGTACAACAGGTGATATTGCACTTTCTTCCGATGATATGTCAAATATTAATAAGTACGCTCAAGGCAAGGATGAAATCGCACATACAATTGCCGGAAGCGCAGCATTCCTGCAGCATGTTACTAATATTGCAGGGAAACTTGAAACTGTCGCAAACGGTGATTTAACTATTGATGTTAATATGCTTTCCGCCTCAGACACAATGGGTAAGTCTCTTTCACAAATGGTTGATAACCTCAACAACATGTTTTCCGGAATTCAAACCTCAACCAGTCAAGTCTCTACAGGTGCAAAACAAGTTGCCGACGGAGCACAAGCTCTTGCACAAGGTTCAACAGAACAGGCCGCTTCCGTTCAGGAACTCTCCGCATCAATCGGTGAGATTGCTCAAAAGACTAAAGAGAATGCAGAAACCGCAGGCAAAACATCCAAGCTTTCCGAGTCCATTAAACAAAACGCACTCAAGGGCAGCAATCAAATGGATGAAATGATTGGCGCCGTAAAAGAAATCAACGATGCAAGCCAGTCTATCAGCAAGATTATTAAAACAATCGATGATATCGCATTCCAAACAAATATTCTTGCTCTTAACGCAGCTGTTGAGGCCGCAAGAGCAGGACAGCACGGTAAAGGCTTTGCAGTTGTTGCCGAAGAGGTACGTAACCTTGCATCCAAAAGTGCTGAAGCTGCAAGAGACACAGGCGATATGATTCAAAACTCAATGGAAAAAGCTGAGTTTGGTTCACAAATTGCAGGTGATACAGCAGAAAGTCTCAAGGAGATTGTATCGGGTATCAGCGAATCAAGCGAACTGATTTCCGAAATTGCCAGATCCTCTGAAGAGCAGTCCCTCGGAATTTCTCAAATCAATACCGGTATAGACCAGGTAGCTCAGGTTGTACAGCAAAACAGTGCAACAGCTGAAGAAAGTGCAGCAGCTTCTGAAGAGATGAGCAGCCAATCCACAATGCTTGAAGAACTTATTTCCCAGTTTAAAATCAAGAATCAAAATATGGGAATGCGTGCTTTACCGGTACACGAAAAACCTCAACCTGCATATGATAACTCCGATGATGTTTTTCAACCCGATGACTCAGACGGTTTCGGTAAGTACTAGTCTTTAGAATTAGTAACACCCTCTTGAATTACGAAAGGATATGAGTTTTTAATGAGCGAAGCAACAGTAACAAACGGAATAAACATGGACGAACTCAAGGAAATGTTGCGTAATGAACTCAGAGAGGAACTTACGAGAGAGCTTTTGGGTGAGGAAGCCGAAGAAGAACGTTCTGAAAAAGATTATCCCTGGATTGTCTTTTCCGTAGACGGTACAGAATACGGAATCAACAGTAAAAACGTCCTTTCAATAGAGATTATAGGCGAAATAACACCAATAGTAGACGCAGCACATCACTGCCCCGGTATAACACAATCCCGCGGCGACATGATTGATTTACTCGATTTGCGTGCTCTATTCGGTCTGGGCGACTATGTCTCTGCAAAAACCGCCGAAGATGACAGAGTCATGATGATGGTTGTTGAAACAGGCGATAAAAAACGCGGCGTTATTGTTGATGAAATCGTTTCCGTCGAGTACATTACAAACTTCATCGAAGGAGTCGTAAGCGAAGGAGACGGAGCAGTAACATCACAATATATCCGAGAAATAGCAACCCGTGAAAAACTCGACAGCCCCGTGCTGATACTAAATCCCGAGAGCTTAAATGCTCTGTGATTAAAAAAGCAAAATAAATATAGTGAAAACACAGGAGAACAACACAGGGGGACGGGTTCTCCTGTGTTATCTCTTGAAAGCTTAGAAAGGATGATAAAATGAATATAATATCTGTTAATAACGAAAACCTTAAGGAATATGTTGACCTGTCTCTTCTCCTGTTCCCCGATGAGATTTTTGATATTGAGTATAAAATGTATAAAGAGTCATTTAGCACGGATAAGGAAATGGGGTTTCTATATCAGGCGGATAATATATTTGTTGGTATGCTGCATCTTTCTATACGAAGTGACTATGTAAACGGGACAGATACTTCGCCGGTTTTGTATATTGAGGCAATATATGTATTACCCGAGTACAGAAAAAAAGGTATTGCGAGGAAATTTATTGAGTTTGCAGAGAAAATGGCAAAAGAAAAAGGAATAATTCAAATGGCTTCTGATTGTTTATTAGACAATCATGCAAGTGAATTGTTCCATAAAAGCTGCGGCTTCAGAGAAGAAGAAAGAGTTATCTGTTTTGTAAAAGATATTAAATAATCAACGAGGTTGTGGATATGTATTTGGAAACAGAAAGAATGATATTACGTGAGTTTACCATGGATGATCTTCAGGATTTCCATGAGATTTTCAGTGACCCTGAAGTTATGAAAAATACAGAACTGCCTTATGACTTAGAGAAATCAAAAACCTTTCTAAAAGAATTCTGTATTGAGCGCGACCCCAAAGGTGGTTTTGCTGCTGTTCTTAAGGAGTCAGGAAAAGTAATCGGGTATGTACTTTTTTGCTCTGTTGACGACCCCGAAATATATGAAATAGGATGGATATTTAACAAAGACTATTGGCGAAAGGGATATGCATTTGAAATATGCAGCCGCTTGATTAGCTACGGCTTTGTAGAATTGGAATTACAT
>Ga0123356_10005751_pt1 | contig 12583 bp, 11 predicted proteins | sample TergutEmb28metaG_2_FD_92546 | JGI IMG/M metagenome (GOLD analysis project Ga0123356, IMG submission 92546) | Embiratermes neotenicus P3 segment gut microbial communities from Petit-Saut dam, French Guiana - Emb289 P3 | ecosystem: Host-associated > Arthropoda: Insects > Digestive system > Gut ... | reverse complement strand
GTGATTGTTGAGGCTGGTGGTGATGAGTATTTGTGTGCTTTGCCAAAAAAGGCTGAACAGGTTTTGGAGGTGTTTTCAGATTTGGTTAAAACCTCATGGGGGTAACTTGAAAGAGTTACGGTTCTAATTGGCGCATTGCTTGCAATAAGCAGAGACGGATTATCCATAGAATTCCTCATATCAGCTTCAGCCATAAGTGGAGCCGCATTAGGGTTTGCTTCACAAAAAACTATAGGCAACTTTATCGCCGGACTCTACTTTTTAGCAGCCCGGCCGTTTAAAGTAGGTGATTACGTAAAAATCGGTACAGTCGAAGGCATAGCCCAAGAAATCACCCTAAACTACGCCAAAGTATTGACCGCAAGCAACACCATTGTCGCAGTAAGCAACCTGCAAATGCTTGACCGCGACATAACCAACTACCTATACGAAACTACCCCAAACGACAACATTTACTGCTACACATTTGAAATCGGATTTGACCATTTAGTTCCAACTGAAAAACTTTTAGAAATTTTCAACACTATATTTGACACCTATAACCAACTTCCAAAAAGGCCCTTCTGCACTTTAACTCGTTCAACCGCTATCGAAAGAGTTTACACAGTTTATTTCTACGTGACAAAAACAAGCGACATTTTCACAGTAAGACACCAAATCGCCAACCAAGTTTTTAGACATTGGGATGACGAAAGAGCAAAACTAAAAAAACAAGGGTCAACAGGCTAACATAGAATTTTACAATGCTGACTGATAGTACAGCAAAATAATTTGTGGAGTCAAAAAAATAAAGTTGGGTTAAAATTGAAAGAATCGGATGATCGTTTTAATGGGTTAGTATTTCTTCTTTTGACGTTGTTATTTTATGCGTTACAGCTTCTTCAGGGTAGATAATTTTAGCCTTTGGTGCAACATCGCGTAACTTGTCAATACCATTGTTGCTTGCAGATATTGAATCGTAACCTTTACGGCTTGTCAAAATAATCCGGCTTTCAGGTGTATCTTTGAGGTTAAATCTCCATTGTCCACATTCATCTTTGAATTGCTCAAACACCGGTCCCCGAATAGGACCTGTTTCTTCTTTGATGCTTGCGCTTGTCGGTTCTGCACATATGATTTTAGCTATCGGCGCGTCGGTTTTAACCAAGCTTATGTCGCTCTTGAGTGAGTCTAGTGTTCTGAAGTCTCGGCTCTCACCAATTATTTCGCCGCTTGAATCTTTGAGGTGGTAAACGTATTTTTGGTTGTCATCATCATATAGGATCTCATAGACCATCGTATCTTTCAATTTTGTTGTTGATGTTGTCACTGTTGATACGTGATGCTTCTTGGGGCTTGTTTGGGCCTTCTTTACCAGCGGAGCCACAACAGCTGGCGCAGCAACCGCAACCGCTACAGGAGCAACTTTATGCTCTACTTGATGAACTACAGTTTGTTTAGGAGCAACAATTGGTTCTTTGTGGGCTGTGCTTGTATGTGTGTCTACATCATTTTGGTTTAGGAAGCCTTTGCCACACGTTGGACAGGTAAGGTCAAGATTAGGCATCATAACGGCGTCTATTTCGTGGAGAACTCCGTTGTCGGCAGCTACGTCTTTTCGGTCGGTAATGCTTATTCCGTTAATTTTTGGGTTTAGATGAAGGTGCCATCTATGTGTGTCAACTTTGGCTAACTGACCCTGTTGGGTTGTTAGAGTATCGTTTTTTAAATGTCTGATATCATCGATGGATAGGCTCTCAGGAATTATGTGGTAATTTACAACTGCCTTGAGCCGGGCTTTGTTATTGAATAATTCATCGAGGGTACTTTTGGGAAGTTTTGTGAAAGCTTCATCAGTTGGTGCAAAAACTGTAAATGAACCGGAGCTTTTGAGGGTTTGAACAAGTCCAGCTTCTTGTATGGCTCTTGAAAATGTGTTTAGGTTATAAACATCTCCCATAATTAATTCAGCTAAATCTGCCATTTAGTTTCACCTCCTTTAATATCCTGATATTGTTCAGCAGAATTCTCGTGCAGGTTGTCTGATTTTAATAAATAGAAGGAAATTATCTGCCTGAAACTTTGCGGGCGCCTTTTCTTGCCTCATCTTCGGCTTTTTGACCTATATTTCTTGCGGTATTGCCTGCTTTTCTTGCTTCTTCTTGAGTTTTCCTCTTTGCTTTATCTAAAATCGATGACAAACTTTCACCTCCTTAAAAAGGACACTGCTATAGTTCTGTTAAGTAAGAAAATATTGCAGAACAAAAAGCTATGTGACTGTATCGTTTTTGCCACAGCACAGCGATAACTGAGTAAATATATACCATATAGAATTTAACATAATGAATGCAATAATCAATATATCCTCACAAACCAATCCCACTAAGAAGAAAATGTATCAAACTGGAACCGCCAACCTGCCGCTCCACGGCGGCAAAGCCCCCACATGGCTCACCGGTCGCATGCAAAACTTAGCCCGCGAAATCACAAACATTATAATTGAAGAATACGGCACCACCAAATTCCTAGCCCGACTCAGCAACCCCTACTGGTTTCAAGCCCTAGGCTGCACTTTGGCCTACGACTGGCACAGCAGCGGCGTAACCACTGTCGTAACAGGCGTACTCAAAACTGCCCTATCACCCGAACGCCACGACATAGCAGTCTGCGGCGGCAAAGGCAAAACCAGCCGCAAAACCCCAAATGACATCACCTACATCACAAAAAAATGGAACTTCCCCCAACAAACCATCGACAACCTGCTCTACACAAGCCGCATCATAGCCAAAGTCGACAACAACACAATCCAAGCCGGATACCAACTCTACCACCACGCATTTCTAATCACAAAACAAGGCCAGTGGGCAGTGATTCAACAAGGCATGAACAACCAAAACAATACCGCCCGCCGCTACCACTGGCACAGCGAAAACACCAAAACCTTCATAGAAGAACCGCATAGCGGCATCGTCTGCAACATAAAACATGACAAAACACTAAACATGATTGCCAAAGAAAGTCAAGCATCCCGCAAGGCATCTGTAGACCTTGCTAAAGAACCCCCAAACAAACTGATAAAACTCTTGCAAGCCACAAACAAACCCAAAAACCAAACCTCCCTACAGAGATGGATGCCAAAAACAGATGACCCCTGGCTCCAAACCCAAACAACACTCAACATGCCCCGAAACATTAACTGGGAAACCCTAAGTCGCCTCTACGAATTCCAACCCCAAAACTATGAAGAACTCCTAAGCATCAAAGGCGTCGGCCCCACCACAGTACGCGGACTAGCCCTTGTAGCCGAGTTGATATACGGCGAAGAACCCAGCTGGGAAGACCCAGTTAAATTCAGCTTCGCATACGGCGGCAAAGACGGCGTACCATTCCCAGTGGAACGCAAAGCCATGGATGAATCCATAGAAATCCTCAAAAAAGCCATAGAAGAAGCAAAAATCGGCGAAAAAGAAAAACTACGCTCACTACAAAACCTACGACAGTTTATCCCAAAACCATAAATGCAAAAAGGCAGATGCACAAACAAAGCTACATATCAAACTAACGTTGCGCCTTGGCACCAATCCGGGTTCAATAATTTTTCTCTATCAGCATTTGAATAAAAAGGGATTTGGAAATCAGACTTTTAGGGTTATTACGCTTCCGGAGGTTGTTTTCTTGACATGAACTTGCTTCTCGATTCGCTCACCCAGTTCGGTGACATGGGAGATAATACCAATTATACGATTTCCGCCGGCAATATCAGATAAGGTTCGCACAGCAAGTTCTAGAGCCTCACCATCAAGAGAGCCAAAGCCCTCGTCAATAAACATAGCATCAAGACGAACACCCCCAGCATTTTGCTGTACCACATCAGATAAACCCAGAGATAACGAAAGGGAGGCCATAAATGATTCACCACCAGAAAGACTTCCAGCAGAACGAGTCTTACCGGTGTAAGCATCTAACACCTCAATATCTAGCCCCATCTTTTTACGCCCGTCATCATTATCGGTTTTTCGTAGAAACGAGTACCGATTTTGAGTCATCACTTTCAACCGTTGATTGGCCGCCTGAAGCACACGCTCAAAGTAGACTCTTTGGGCATAAGTTTCAAAGTCAAGCCTACCATTTACGCTATCCTTACCATTTGCTGTATCGGATAATTGTTTAACAGTAGCGTATGTTTTTTCATTTTTTTCAAACTCAGAACCGACACGACGAAGGTCTTCGAGGGCGTTTGTTGTTTTGCTTAATCGACTGTTGATTTCATCGCGCCTCTGATGTAGGTTCTTTGATTCCGATTGCACTGCTTTTGCTTCGGTTCGTAATTTTTCTAGATCAAACGGCTCTTTGCCTGCAGTCTCACATTCCAAGCGAGCGATTTCGTGAGTAAGCCGTTCACCATTGCGCTCATAGGTTAATATTTGCTTGTTTAATTCAGTGAGCTCGTTTTCAGTTACAAGCGCGGCCCTATATTGCTCTTCATTGGTAAAGCCGTTTTCTTGCAGAGCCGCCTTATAGATTGTCTGTGCATCATCATAGAGTTTTAATGCGTTTTGTTCGGTTGTTGTGCGTTCTTTTACAAGAGTTTGGGCAGACTCTAAAGCGGTGTTAGCCTTTACTTTTCGTTCGGTCGCAGAGTCCCAATTTTTAGAAAGTTCCTCAAGTGCTTGCTTATCGGCAATCTTGCGGGGGGTTAATTCAGCTACGGTATTTTGTGTTTGAGTAAGCAAATTTGTAAGTTCCAGTTCAGAATTTTCCCCGTTAGCGTTTGGAATAAATTCGGATAAATCGATTATAAACCGTTTTAGGAGGGTTTTGAGTTCACTTTTAAGCGTTTCAACGGCCAGATTTAGTTCATTGTGTCTATTTGTTGTGTTCTCGGTTTTTGTTTTAAGTTCAGAGAGGGATTTTTCAGCAAATATTTTCTTTTCAGAAAGAGCGGTAACCGTTGATTGGGTCATACTGATTATTTCGGGCAATAGAGTTAGCGCCACGTTAATTGTTGCGTCAGGAATAAAAGGTGCGAGGTCAGTATCAAATCGGGTTATCATCGTCTCGAGTTCACCTTTTAATTTATTACACTCTAACGAGGTTGTTTCGCGTTTTGATTGCAGGTCTTCTTTGGCAACCCTTGCTTTTTTGAGTGTTACTTCGGTAACGGTGGCATCAGATAATTTAGCGGGTGCAGGGTGATCAGTTGAACCGCAAACAGGACAGGGCTTACCTTCTAATAGGCTGTCTGCGATAATACCTGCTTGACTGCAAAGAAATGCTTCATCTAACAGCTGATATTTTTCATTAGCATCATTGAAAGTAACATTTAGTTTTTCAAATTTTTCTTGCTCGTTTTTTAATATGGTCTGTTTATTTGTGATTTTGGTTAGATCAGTTTGTAATATCGATAATTTTGTTAATTTATCTTTCTCAGTATTTAATTTGTTCATTATTTCATCATATTGAACTTGATAATTATCAATATGGGGTAAATTTTTTAGTTCATAACAGGCAACGGTTAAGTTGTTTTGTGTTTTGTTCAGTTTGGTTTGTTTATCTACAATCTCTTGATGATCTGTTTTTAGAGTTGCTAAGCGGGTTTGCTTTTTGGTTGCGAGTTCCCACTCGTTTAGTAAGGTGTTAAAATTGTTCTGCGCCTTGTCAAGAGGTGGCAAGGCTTCAAGTGCTTTAGTTGCTTGCTCTAATTCAGTGTTAGCGCTGATTTCTTGTGTCTTTGCAGAATTAAGAGCAAACTGTGCAGAAGTATAATTAGTTGCTGATTTTTGGGCTACATCAAATAGAGGTTTTACTTTATGTAGCGCTATTTCGCCACGGACGGTACGTGTTTTTGCATTTGATATGTCTTGAGCTTTTGCATTATGTTCTTTAAAGTCCAGTTGAACTTGGGCGAGGTCAGCAAATTTTTTACAGATGTCTTCCGCTATAGCAAGCTTTGCGGCGAGATCACGCTCTTGTTTGTTGTACTCATCAAGTTGGTTATCGACTATGGACAGTTCTGTTTTATCCGTGTTTATTTGTTGACTCCATTCTTCAAACTGCTCGTTACGCTTGTAAACATCAACTTCGTAACGTGCGAAATCGCGAAGAATTAGCGCCCGTTCCGCTTCTTTTTGCTTAACAAGCTCTTTGAGGTGTTCTTGAAATTGTTTTAAGACTTCGGTGCCAAATATGCGGCGCAGTATCTTTAATCGCTCGTCTGTACCACTTTGTAGAAAACGAAGGAAATCGTTTTGCGCAATCATAACGATTTGCGCAAATTGATCACGATCAAGTCCAATAATCTCTGCGATCTTTGATTCTATGTTACGGTTACCACTCAATTTACCATCTGGCAAAATAAGGTCTGCATCTTGGCCCTTTTCTTTTATTGTACGCTTTATTTTATAGCGTTTATCGCTAGACAAAAATTCAAATTCTACACATGTTTTCATTTTTTCTTTTGCAAAATCAGAGCGGAGCATTTGAGGCCTGTCACGTGTTTTGCCGCTCGCCTCACCAAAGAGGGCAAACGAGATGGCATCAAAAATTGTCGTTTTACCTGCACCAGTTTCACCAGTAATTAGATACAACCCATTTGTGCCAAGCAGAGTAAAATCTAGTACCTCTGTACCGGCATAGGAACCAAACGCACTCATTGTTAGCTTTAGAGGTTTCATTCGCTATCCTCTGTTGACAACAGGTCCTTTACAATCCGTAACTGTTCTTGGCTCATTGCGCAACCACCCATAGCAAGAAAGAATTCGCTAAAAAGCTCATAGGGTGATAGTTGATTTGTTTGTTCCAAATTTTGATGTATCTCTGAGAAATCATGGTTAGTTCGTGAATTTTCAAACCTAAACGTCATAACTTTGGGATAAACCCTGCGAAGTTTTTCCATAGGATCAAGGATTTCTTCTTCGTCTGTTAGAATAATGTGTATATAATTATCTTTGATATGCGATGAGAATTCATTGCTCGTCAATTCGCTAATTTTCCCCTTAATTTCACACATATCATAAATAGGGGTCAATGGCAGGGCTTTTGTGGTTAGGTTATTTTTTTCATTTATTTCTACAAGTAAAACAGATTTTGTTTGGTGAATTTCTGAGAGGGAATATTTCAAAGGTGAGCCAGCATAACGAACATGTTCTACACCAACCTTCTGCGCTCCATGTAAATGTCCAAGTGCAACATAGTCAAATTTTTCAATTAAGTTTGTGTTAATTGCGTCAAGTCCACCAATAGGGTTTAACTCAGAGTCACTTCGGATAGGCTCGATGCCAGATTTAGTGAAAAATTGGTGTGATACAAGTACATTACGTGCGTCATAGTCAATATCAACGGTCTTAATTGCCAGATCTAGTGCAGTATTGTAGGTTTCAATTGGTTGTTCTTCAAAAAAACCATACACTGATAAGGGTTTGATAAAGGGCAGGAGCCAAAAGTTTACTTCTCCATATGTGTCATTTAAGATTACCTTTTGTAAACTGCCATTAAATGATCCACAAAGAAACAATTGTTTATCTGTAAGTAGTCGGTTTGCGTAGGAAATTCTCTCAGGTGAATCGTGGTTACCTGCGATGAGTAAAACAGCTACATTTGCATGGGCAAGGTCTGTTAGAAAATCATCAAAGAGCCGTATGGCCTCATTTCGGGGTATGGCATGATCGTAGATATCACCTGCGATGACTATTGCGGTGACTTGTTCAGATTGTATGTAGCGGATTATTTGTTGAAAAACATGTTTTTGCTCTTCAAGCATTGAAAATCCATGAACACTTTTACCGATATGAAGATCAGATAGGTGTAAAAATTTCATAAATTACCGCCTGTTGCCATAATGGGTTTCATCAGGAATTATTATGCGCTGATTTTGTTTTGTTGTAATTTTTAATTTTGGATATAATGTATTAAGTGTAATATCGCCTAATGACTTGATAGTTTTTGGATATGTAGCGTAAAGTGGTTTGGATTGTTGCATTATTATACCGCTCGGAACCCATTCTTCTAAGCAACTACACGGTTAACGCCTTTAATTAATAGTGTTATGGCTACCTTGACATTATTGGTATAACAACAGTTCAGATAATAATCGAACAGTATTAGCGTTTGCCTACATCGGGGCTGTTTGTGTAATCGGTAGCATAAATTCTTAAACAGCTAATCATCATATTTATTGTTGCTCTATGAATTCATCAAAGGTTGGAGCCGTAGCCGGGTTTATTGCACCCATAGTTGCAGTTATCTGTATTCTATCAGCCATCGTGACTTATCCACTGTTTAGCTGGACCAACAACGCCCTAAGCGATCTAGGGGTTATGCCTGGGGTAACGCAATGGCTGTTTAACGGCGGCCTCTGTGTAACAGGGGGTTTAGTTCTGATTTTTGCAATTTTTGGCCTGTACAGGTATGTGGGTAAAAACTGGTCAGGCAAAATGGGGTCAGGAATTTTTGCCATATCAACAGTAGCACTAATTTTAATCGGGATCTTTAACGAAAGTTTTGTACCAGCACACTATATAGTTTCGATAGCGTTCTTTATTTTAGTACCCATCGCCTTGTTCATTTTGACCTATAACTTTTACCGAACCCACCAGTATGGGGTAGCTGGTTTCACAGCAGTCATAGCTATCATAGCAACTCTACCGTGGATATTAGAGTTCACACTACACTATGTACCAAACGTAGCAATCCCTGAAACAGTGTCAGCACTGGCGGTCTCTGTCTGGACAATCGGACTTTCCATAAAAATCTTCAAGACAACCCAGATCACAAATAACCATACGTATTAACCATGCAATAATCGATGCCTAATCAAACAACCAGTGACAATATAATACGATTACGCCAAATTTCCAATCAAACAGGTATGCCTGTTTTGAGGGAACCAATTAAATGATGTAGGCAGTCATAAAAGCCTCAAATAGAAACGTTCAAGCCAACGTTTCAATTTTTATTTATCGGGTTTTTGAAACCGTAGGGTTGGGTTAGGGTTTAGGCTGAAAATCCTGATGCAACTGTGCACAACAGTACGATGATAAAATAGGGTTGTATCCGCTTTTTTGGGCATATGCGATTGCTTCTGGGCTTGGAAATGCCACTGCATCCACGCCTGCTTTGAGGGCCAAGATGTCGGTTTGAGCGCGATGTTTACCTTTGGGGCGCATGCATCCAAGGGCCAGCGGGGTCTGGGGAAACATGGTTCGTGCAACGGCGATTGTTTTGGCGATGTCAAGGGGCTGTGGTGGGGGTGTTTGGGCCATTTCTGTACCGTGGAGGGGCATAAAGGCTAGGATAACAATTGCGGCAGGGTTGAGGTTTTCTTTGATGAGTCTTAGGGCAGTATATTCCCCCTCGAGTTTGCCATCGTTTAAGCCAACGATGAGATGCGGAATCACCTTGAGTTGTGCATCATGGAGGGATTTTAGTGAAGTTATGTGCTCTTGTAGGTTAATTTTTAAGTTGAAAGTTTTTTGAAATGTATTCTGGGAACCGATTACATCGATTAATGCGGCGTCTATGCCGGCCTGTTTTAGCAGAAAAGCGGTATCTCTTCTGATAATGCCTGTGTGGACAAACAGGGTAAATCCCAATTCAGTTTTAAGTTGTGCCAAAACAGGTATGAAATTATCAAGCGGCACTGATCCATTGGGTTGACATCCACCGCTTATCAGCATCCCTTTTGTTCCATCCAATCTAAGTTTCAGCCCCAGCTTATAGAGTTCTTGAGGTGAAGTCGCGGGATGCATAGTTTGGAGGGGTTTGCCGCCGCAGTGTTTACAGTTTAGTGTGCAGGCATTTCCAGTTACTGAAACCATAGCGAACTCTTGGGTTGAGCTTGAAAAGTATTTGGTTTTATAGTATACAAAACTGGGTGCATAGAAGCGGACGGTTTTGCTCTGCGGTTTGAGACAACCCGAAACCAACAGCAGGTGTAGAGCGGTGTGATTTAGGTTCCATACCGTTTCAGCATTGATACTTTGCATGCTTAAAAATAACGCTGGAGACAATTAATAGCTTAACGCCAAAACATGCAATACTCCAAAAGAAGCACAACAGATTTCTGTTGCGCTCAGTTTTTATTGTTTCCTCGGTCTATGATGATGAACAGTTGACCCTTTTTGTCAATGAAACTTGGAATGTTGCCACACTGCTCAACAAGCGCCGCAGTAAAATCCTATAAACCTCCGAAGAAGACCTGATAACCGTCAAAGCAGAATACCAGTTTTCGAATCCTTTAGCATCGCCGACGCGCGAAGTATCACCCAAGGATACACGTTCTGGGCAACCAATTCAGTAGATGGACCGACTACCAGAACAATCAATCAGACACAAAAAATCCGCGAACAAAGAGACCGCACACCAGTTCCACCAAAACCAGAAGAATACCTCGAAAGCAAATAACCAAAACTACCTCGGGCCTAAACGCCCCATATGTTGTTTTTATTTTGGATTCATATCTTGCAACATAAACCGCATCTGCTAATTAGGCATCAACATTTCTACACTCGACCTTAGTTTCTGAGCGTGGCTGGACATCTATGGAATTATCGCTCTCACACGCGATCCGCTTCTCACCAACGTTATGATCACCCATAGGCGTGGCCCCCTTGTAGCAGGTATGCGCCTTGTCTATGGCCTCTTGCAAATGCCGCAACTCAATATCAGTTTCATCACGAATCTTATCAGCAGTCCAACCATCCTGCACCCTTGCCCCCAACCGTTCAGCAACCTCCTCAGCCATACGCGCAGGCAAACCCACAGCTGTAAGATCAGCCTCAACCTGCTTACCATCAAAAATTTCTTCTCTACCATCCTTACCGTAGACTTTAACCAAAAATACATCTCCTAAAAGCCCAGTATACCTTTAAGAGCTTTTTTGAAAACTTAAAGGTGTGTGACTGCACAACTACAATAACTTAGCCAAACATCAAGTTAGTCACAAAGACAGAATTGAATTCAATGACTAACAAACAAGCTCAAAGCGACACACACCAAAAATATAAGAACTAAAAACAAAGCGTTGGCTGGCCTAACACTGCAAAAGGAAACTAAAATACAGCAAACAAACATCAACAAAGCTGTTTGTAAAATCGTTTTCTGTATATCGAGCCATTGGGATAAGCTTTTAATTTGATTAATAGTTAACGTAACTGGTGAAGTATATTGATTGTCGGCGTAAGCGGCAGTCCAAGAAAGCAAGCCACAGAGTACGCCCTAGAGCAGGCACTTGGGATACTAAACGAAAAAGGGTTTAAAACCAAGCTGTGGACGGTTCGGGGTAAATCAATAAAATACTGTATCCACTGCAATTTCTGTTTAACAAATAAAGTCTGTATCTTTCAAGATGACCTAAAAGAACTCTATGAAGCCTTCACAAAAGCCAACGGCATAAGCTTTGCAACGCCTATCTACAACGGAGGCGTCAGTGCCCAGCTTAAAGCGGTGATGGACCGCACCCGTTCACTTGTAGCATCAAACAAAAACTTTTTCAAGGGTAAAATTGGAATGGGCATAACCGTGGGCGGCGACCGTTCCGGCGGACAAGAGTTAGCACAGTGGCAAATTCACACCTTCTATCTAATGAACGGCATGATTGCTGTGGGTGGCGGTCCGTTTGGCGCGAATTTAGGCGCAAACCTGTGGAGCAAAGACACTCTCGACGGCGTGAAACTAGATGCAGAAGGCATGCGAGGACTCAAAAAAACCGTCAAACGCTTCGGCGAATACATAGAACTTTACACAAAAAATGCACAGTGATTTTATGACAGAAAAAAAAGAAATTAAGAAACTCAAAGTTGCCTGGGGCATAACGGGTGCAGGCGATAAAATCCAAGAAATAATTGAAACCATGAAGACACTAAAACAGCAAACAGAGGACAAAGTAGACATAGATGTCTATGTTTCCAAAGCCGCTGACACTATGCTAAAATTCTACCGCCTTGACGAAATCCTCAAAAGCAGCTTCCCCAAAGTCTTTGTTGAATCCAACTCTAACTCACCATTTTTGGCGGGTATGGTGCAGAGCGGAAAATACGAGTTTTTACTGCTCTGCCCCGCCTCTTCGAATACAGTGGCAAAAATCGTCAACAGCATAAGCGACACCCTACTGACTAACGCAGCACTTATGGCACTTAAAGCATTTGTACCCGTATGGATCATGCCCGTTGACTTTAAAGAAAATATTATCTTCACAAAATTACCCAATGGTAAAGAGATGAAGCTACGGGTCCGCAAAGAAGAAGCAGCACAAGTACGACATCTAGAAACCATGGATGATGTACATGTATTTGAAACCCCACAGAAAGTACAAGAGGGCTTTTTAGAATGGCTTAAAAATAAAAGCGCCTCCTAACCTCCTTCTATATTTTTCAGATATCAAGCAGATAAATGGGCCTGTTTACTCAGATATAGCAGTTTAACTTTTTATAGTCCATAGCCGCAGTGCTTAATCCAGCCTTCAATATCGACAGGGGTTATGGTAGCCAAAGCTTCAGAAATAGCCGAATATAAAATCTCCAACGTTCTAGCCTTAACTTTACGCAAATACGCCTTAATTTTAGACCACACCAACTCGACAGGATTAAAATCCGGCGAATACACAGGC
>Ga0123356_10005750_pt1 | contig 12584 bp, 13 predicted proteins | sample TergutEmb28metaG_2_FD_92546 | JGI IMG/M metagenome (GOLD analysis project Ga0123356, IMG submission 92546) | Embiratermes neotenicus P3 segment gut microbial communities from Petit-Saut dam, French Guiana - Emb289 P3 | ecosystem: Host-associated > Arthropoda: Insects > Digestive system > Gut ... | reverse complement strand
CGTCGAAGTTTAATATCACGTTTGGCTGTATCTGCAAGTTGTTTATTCCATAGACTGGTGTAAGGAGTTGCTCAACCTGTAACTGGAGCTGATCTGACAGCCGTTTTTGCAACGCCTGCCGCTGACCTATCTGCTCATCGAGATCTTCAGCTCTGTCACCGACGGGGTAATAATTATACTCACTGTCGATTATGCTGATATTTTCGTATTCAATACCCGGAACAGCAGTCCTTACCAACTCACCGATTCCCTGCACTTCATCACGTGTCAATCTTTCATTGTTTCTGAGAGTCAACATGACAGATGCTGTCGCTTGTCTGGCATTTGTTTGTACCCTAAACGGCGATGTTTCTCCCGAGGAAACAATAACAAGAGCGTTTTGAATTCTCGGGTTCTGTAGTAGAGTAGTTCTTATATCTGCTCCCAACTGACCATCGTAAAGTCGCCTCGCGTGGGCATCAGTAACACCAAAACCGGAAGCATCGTCCCACAACTCACGGTTAAAATCCATCGTGCCCAAAAGTCCCTGCTCACGCAGTCGCATTTGCACATCTCCGAGTCGATCCTCAGGAACCTCTATTGAGTTACCGACAACTCTTGTTGGCACCCCCATATCCTCAAGCGCAGTATATATATGGCTTGTATTTTCCGGGTCGCCGGTTCCGGGCAGAATTACCCAGGTTGTGCGGGAAAGCAGACTTACGGCGGTTATCGCCAAAGCAAGAACCGCTACGGTCAACGCAGCTAATTGAATCTTCCTGTTGCGCGGCATTTTATCAAGGTATTCTCTTATCTGAGTCCACATTCTTACGGCAGTTTCTCTCATCAATGATCCTCCTTGTGCTGGGGTGTTTGCATGGCTTGTTTATAGCTTCTCTATTTTACAACATACCACATTAAATATTAACACCTTTCTTTTGTATTTGCAACAAATTTCTCAAAAAATTCACAATATATAGAACACCCGACAGAGTCGAGTGCTCAACATATTGTGTTTTATGTTATTTCGGCTTATTTCGCCGGTGGTGGGTTTTTCTTGATTTTTGACAAATCAAACGAAACTATTGGAGCGCCAAGCGCTTGTACGTTAGTGCTCTTTGTTGCCTCGAGAAGTTCTTCTCTAAAAACCTTAACGTCTCTGGGTGCGTCAACGCCAAGTTTTATCTTATCGCCATCTATACCAAGAAGGGTCACGCGGATATTATCGCCGATGACAATCGTCTCGTTCAGCTTTCTAGACAGAACCAGCATCGCCGTCACCCTCCTCCCTTGCAACTACATTGCATATTTGCTGGAAGACCGGAGCCCTTACGTTGTATTCGGTTCCTGTGAGGACTATTTGCTTTGCTTGTCCTGTTAATGTGTTTATAATGATTGGCGCTGCCAGGTTGACCGTCATCCCTTGAATATCTTCAGGAATAACCACCACACTGACAACATGCAGTTCATCAGGGTTTTTTAACTCTAAATCCTTAACGTCTGTATCGTCAATGTCAAAAACATAGTCCGGCAGAACGGAGAATGTGTCGAGCACCGGCAGACATATTCCTGTATCGTCCATGGCTTGCAGCCAGACTATCGGGTAACTCTCCTCAAACTGCAGCAAGGCATACTTTTGATACTGCTCAAGACCCGGGATGCCGTCGCCAAACGTAATTATCTTATTTTCATCGACCTCTACCATCCCAAACCGTAGGGTATCTATCTGCATACTTCTTCTCCTTCTCACACATTATGAGAGCACTATATCATAGTTAAATTGTCTGGTCAATATATCTTCCGGGAGCTCCGGAGGTAATAACTTCCTCGACCGACACCCTGATATATGGCTGCGTCCTGAGGAACACTTCTACTGAAAAATACGGATCTAACGTTACTTCCGGCATGAAATCGGCATCCCAGTCGACAATGAGGCTGTGCTTTGACCAGTTCATGTTTATCTGTCCGGGCTGCCACTGTATTTCCACGGGACTTGCGGGCATCAAACCAACGTTGATCTCTCTATTTCTAAACTCCGCCATCGCCTTGTTTTTTGCAAGCATGGGAATGGATTTATCACCGGGAATGTTAGGGTTTGCCAGGAAGTTTCCGTCATCTTTGTTTTGCCGTGCACCACGAAGCGCACCTTGTCTGCCGGCATTACGGAAATCCTTGGCAAGTTCAAGCGGTGCTTTAAGCCCTGATTCATTTCTGACCTTCTGATTGTTTACATTAAAAGAGGGGGCTTGCGTATCTATTTGCAGCCGGGTTGGATTATTACGGATGCTCATCTGCCCTTGCGGCTTTTTGATACTCATCCTACCAAGGCTGTTATTAATACCAATCTCTGCTCTTTGCTGATCGATTACCACTCTCAGTAAAGACATTTTGAACACCTGCCTTTGATAGTCCTTTATCTTGGCGTATCTGCTTATTTTTAAACACAATTAGCAGATACTATATTATATACCAAAAGCATCAAAATGTCAATATTTTCAAAGGTTTTATATAAAGGTGCAAAAAGCATGAAGCGCACACCAGACTTGAACTATTTTACCTCAGGAAGTCCATCAGAGTCGGTTGGATGACCCTTGCGCCTGATGAAAGCGAAGCCTGATATACGGTCTCTGCCATTTTCAGGAACATGATGACCTCAGCCATATCTGCATCTTCTGCATCCGAGCGCATCTGCTCATAGTTGAGATTATCCTGCGAATATCTTGCTTCCAGAAGCTCAAGACGCCTCATCCTGCCACCGATCTCCGCAGTTCTTGTCAGAAGATGGTTTTGCGCATCCTGCAGCGACTTAATCCTAAGAGTGAGCCTGTCAGTACCTTCGACAGGATCCGGAGAAACAACATCAGTTCCGTTTATCGCGTCATAAACCTCAGTGATTACGCTAAAAGCGTTGCGCATTACCGGCAGCTTTGTTATTTCATCAGTCGAAGTGTAAAACAGCACATCGATACCATTCATAGTGACCGGCATATTTATCGCCGGGCCGACATCAAAAGTTATAACGTCGTTTTTCAGTTGATGCAGCATTATAAGATTACTGGCTATTTCTCCTTCTGTCATAGGGGGTGTTATACCCTTCTGTGCACTGAAAGCTAGAGCAAAGTCAGATAAACCACCCGGATACAATTGAGTTACGCCGTCGGTATCCATGATGCTTGTGAGCATGGGATTAAGAGCTGTTGAAACGTCAGCTACGGTCATTGCCGACGTGATCTTAAGATCAAGGAAACCTGCCGGCATACCATCGAACACAGATAAATTAAAACCGTTAAAGAGCAGATCGCCACTATCAGGATCGATCGCAAACGGCTTTATGCCATCGCCGCGTCTTCCTGTCGCAAAATCACCCGGAGTATTGTATCCGCCAAAAACGTATCTGTCTCCGAACGATGTATTTAGCGTATCCACAAAATGGTCGCGTAGTTGAAATACTACCTTGGCGAGGTTTTGCTTGTCATCGGGCGTTTTAACGCTGCCTGCACTGACGACCTCCTCGTAAATAGCTCCAACGACCTTTTGCAGTTCCATGATGCCCGCTTCAGCTTGAGTCAACCAGCTTTGAGCAGTTTCTACAGAACCTTGGTAATGCGACAGACGCGCAAGCTTGTTGCGTGCTGCCTGCCCATAAATGAGAGCCGAAGGATCATCGCTTATATGACCGTACTTTCTGCCGCTCGCCATTTGATTCTGCAGTTTGTCCATTCTGGTTAAGTTCATACTGAGATTGCTCAGCAATGTGTTTTTCATCATTGTATTTGTGACACGTGATACTAACATTTTATATTCACTCCTTAGTTTATGAGAAAAGCTCTCTATTACAGTCCTACGCGGCCTGTTCCGTTTATCAGTCTGTCAAGCGCATCGTCCATCTGGGTGATGACACGAGCAGCGCCATTATATGCATGGTTAAACTTGACAAGCCCTACCATTTCTTCGTCCAGGGAGACTCCGGCAATAGCTGTCCTTTGGTTATTTGCAGCAAGCGTAAGAATCCTGGCTGTTTCTCTCATCTGCTCTGCTGAATGCATTGTGTTACCTACGTCAAACCTTATAACTGTGCCGTAATCGTCAAAGGTACCGATGTCCCTGCCCATCATGGTTATGCCCGGCTTGCTGAAAAGTTTATAAAGGTCGAGCATATTTATGTTATTACCTCGTTGGAGTTCAGGTGGGTCACCGGGTCTTCCGATAGGTGTTGATGATGCAGCAATATTGTACGCACTGTCTTGAATATCCTGACTCAGGGTTATGTTCCTTGCTGTGATTTGACGTAAAAGAACATTATCAGGAGGTAGCTCAAATCTTTTACCAAATACCAATGGATCGGTTTCCGGATCGATCGGCTGAGGGACGAGCGGAACACCATCCGCGTCCAGATATACGATGTACTCCGGACGATTGAGTAGAGATACACCATTATCATCAAAAACGTCAAAGAAAAGTATATTTGTCCGTGAAGGACCATTTGCATTATCAGACCAGCCCTGGATATGCTGATTGTTTATTTCCATCACCAGCGAGCGTGCAAGATCATTGACCATTTCAATGTAGTACGGCAGTCCTCTGTTTGTGCCTTGGACACCGCCGCCTATACCGTCACGCATATCGAAGTGTGATTTAAGCTCTCCGCCGGTTATCCTGTCCATATCCAAAATCGTTCTGTTATAATCGGCGTTCCAGTCTTCCGTCAACGTTTCATTGACATTTTCCCAGTAAATATCCCATATAACCTTTGGAGCATCGGGATGAGGACGCTGCCATACTGTATCCATTTTATGAGCCCAATAAGGGATGCTTAAAGGTGCTCCGCCCGGTATGGGATTATTTATTTCTCTTACCTCGAGTTCGTAACTGAGGTCATGATCTACAAGAGTATCGCCCGCGATTTTTACCCTAAACATGCTATGTCCGAACTTATCCGGATATTCTTCGTACTCGATGTCGATATATCTGGCAAGATCATCAACCAGCGCATTACGCTTATCTCTCAGGTCATTGGCTATCATACCGGTTATTTCAAAGCCGTAAATAGCTTTGTTGAGTTCCCTGATATCCTCTGCGATTCTGTTTATATCGCCTGTTTTTGTTGCGATGGCTTTGTTCTCGACTGCTTGAAAGTCTAAAAGACCCTGGTGGATCATATTTAGCTGCTGCACAAGATCCATTGCAGTAGTTTGCATCAGGGTACGCGGAGCTCCTGCGACGGTATCATGCGAAACTATCGTCATAGATCTGAAGAACTCTGCCATGCTGTAGTTTATACTCGTCTTCTCATTTACATTGTCGAAAAATGACCGGATGTAAGTAAGACTCTGAGTTCTTTGTTCCCAATAGGCATGGGAAGTGCTCTCAGACCTGAACCTTCTGTCAAGGTAGGCTGAGCGGATCTGGTCAAGTATCATAACCCGTGTTCCGCCACCGACAAGCCCCTGTCCTACAGGCGCAAATCTGCCGATGGTTGAAAACGGGTCATATGCTGTTTGTACTATACGTTGGCGTGTGTATCCCTCTGCGTCCAAGTTTGATATGTTGTGGCCTGTTACGTCCAGTCCGAATTGTGCTGTCGTAAGACCTGTTTTACCTATTTCGATTCCAAAAAAAGTGCCTCTGATCATTCTGTTTCTCCCTACAGTGTTCATCATGCGCCGAAAAAGCGCACGTTGGGAGAATCCGTTCTCATTGGTTTTGCGTTAAGCGTCGCTGTCCTTGCACCGCTATTATATATGTTCTGCTATATGTATTATCGTACTATTAAGCGCCGAAGTTTAGCGTCCCGTGATAAAAATTTGCCGTCAAGCCATTGTTTTTACAATATTTGTCTAATACCGCGATATGTCATCAAAAAAATAATTTACCCTGACGGGTAAATTATTCCGGTGGGTTTTATATTTAAATTAATAAAATTATTATGCGTGTCCGTCGTAAAAACCTGTTGGTCTTTTTTTATCAGGTGCTGCTCTTCCGTCTCCGCCATACATATTATTCAGCGGATCCTCAGACTCCGTTATAAGCTCCAGCATAGTTTGCGAATACTCGATTTGTGACTTTATAAGCTCCCTGTTTTCTCTGTTTACGGCTGCATGCTCTTCAATTATCGGCATAAGCTCCGTCTGCAGTTTTCTTATAGCTTCACGCTCGTCCGGCTCTGCATTATCCGCTATGCTGCTGACCGTGATTTCATCATCCGGTAAACCTAACTCGGTTGCAATTGTTTTGTGAAGTGCAAAACGTTTTTTCTCTACCGCTCCAAGCTTGTTTAGCTCTTTAAGCTCAAGACGTATAACGTCTTCCAACTTGTCAGACTCACCTTTGACGATGATTTGCCTTTCTTCCTTTGCCAGTTCGAGCATGTTTACCAGTATTCCCTTCTGCTCATGCAAAAGACGGCACAGGTCAACCAGCGTCTGTCTCATTAAGGACGCCCTAAAATACTCGATAGAATTTTATCGGCAATCTCTTCGCTGTCTACTCTGTATTCACCATTGTTGACAGCCTCTTTGAGTTTGGCGATATGTGCCTTTTCTTCAGGCGTGCGGAATTCGAGTGCTTCTTTTGCTTCCGTCATTGCCTTCGAAAAGCTGAGTGCTTCCGCTGAAAAAGTGACTTCGTCACGACCGCTTGTCGCTTTAGTCGTTTCCTTCAACGGTTTTGTCGCCTGATAACTTCTCAGGACATTTGGATTGGTAATTGGATTGATTTTCATGTTGTTCACCTTCTCTTAGGTTAATCTCTCTAATAAGTATATCGTAACTTTTTTGATTTACGTTAGCGTTTGTTTACTATTTATTAATATTTTTTTTGATTATTTTATTTTTGCCGAACTTTTTAAGTTTTGCTCCGGAGTTTTAGATTCCGTTTTCTTTTGTCCGCCTACATTTCTGTCCATCGAGGTAGCTACTTTGCCCATGCAATCTTTACATAATCTGCCTGTGCTTATCGATTTCTTGCACATCTCGCAGTGCAGTAATCCGCCGCCTTCACCATCCGGACTGTCTATAATCAGTCTTCCTTCTTTGAGGAGATACATTATTTTCTGCTTTGATACTTCAGTTTCTTCTGCAATCAAATCTATGTTTGAGTGCTTATGTTCGTAAATATAGTCTCTTACCGTTATGAAATCTTGGTCTATTTGTTCAAGACATGCGGGACATACTTTTCCTCCGATGCTTGCGAACGGTCTTTTGCAAAATGTACATTGTATGATATTCATATAAGTGTCCTCCCAGATCTATTCCCCATTCCATACATTATACACTTTTATTGCAAAAATTTCAATCTTATCGTCTCATATTATTTGCGATGCCTTCCATGTCGTCTGCTGTTGTCAGCGCACGTGAGGCAAGCTGGAACGCCCTTTGGGTTCTGATGAGTCTTGTCATTTCCTCTGCAAGGTTTACATTTGACATTTCAAGAACTCCTTGGAAAACTTGTGCTCTGTCTGCGGGAAGTCTTTCACCGGCTGCCGGATCGTGGAAATAGTTTGCACCACCTACCGATTCTAGTCCATACAGATTGCGAAATGTAAATATACCGAGCCTTGCTTCGCCTACTATATTGTCACCAATCCGAAACTGAAGTGTACCATCTGAACCTACGTTCATTGTGGTCATACCGTCAGGTGTCATAATCCTTTCTCCATCTTCGTCGAGGACATAAAGACCTTCACCGTTTACGATATAGTTTCCGTCATCTTCGACACTGAGGTGGAAGCTTCCGTTTCTTGTGTATACGAGATTCCCGTTAAAATCCGAGAGGGAGAAGAAACCTTCACCTTGCAGCGCAAAGTCCATGGGTCTGTTCGTTGGTTCAAAGCTACCGTTCCTGAAATCTCTTCCTATGCCGGCGACCATGACACCGTGTCCTTTTTGCTGGTTTCCTTCCGGATCCGGAGTTCTCGGTGGTCCGGGAGTGAGCCCGGTTGTGTAAAGCGCATCTTTAAAATCGAGTCTTGAAGCTTTATGTGCAACCGAATTAACGTTTGCAACATTATGCGCAATTGTGTCTATTCTAAACTGCTGGTGACGTAGTCCGGTTGCTGCTATTGATAAAGCTAAATACATTAACGTAATCTCCCTATTTCAGTGACAGCCCGTCCGACCGTCTCGTCTATCATTGTTACCATTCGTTGATTTGTTTCGTAAGTGCGATACATTGCGATCATATCGACCATCTCGCGCCCTATATCTACATTTGACATTTCCAAAAAGCCTTGAGCTATCGTGTAGTCGTTTGGTACAGCCTGCGGAGCCTGTAGTGAATAAAAGAGGTTGCTGCCTTGTCTTCTCAGTTGTTCATTATCTTCAAAAGATACAACGCGAATCGTATCCGAAAGACCTTCCGGTGTAAATACATTTCCACCCTGATCTACTCTGAAGTTCAACCCGCCTACATAGATCGGACCGTTTTCTCCAAGTAGGAACTGACCTTCACCATCTACAAGGTATCCTTCATTGTTCAGATAAAATGCACCGTTTTTAGTGTAACGTTCGCCGGTTTCCGTCTGGATAACAAAGAATCCGTCGCCTATGAGCGCTAAGTCTGTCGGGCGTTCTGTGCCTTCCAATGAACCTTGATTAAAATCTATATAAAGTTGGTCAACTTGCGTGCCGAGATTTAACGGACCGACCCTGCGACCTCGTACCATAATGTCAACACCATTATGGCCTATTACGCGAGTGTCATTTATACGTCTTGCAAGTACTTCATCGAAAGTATGTGATGTAAAAAACTCTTTTTTATAGGCGGTCGTATCAGCGTTGGAAACATTATTTGTGATGGTCTCCATCTTTCTGCGCTGTATCAGCATTCCGGTTCCTGCTATATATAGACCTCGTACCATACTTTTATACTCCCTGTTGTGGTTTGACGCTTTTTCTGTACGCGAACAAACCGGACATATTTATTCCTATTAACAGTATCGTACTTTTCCCTTGAGAACTTAAGCTTTTTTATGAAAAATTTCTTAATTTTTTCGACAAAAAAACAGGCCTCAAAAACCTGTCTTTTTTATATACCTTGAAGCGCGGTGAGGAGTAGTAAAACTAAATTTCTTAGCGAGTTTGTGCGCCTTCAAATCACACCCTACGGACAGTCCGTTGTAAATACATTACTATTATCTCTTCAGACCCACAACAAGCAAGACCTCGTTGCGGGTTATACCGAGTTCGCTTGCTATCTCAACATCTGTTTTACCTTCTTCTGCAAGAGCAAGTATTGCATCTGTCCTTGTCAAAACACTTCGAGTATTACCGATTGCTTCCGGCGGCATCGCCTCTGCCGTATCATCAAAAAACTTCTGAAAAGGCGTTGTACCTTCATCCTTTTCCGATGACATAGAACCGTTAGAGTTTAATATGGCATCACTTTTTATTATACGCTCCGCACGCTCGAGCACCTCGCCCGCAACTCTTATCCTGTTGACATCAAAAGGTGCTGTTCTGGGTATTTTTTCAAGCACCTGCTCCTTCTTCTCTAGTTCGGGAGGCAAGTCAAATGCTGCTATTTGCGAAGTAGCACTATACTCGCGTTCCTTAAGCTCATCCATAGTAACTTTCATTTGATCATTAAACTCTTCAATCAGTGTTTCAACCGATGTATAGAGTTTTAAGACTTGCGATTCCCGCTCATCAAGTAGCTTCTGCTGCCTCTTAACATTGGAAAACAGCACCTTAAAAACAATTGCTACAACGCAAACAAGCCCTGCAATAAACAAAGCAAACGCATAATATTCAATACCCATAACCTACAACCTACCCTCTTTTACTACCCTCAAACCCAAGTATCTATAAGTTGATCATGATCCGCAGGAGCTACAAGCAACTCTTTTCTTTGCTCCTCTGTCATTTCCTCTTCTTCTTGCCCGGAACCACCGCCACCGGCTGCACCGGAACCGCTGCCATCAACGTCCGTTCGAATTTCCTCATTTTCCGCTTCAGTCGTTGCTACGACCCTTGACTGATTATGGACACTATCGGCTTTTCCTTGATTGGCAAGGTGCTCTTGAGATAACTCCGGATGCTTTTGCTGATTACTTGTTTCCCTGACAAAATCAGTTGTTCGCGTTATCATTATCTGAGTGTCAATACCTCTGATAGACATAGTAAACGCTCCCTTCAGCTGCTGAAAACCCTACTTGATATCTCCCTTACTTTTCTCACATATCCCGTATACAACCTCACCATTTTCATACTTAAACGTTGCATAATTTATCTCGGTATTTACCTTGTAAGTACTTGAACCAATCGTTACACGCGATCCTGAAAATGCCGTCTCAAAAACATGGACCCTACTGTCTGCAGCATGCTCAATCTCATCCTTTAATGCTGAAATCTCATCTCTGGCTATTTGCGTATCCTCATTGTTGATCCGCCTGTTCTCGACACCCGAAAGATGTAACTTTGTCCAGGTTTCATTATCCATCGTTCCTTTAGTTTTTACCAAATAAGCATCCAGTTGATTCAACTTGACTAAATCCGCATCAAGGCTCTCCAACTCTTTCTCGAGTGCCTGTATACGTGCTCGTTTTCTCGGCATGACACCGACTTCAACTTCAGTTCTTGTGTTGGATACTGCACCAATGAAGTTTGCTACAATATCTCCGGCTGCCGCTACCTGACCGCCTATTATTGCTCCTCTTTTACCAAGCGCATGCACCGAACCACCGGTTTCGATTCTGCTGTGAATGCTTACATCCACCTTGACAGGACCTTCCGCATCAATCGTTCCCTGTTCTATATACATGATCGTTACGGAACCGCCTGCCTCAATATGCCCCTTTCCTGAACCCTGCATTCCACCCTTGATTTCGATACTTCCTCCGGCTATCAGTTTGGCAGCTTCTACACTCCCGGCAATAGTGATACCGTCGGTCGCTTTAATCGTGTGTCCTGAGCGGACGCTTCCGGTAACATGAACACTGCCTTCAAAATCTATATTCCCAACACTCATGTCACAATCGCCGTTTATTTTATATACATTCGATACGTTGATCGTGTTATTTATGAAATCGACCATTCCCGCAGTTGACGCCTTCATTTCTGTCTTCTGCTCATCGATTTCTACATTTTTACCCCTAGGCAATGATATCTCCTTGCCCGGTTTTTGCTTGATCTCTTTGCCTTTTACCGATGTACCCGGTTCTCCTTCCGTAGCAGCAGTTCTTGTAACGAGTAGTTGTCCTTCTGTAACCGGAACGTAAAGGTCGAGTGAACGGTAATCCACTCTGCCTCCGCCTATCTCTCTTGGACTCCCTGTTCTCTCATCTGTTGAAAAATGGAATATGAGTTTGCCGTCTTCTCCATCATTTGGTGGTGTTGCTTTTGCCACAACATACGGCTCACCGTAAATTTTATCATCCAGCATCGACTTTAATGCTTCCTCGTCAATACCGTGTTCAACACCGGCTTCTGCCAGTAAAGTTTTTGCATGATCGATCCCCATTGCGGGACCGGCCGGTTCTCCGGGATGTAGTCTGGCGCTTGCTTCCTGTTCGTCCCCTGTTACCACTACAGTCAGATCCTCGCCGTAGATATGCTCTTTTTGGGGTATTGCTATTTTTCCTCGTCCGCTGCCTTTTGCTATAAGGCTTTGCACCGCTGTTAAAGCGGGATCTATGAGTTTTTTACGGCTCAAATGATGTGATAAAGAGCTGGTGTCAAGTCTTTCCCCTTGCCCTCGCTCGGGATAAATCTCAAGGTATACACCGTCCTCATCATAGTATAAGGTGTAGAATGCAGTCATATTCCTAGTTTCCGCATCCGTTCCCTTGATCGCTAATATCTGCCAGTCCTCGTCGCCTTCTTTATCTCCTTTGATTATATCAATAGTCAGTTCTTCCTTGCCGCAGGAGAAAAAGTTAAGTGCCATTGACTCTGCTGCATCTTGACTTTCTGCTGTAAAGTACTTTGCTTTCATACTAGTGATCACGCCCTTCCGCAAAACAAAACACGTATCCTTCGTCCCCTCAACGCCATGCGCGATGAAAACATCGCCCTCCTACTTCTCTTCTAAATTACCTTTTCCAACTTGCTCCGCATTTTTGCAAGAACCTTAGAGTGTATTTGCGAAACACGAGATTCAGTAACGTTTAGTATGTCTGCGATTTCTTTTAATAGCAGACCCTCATAGTAATATAGAGTGATTACTGTTCTTTCTTTTTCAGGCAGCTCGTCTATAACTTCCACCAACACTGCCTTTTTTTCCTTCTCCAAGAGCTCGTCTTCAGGTGTTTTTTCATCACGATTTCTTATTTCAGCTTCGGGATTGGATGTGCCCAGTGCATCCTCAAAGTTTATTAGGTTAAACATATGTGTTTGTTTCAACACCTTATGCACTTGCTCGACAGGCATTCCCAGAGAGTCTGCAACCTGCTGGTCTACCGGACCTTCAGGATCTTTGCTCTCGAAAGTTTCATATGCTGCATTTATTGCACTTATTTTCTTTCTAAGACTTGGTGATGCCCAGTCCTGTGCCCTCATATAGTCGAGTATCTCACCACGTATCCGCGTGACTGCATAGGTCTCAAACTTCACTTCGTGCTTAAGCTCAAACTTATCAACAGCGTCGATGAGCCCAATCATACCACAACT
>Ga0123356_10005749_pt1 | contig 12584 bp, 8 predicted proteins | sample TergutEmb28metaG_2_FD_92546 | JGI IMG/M metagenome (GOLD analysis project Ga0123356, IMG submission 92546) | Embiratermes neotenicus P3 segment gut microbial communities from Petit-Saut dam, French Guiana - Emb289 P3 | ecosystem: Host-associated > Arthropoda: Insects > Digestive system > Gut ... | reverse complement strand
GATGCGGAGTTTTGCGCCCCATCGTGCCCTGGTGCTTGGGGCGAGGCCACCGCGGGCACGGTTCCTGCGGTTCTGGCGGCATGGGGTCTTGCGCATTCGCCTGGACCTGCGCAAATTCCTGCGGGTCTCGACCGCGTCCTTGACCCAAGTGACGGCGTCGGCCTGGATATTCAGGAACGTACGCACTTCGGACTTGACGGTGAAGCCTTCTTTCTTGCTGCCGGGGTCGATGCCGACCGCAACCGGCTGGGTCACGCCATCCTGCCGGTCGAGCAGTTTGATATAGAACACACCTTGGTTGAACCGCCGCAGCGCTCTCCCCTTACGCACTAGTGTTCTGTTGCACAAATGACTAGACATTTCTACGCGACCTTCTTTTTTTTGCCGCGAGGTTTAGTGCATCCTGGTTTGATTTGTTCCAGCCGCCTGCGAGCACGCTCAATCTTCTGGAGGATACTATCCGCGCTTGCCCGCCAGATAAAGGGCTTCGGATTGCTGTTCGATGCCGTGACGAAGGCTTCGATCGCTTCGATCAGTTCCGGAACATTAGCGAAGCTGCCGCGGCGCACGGCCTTGTTGGCCAGTTCGGCGAACCAGCGTTCTACCATGTTGAGCCAACTGGAACTGGTGGGTATGAAGTGGATCTTGAAGCGCGAATGGCGTTTCAACCAGCCTTTAACCTGCTGCGTCTTGTGCGTGCCGTAGTTATCCATCACCAGATGCAATTCCAACTCAGGTTCGTACTCGGTATCAATCTGGCGCAGAAAGCGCAGGAACTCCTGATGCCGATGGCGTGGAAAGCATGCTCCGCTGACCGTTCCAGCCGCGATGTTGAGGGCTGCAAACAGAGTGGTAGTGCCGTTGCGCTTGTAGTCGTGAGTCATGGTCCCACAACGGCCTTTCTTGAGAGGCAATCCGGGTTGGGTACGGTCAAGCGCCTGAATTTGTGATTTTTCGTCCACGCATAAAACCACAGCATTCCGTGGCGGATTCATGTACACACCGACCACATCTACGAGCTTGGCCGCAAACGCAGGGTCTCGCGAAATCTTGAAGGTCTTATGACGGTGCGGCTGTATTCCATTATCCTGCCAGATCCGTGCCACCGTGCTTGGGTCGACTCCCTGCTCCTGCGCCATGGTGCGAGTGCTCCAGTGCGTCTGCCCCTTCGGCTTAGTCTCCAGAGTCGCTTTGATGATCCGTTCGGCCAAACCTGGCTCCGGCCTGCGCCCACGTCCTTCGGCTACCTCCCAAAGACCGTCTGGTCCCTCAGCTACGAACCGCTGTCGCCAGAGCCGGCATGTATGCCGGTTTACCCCTAAATCCGCAGCTATCTCCAGATCGTTGTATCCCTGATGCGACATAAGTACGATTCGGCAACGTATGGCCACTTGTTGAGGTGTTCCATGTGCTCGAACCCACTGCTCGAGTATCTGCTGCTGCTCCGGTTGCAGATCTACGGTGACTGAGCTCTTCCTCATGCATTCAGTCAAACACATTCAGATCCGATAGTCTAGTTATTTGTGCATCACAACACTAGCTGTACGAGGTGGCTCTCTTGCCGTCAAAGCAGCGCCTGTGCCAGCCTGCCATCTGCGAAGTGAACTCGTCCATTCTGCACCGAAAATTCCCGCGAAGACGAATTCCGCGAAGAAGTTGACAATTAAGATGAAGTGCGGTCTACTCTTACCCGCCTGACGTACACCACTCGTGAAACGGGAGACGCTCGGTTGGAAGCAAATCCCGATGACCCGATGCTGTGCCTTAGACCGATGAATCCTGCCCAACTGCACCCGTCCAGCCCGGTCTCGGGGCGCAATGGTGAAAATGACGTCTACACTGTGGTGAACGGGCAGGAGATTGATGGCGCACGCGGTCCCTTGCCCACCCATTTCGGGGCTGGGAACCGGTACATGACGACCATCGGCAACTCCAATTACCACTTGCTCGAGACTGGCCTAAACCCATACTGCAGCTTTATCCTGGCGCCCTTCATGGGGATGGCGAGTCCTCGCAATCCGCGCATCGGTCAGCTGGTGTTTTGACGATGATACCCCGATTGGCTTGCATCGTGGCGATTCTGTGGGCTGGCGACTTATTGCTGCCGGCCCAGGGGCAGCGCCCCGTGCCCCGTGGCAATGCCATCTTCGACAGCACCTGCGCCGGGTGCCACGGCTTGGATGCCCACGGAGGCCAGGCTCCCAACATTGGGCCCGGGTCCCGTGTCCAGTCATTGACCGACGATCAACTTCGCCGCATTCTTCATGACGGCTTGCCGGGAGGAATGCCCGCTTTTGGTTCGTCGCTCTCCGCTTCTGAACTCGACGCAGTCATCGAATATCTTCGACAATTGCAGCAGCCTACGGCGGCCAATGCTCCACCCGAGGTTTCCGGGGAGCCGGGTCGGGGGCGCGATTTGTTTTTCGGAAGGGCCGAGTGCTCGCGGTGCCATATGGCACAAGGGCAGGGTGGTTTTCTCGCTTCGGACCTGTCCCACACCCGTCTTGGCGTGGCTGATCTTCGGAACTCAATTCTCAAACCGCCCACATCACCCGGAAATGTCCTTACCACAGTCGTGTTGCGGAACGGCGCAATCGTTACTGGACTGGTACGCAACGAGGATAACTTCTCCATACAGCTTCAGGACGAGCGTGGAGCCTTTCACCTGCTTGACAAGCAAGAGGTGGCCCGCATTTCACGCGACAGCAAACCACTCATGCCGAGTGATTACGGAAAGAGACTCTCGAAAGCGGAACTCGACGACTTGTTGAGCTATCTCGTTCAAATTCGTGGTTCCGAACCCCGTAATTCGCGCATGAGGGAAACGCAATCGGGCGCTCCCTGACCGGGGCAATGCCTTCCTGCTCCGCCGATTCGAGCGCGAGAAACCCTATTAACTCTGCTGTCCGCAAACGGACACCCGATTCCGCGAGCGGACAACCTGCGCTCCTGAATTAACCTGTCGCAAGATCCTAAGCCGAAATGTTTCAACGCGATAACGCCGTTTGCCTTCTGGCCTGCCGCTTGCACCGTGTATGGACATGGATATCGCCCGGCCTGAATTCAAGCGCCAAAAGCGGCGGAAACAAATCATGTGGTTGACGGTAGGGCTGGTTCTGTTCACCGGCGGCTGGGTCGTAGTTTCGCGATTAAAGCCTGCCGCGCCCGAGGTTGAACGCAGCACCATTTGGACCGATACGGTCAAGCGAGGAGATATGCTGCGCCAGGTGCGCGGGCTGGGTTCGCTGATTCCCAGCCCGGAGTTCATCCGTCAAATACCGGCGGAGACCGATGCAACCGTGGTGCGCATTCTCAAGCTCCCGGGTTCGGAGGTGAGGCCGGACACAATTCTGGTGGAGATGACGAATCCTCAACTCGAGCAGGAGAGGGTGGATGCGAAGCTTCAACTCAAGCAGGCGGAGGCTGCGTATCAAAGCCTGCGTGTGACCTTGCAAAGCCAGCTGATGGACCAAAAGGCCGGCGCCGCTACGGTGAATTCCGACTTCACACAGGCCAAGATGCAGTCCGACATCGACCAGGCGCTTTTTGACCTCGGGGTGATTTCGGGACTGGCGTACAAGAACTCGAAGAGCAAGGCCGACGAGCTCACCACGCGCAACAATATCGAGAACGAGCGGCTGGACATCAACGAAAAAGCCATTGTGACGCAGCTTGCCGAGCAGCAGGCAAAGGTCGATCAGATGCGGGCGCTGGCCGATCTGAAACAGGAGCAACTGGACAAGCTGAAGGTGCGGGCGGGAATTGCAGGCGTTTTGACCGAATTGCCCCTGCAGGTGGGCCAGCACGTGACCCCGGGAACCGAACTCGGGAAGGTGGTGCAGCCGAACCATCTGATTGCAGAGTTGAAGATCCCGGAAACGCAGGCGCGCGATGTGCAGATCGGGCAGCCGTCGACCGTGGATACACACAACGGCACGGTTGTGGGCACGGTGACGCGCGTCGATCCGGCGGTACAGAACGGCACGGTAACGGTTGACGTGAAGTTGACGGGCGACCTTCCGAAGGGGGCACGGCCGGACCTGAGTGTCGACGGAACCATCGATCTTGAGAAGCTCGATAACGTACTGTACGTGGGACGGCCGGCTTTCGGACAAGAGGACAGCACGATCACCCTGTTCAGGCTTGATCCCGACACCAGGGGCGCAGTGCGCGTTCCGGTGAAGGTTGGGCGCGCTTCGGTGAATTCGATTCAGGTTCTTGAAGGACTGAAAGAGGGCGACACCGTCATTCTCTCTGACATGTCGCGCCAGGATAATACGGACAGGATACGACTCGATTAGGTCATTCAGTCATTGAGTCATGGAATCGTTCGACTCTCCTGCATGGATGGCTTCCGAATGAGGAGAATGACTCAATGGCTGAATCACCGAATCTTGCGATTAAATTTCTGAAGGGAAAAAATTCATGCCCGAATCCACACAACCGCTAATTCAAATTGAAGACCTCACGAAAATCTTCTATACCGATGAGATCGAGACGCATGCGCTCTCAGGGGTGCACCTGTCGATTCGCAGTGGAGAATACGTGGCCATGTCGGGCCCGTCGGGGTGCGGGAAATCGACGCTACTCTCGATCATCGGCCTGCTGGACACGCCCACCTCGGGCAAATATCAGCTCAATGGCCAGCCAGTCGAAAATTTGAATTTCGGCGCCCGTTCGCGCATACGCAATCAGGAAATCGGCTTCATCTTTCAGAGTTTCAATCTGATTGGCGATCTCACGGTTTATGAGAATGTGGAGCTGCCGCTGACCTACCGGCAGCGCATGCCTTCCGCAGACCGCAAGAAGCGGGTGATGGAGTCGCTCGAGCGGGTGGGTATGGCCCACCGCATTCGGCATTATCCCTCGCAGCTTTCAGGCGGCCAGCAGCAGCGAGTGGCAGTGGCGCGCGCGCTGGCCGGGCACCCCTCGATCCTGCTCGCAGACGAACCCACCGGGAACCTGGATTCGCGTAACGGTGAAGCGGTGATGCAGCTTCTCGGAGATTTACATAGCGACGGCGCGACCATCTGCATGGTCACGCATGACCCGCGCTTTGCGAAACATGCGCAACGCGAGGTTCACCTGTTCGACGGAAAAGTTGTCGCCGAGGAAGAACTGCAGAAGCTGATGCAAGAGGCGGGGGCGTGAGCGCTTGATCCGCCGCGGCGGCTAAAGCCGCTGGCTTATTCCGAGCCTGGGGGCCTGGGTCGTGCTTGATGTCCAAATGGAAGTTCGGCGATCGTTTTGATCGAAATTGCCACGTTAGATTCCCGCGGGCAGGCCCGCGTGGGCCGATCCTAATGGCGCCTGTGGTACGAGTGAGGTTTCCCTATGAGCGGACCCTTCGAAGACCCTGGTTACGCACGGTGGCAGTTGCGCAGAACCCCGGGGTTCGCGTTCGCTGCCCTGGTTACTTCCGAGCTCGGAGTCGCGGCCAACCCGGCGCTCTTCAGCGCAGTGAATGCCGTGTTGCCCCATCCGGCAGGCGTCGATCCTCCGCAACGGGTAGTGCTGATGCACCTTCGCTACTCGCAATTTACGCTGGATATTCGAACCGTACCCATGTCCATCCACGCCGTGCTCGGATCGCTTGATCCGGTTCCCGAAGTTGCCCCAGTTGAGCAACCGGTGCCCGAATGTGCCTTTACCACGGAAGAAGATCAACTGCGTCGCGCCTCGAAAGTCGATCCCATGCTGGCCGCGAGATACGAGTAAGGGATTTCTATGAATGGTCTCGTTCAAGACGTGCGTTATGCGATGCGGCAATTGCGCAAAAGCCCCGGCTTCGCTGCGGTTGCAGTGATGACGCTTGCTCTGGGCATCGGTGCGAATACTGCGATTTTTTCGGTTGTGAACGGCGTGCTGCTGCGGCCTCTTCCTTTCCAGGATGCCGACCGGGTGGTCCAGATATGGCACGTGCCGCCGCAGGCGAGTTTCCCGGGGATCCCCAAGTTCGTGGTGTCGCCCGCAAATTTTCTGGATTGGCAGAGCCAAAACCACGTTTTCGAACGCATGGCCATCTACGGCTATCGCGATTTCACGCTGACCGGCGGGGACAAAGCCGAGGAGGTGGGCGCGAGTCCGGTTTCGGCCGGTTTCTTTGAAACTCTGGGAGTTAAACCATTGCTGGGCAGGGGGCTCGCTCCCGACGAGGACCGGCCCGGCCGCTCGCATGTGGTTGTGCTCAGCTACCGCTTCTGGCAGGAACATTTCGGTGGGAGCCGCGGCATCGTAGGCCAAAACCTAGCGCTCGATGGCGCGAACTACCTGATTTCAGGCGTCATGCCCCCGAGCTTTCGATTCCCGGGGGATTATGCGCAAATGTGGACCCCTATGGCCTGGTCCGACCAGGAGAGAGCGGTCCGCGGCGATCACACCTATTCGGTGATCGCACGTTTGAAACCCGGGATCGACGTGAAACAGGCGCAAGCGGAGATGAACACCATATCGGCGAGGCTGGCCGAAGCTTATCCTGCCGACGATAAAGGCTGGGGCGCCGTCGTCATACGGTTGCACGATGACCTGGTCAGTGATGTTCGGCCGGCTTTGCTGGTGTTAATGGGAGCGGTCGGCTTCATTCTGCTGATCGCCTGCGTGAACGTCACCAACCTCTCCCTGGCCAGAATTTTCGGCCGGCACAAAGAAGTAGCCATTCGCACGGCTCTCGGCGCGAGTCCGGCGCGCATAACGCGGCAGATTCTGGTTGAAAGTGCCGTTCTTGCGCTTGCCGGCGGCGCTCTCGGCCTTGCCTACGCGCGGTTTGGCATTCGTCTGATCATGGCGTTCCTGGCCGACCGGTTGCCACCATCGGTTGCGGCCAGTATTGACGCGAAGGTTCTCGTATTCACCGCCGCGGTGGCGGTTCTTTCGGGCATCCTCGCCGGTGTTGTTCCGGCTCTAGCACTGAGCCGCTCCAATATTAACCAAGGCCTTAAACAGGGACTGGGACGGACCGACTCGGACTCGGGCGGAAATCGCACGCGGAAGATTTTGGTGGTGGCCGAAGTTTCGCTTTCTCTGGTTTTGCTGGTCGGGGCCGGGCTGATGATTCGCAGCTTTCAGTTGCTGCGCGAAGTTAACCCGGGATTTGAGTCACAGGGCGTCGTCACCATGGCGGCGGCGGTGTCGCGGGCAAAATTTTCCGGGCCGCTCGAGGAGGTGAGCTTTTTCGAACGTGTGCTCGACCGTGTCCGCACTCTGCCGGGCGTGGTTTCTGCGGGAGTAGTAGACGACATTCCCCTGGGCTCGGGGGGCTCGCACCAACCGATTCAGGTGGAAGGCCGGCCGGTGGTCGCGATGTCGGAGCAGCCCGAAGTCGATGTTCGCGTGATCAGCCCTGGATATTTGAACGCGCTTCGCGTTCCAGTTCTGCGGGGCCGCGACTTTGATCGTACCGACGCTGCCGGGCGGCCGGCGGCGACTCTGATCAGCGCCTCGCTGGCCCGCGAGTTCTGGCCGAACGAAGACCCTATTGGAAAGCACATCACGCTTACGTTCTTCCCGGGCGTGGCCCGCCAAGTAGTGGGCGTGGTGGGGGATGTGAAAGTGGATGGGTTGGCTCAATCTCGCGCGGCGGCAGCCCTGTACGTGCCTCTCGACCAGGTCACTCCTGCCAAAGATCAACCCTGGCAGTCAGTTCCGATGACGCTGGTTGTTCATACCGCTTTGAATCCTGCGAACCTTGTTCCCGCCGTGACCCAAACCATTCATGATGTGGACCGCGAGATCCCGGTGCGCGACGTTCAGACGATGGATGAAGTGGTCGCGAACTCGCTCTCCGAGCAGCGTTTCGATCTTCTGCTCCTGGGGGCGTTCGCCGCCGTGGCGCTGGTGCTGGCTGGGGTTGGAATTTATAGCGTGTTGTCTCACAGCGTACGCCGGCGAGTTCAGGAGATCGGCCTTCGCCTGGCTCTGGGCGCCAGTTTGGCGGATGTGCTGCGGATGGTCGTGGTCGAAGGCATGAGACCCGTGCTCGTCGGCCTCGCGATCGGCACCGCTGCGGCTCTCGGGCTCGCCAAGGTGATGTCCAGCCTGCTTTACCAGGTGAAGCCGACGGACCCGGCAACGTTTCTGGCAGTTGCGGCGGTGCTCGCGCTGGTCGCCTTGTTGGCCAGCCTCATTCCGGCGTATCGCGCGGCGAAGGTCGACCCCGTGGTGGCGCTGAGATACGAGTGAGGAATGGATGGAAACTCTTGTACAGGATATTCGATACGGTTTGCGAATTCTTTGGAAATCGCCAGGGTTCACCGCGGTGGCGGTGCTGACGCTTGCCCTGGGGATTGGAGCCAACACGGCGATTTTTAGTTTGGTGAATGGAATTCTTCTGGCTCCGCTGCCCTTTCAAAAGCCCGATCAGTTGGTGAGTGTAACGCCGGGGGCTTATCCGCGGGGCGCATTGGTGGCGATGCGGGACGAGGTGCACTCGATGGAGGTCGCGGCCTATGCCGAGGGACATGAATTTGATCTGACCGGGCAGGGGGAGCCGCTGCGGCTGACGGGCACGCTGGTTTCAGCGGAACTATTTTCGCTGCTGGGGGCGCGGCCAGCTCTCGGCAGAACTTTTCATCGCGGAGAAGATGCGGCCGGACAGGACAATTACGTGATCCTGAGCAATGCCCTCTGGCAGCAGCGCTTCGCGAGCGACCCCGCGGTCATTGGGCGCGCGGTTGAGATTGAAGGCAGGAGCCGGCAGGTGCTCGGCGTGATGCCGGCGGATTTTCGTTTCCCCTCCAACCGAACGCAAATCTGGCTGCCGCTCGATAACGACCCCCGGGACACGATCGCTTATTGGGCGACGGACTTTATGCCGGTCATCGGACGGCTGCGCCCGGGCGCGACTTTGGCGCAGGCGCAGGGCGAAATTCGCATGTTTCAGTCTCATGTGGGCGAGCTGTTTCCCTGGCGCATGCCCTCGGATTGGAATGCGGGTGTCAGTGTGATGCCGCTGCGGAACAGCATGGTCTCGGATGTGCGCACGCGGCTGCTGCTGCTGCTCGGTGCGGTGGGAATGATTCTTCTGATTGCCTGCGCCAACGTCGCCAATCTCACGCTCTCTCGCGCGGCAACCCGTGAGAAAGAGGTCGCCATTCGCTCGGCGCTGGGTGCCGAGCGGGGGCGGATTACGCGCCAGCTGCTGACGGAGAGCCTTTTGCTCGCCGTGCTGGGCGGAATGGTGAGTCTCGGCATGGCGGAAGCGGGACTGATCTTGCTCAAATACGCTCTGCCCGCAGACACTCCCCGTTTGGCAGAGGCCTACATCGATTGGCGCGTGATGGCATTCACCGGAGGGCTGAGCGTGCTCACAGGACTGCTGTTTGGACTTGCGCCGGCGCTTCAGTCGACGCGCGCGGGCTTCACACAGTTGCTCAGATCGAGCGAGCGTGGGGCAACGGTTTCGGTTTCGCAGCGTTTGCGCAGCGGGTTGGCGGCTGCGGAAGTTGCCTTTGCAACTTTGCTGATCGTCGCCGCCGGGCTCTTGATCCGAAGCTTCTGGGCCCTTTCCCATGTGGATCCGGGATTTCAAACCGAGCGCATCGTCACGGCGCGCATAACCCCAAACCAGGATTTCTGCCGCGACGCTGGCCGGTGCCTGGCGTTTTACCGAACCCTTCTTGCTCAAACCCAAACTACCGCGGGAGTGCGCGGCGCGGCGCTGATCAATACGCTGCCCCTGGGGGGGAGGGTCGCCAAACGCTCCGTCGATCTTGAAGACTACGTGGTTCCCCTGGGCAAGGCTTCACCGCTTTTCTGGCTCAACGTGGTTACGCCGGATTATTTCCACGTCATGGGCATCCGCATGCTGGCGGGCAACGGATTTCCCCGGGACGCGGAGTCGGGGAATCCGGCGCTCGCGGTTGTGAGTGAATCCACTGCGCGCCGCTACTGGCCAGGACAGAACGCGGTCGGCAAGCACATAAAGTTCGTAGGCGACGGCGAATGGCGCACCGTGGCGGGAGTGATTTCTAACATCCGCGCTTACAACCTGGAAACAAACTTGCCCGACATGTTCGAGGGAGCCGTGTATGTGCCGCTTGCGCCCAACGCGACCCAGGAAGATCGCCGCTTGCCGGCTGACCTGACGATTGCGGTGCGCACCACACTCGACCAATCACAGATGGCGGTTGCGCTGCGCCGAATTCTTGCCGGCTTGAACCACGATGTTCCCCTAAGCGAAGTGCGCACCATGGATGCGATCGTGTCCGAAGCGGCGTCGACTCCAGCCTCGACCACGTTCTTATTTGTCAGCTTCGCCGGACTGGCGCTGGTTCTCGGCCTGGTCGGGATTTACGGCGTCCTGGCATTTTTAGTCTCGAAGCGTACACGCGAGATTGGGGTGCGAATTGCTCTCGGGGCGCAACGTGGGGATGTGCTCTGGCTGGTGCTGAAAGAAGGTGCGAAATTCACGGTCAGCGGAATCGTGCTTGGTCTGGCGGGAGCATTCATCGTGACGCGGTGGCTTGCGAGCGAACTATACGGCGTCCGCGCGGTGGATCCGCTCACCTACGGAAGTGTGGCGGGGATTATGGCGCTCGTGACCATGCTCGCCTGCTACCTGCCCGCGCGCCGAGCCATGGAAGTGGATCCACTGATTGCACTGAGATCGGAGTAACTGCTCCAGACTGGGGGGACGAAATGACGGGACTACTCCAAGACCTTCGCTACGCCGCGCGGCAGTTGCGCAAGGGCCCGGGATTCGCCGCGGTTGCGGTGCTCACTCTGGCGCTCGGCATCGGGGCGAATACGGCCATCTTCACGGTGGTGAATGCGCTGCTGCTCAAAATGCTGCCGGTACGAGATCCGCAGCAACTGCTGGCGGTGGGAGATCCGACCACTCCCAACTCGCGCTCCAACGGCACTCCGCGGGCGGACGTGTTTTCTTATCCTTTGTATAAGGAGTTACGCGACAGAAACGCGGTTTTTGGCGGCTTGTCGGCTGCCGCAACCGACCACTTCGTGGAAGTCGACGCCGGTCAGGGCGCAACCCCCGATGAAAAAATCAGCGGGCGAATGGTGAGCGGCAACTACTTCGCCGTGCTCGGGCTCGAGCCTGCCGCCGGCCGCTTGCTTTCCGATTCCGATGACACTGCCGAGAGCGCAAATCCAGTGGTGGTGCTGGGATACGACTATTGGCGTCGCAAGTTTGCCATGTCGCCTTCGGTCATCGGTAAAGACATTCGTCTCAATAGTTATGGGTTTACCGTAATCGGCGTAGCGCCTGCCGGTTTTGACGGGGATGTGGTCGGCGAGCGGATGGGTTTTTTCGTTCCCCTCAGCATGCAGCCGGAAATCGTGCGGGGACGCCACTGGAGGAATGCGCCCAACAGCTCGTGGCTGTCGCTCCTCGGGCGGCTCAGGCCGGCAATCACGGCGGCCCAGGCGGAAGCCAACCTCAATATTGTTTTCCGACAGATACAGAAAGGCGATTACGGCGCTTCCTTGTCTGCCGATGACAGGAACGCGATTCGAGATCTCCGTATCCGGGTTTCTCCCGGCGGAGCGGGACTTTCCGGTCTCCGTGCCGATTACAAAACCCCTCTGCTGCTGCTGATGGGCATCGTGGGACTGGTGCTGCTCATAGCATGCGTGAACGTCGCCAACCTGCTGCTGGCGCGGGCGTCGGTGCGCAGCCGCGAGATTGCGGTCCGGCTGGCCGTGGGAGCCAGGCAGCAGCGTCTTTTACAGCAGCTGCTTACCGAGAGTGCCCTTCTCGCGTTTCTGGGCGGGATTGGCGGGTCGTTGCTTGCGGTTTGGGGCGTCCGCATCCTGGTCGGGATTGTCAAATCGGACGCGGTCTTGCCGGTCTTTCCAGACTTGCGCGTGCTGGGGTTTTCGCTGGTGGTCTCTCTGCTTACCGGAATTCTGTTCGGCCTGGTTCCGGCACTGAGAACGTTAGGCGTACGAGTCGCGCCGGCGCTGAAAGATGAAACCCGAGCCATCGTCGATTCAGGCTCGCGGTTTGGATGGGGTAAGGGGCTTATTACCGGACAAGTTGCGCTTTCGCTGCTGGTGCTTTTCGCGGCCGGACTGCTGGTGCGCAGTTTGCAGAAAGTAATGACTCAAGACTTCGGCTATCGCCGCGAGCATCTGGTCATCGCCCGGACCGATCCTTCCGCTGCCGGGTATAGCAGAGAAAAGATGAAGCCGCTGGCGCAGCAACTTGCGGTTCGGCTTGCCGGAACTCCGGGCGTGCGTGCGGTTACGTATTCGACCAACGGGTTGTTTGCAAACACAGAGTCCGGGGACGCCATTCTGGTGCCGGGCTTTGAAAACCGGAGTGCGAATGATCGCAATGCCCTGGAGGATTACGTCGGACCGGACTATTTCGGGGTGGTGGGTATTCCGATTCTCGCCGGAAGAGGGATTGAGGCGCAGGATACGAACACATCCACTCGCATCGCCGTGGTGAACGAAGCCATGGTCAAGCGCTTCTTTGCCGGCCAGAACCCAATCGGGCGTCAATTCCGGATCGACGATCCGGACTGGCTCAACAAGCCGATCACGATTGTCGGGGTCTCGAGAAATGCCAAGGACCACGGAAGCGGCTTGGAGGCCCCGGTAGCCCCGAGATTTTATCAGGCATT
>Ga0123356_10005748_pt1 | contig 12590 bp, 10 predicted proteins | sample TergutEmb28metaG_2_FD_92546 | JGI IMG/M metagenome (GOLD analysis project Ga0123356, IMG submission 92546) | Embiratermes neotenicus P3 segment gut microbial communities from Petit-Saut dam, French Guiana - Emb289 P3 | ecosystem: Host-associated > Arthropoda: Insects > Digestive system > Gut ... | reverse complement strand
GTCATCGTGGTCTTTCTTGCAACACTTTTCAAGCTTCTCGGCAAGTGCCCGAAGTTTCCTAAACAACTCTTCAAGTATCTTTTTGATTTCTTTGCAGTCGCAGTTATTCTTCGGTTGTTTGCATTTGCAAAAGCATTTCTTGAACCTCTCGCAGCAATTATTTGAACCCATGTGTTCTCCTCCTTTGTAATAATTCATTGTATGAAAAAACCCTTGTTCAGGGTTCGTAACATTTGGTGGAGGCGCCGAGAATTGAACTCGGGTCCGACTGCTTCTCTGTTGGATTTTCTACATACTTAGTCTGTGCTTATTTTACGACTGCGTTGTTTTCACAAACAAGAACTACGCAGCGTGCGGAGTTGATGTCGGTTTCAAGTCTTTCCGCAAAAAACTTATAACCCGTTTGCGCTTCTCCTGACCCTGCCGAGTACGAAGCACGAGCTCCTCAGCGAGGGGTGCTCCGGCGGGAGTATTACGCCGCAAGAGCAAGTTTGTTGTTGCCATTTAATAGGCGTGCGATTAACGTGCGCCCACGGTATGCTTGTCCAACCCTTCCACAGCCGTCGAAGCCATTTCGCCCCCAAAGCGTCATTGCGAGGAGCGTAGCGACGTGGCAATCCCTACCCCACAACGAAGGTTGTCAAGTAGTATATACCAACTCACGCCAAATTGCAACATATGGAAAAAAATTGTTTTCCTTGCACACGCTGTGCTTTTGTGGTAAAATATACAAGAATGGAGGTGTCAAATGAAAATTAAAGAAGGCTATGACACGATGATTATTGAACTTGAAGAAGGTGACCCATACGCAGGGAAAAAAGTTTTTTTCCAAGGCGAGTATTCTAATAAAGGCTTTTTTGCCCACAAAGAAACCATGAACTGGCTTGCGGAAGATAACAAAGGTGATTACTTGCTAAACACGATTAATGAAGAAGTAAAAGCAGTTTTAATCCCACATATAAAACAGAACGTAAAAAGCAGCTTTATTATCGACCAAGAATACATCGCTGAAAAACAAAACAAGAAAGAAGGTCCACTGTTATCAAGAAATACGCTCATGCATAACAAGATAAACAAAAAATCTCTTAAGAAAAAAGGACTCACTGTTAGCGACAACGACAGGGAAAGAACATGATCGACATAGACGAAATGACACAAAAGATATATGCGTGTCTAAACGTAGATAATCCGGTGTTTTTTCATGGTGGAAGTTTTGGTAACGACTATAGCGGAAAAGAAATACTGTTCTCTGGTCCAGAAAACACCAGAGAGCTCATAGAAGAAATGAAACTAGATGGTAAGACAATTAAAATGTGTCTGACAGACAACATCGATTTGATTGAGCCACTTGGATTCAGTGTTAAAAACGCACCTGTAAAACTGGCTAATGGAAAGACACGGAAAAGCAAATCTCTTGAATCTCCTGATTACATGTCAGACAAGCAAGCAAGGGCTTTCTATAACGGCTGTTCTGCGCCATTTTCCTTTCATGCCAAAGGGGACATTATTTGTATTGAAGGAGACGATACACGAGAAGACGGAACACCAGAAGATGCGTACCCAAGCACATATCGTGAAATCGAGCTTCCAATTATGATGCTTATGAAACAAGTTGAAAGCATCACAAAAATCTGCCCAGTGACAGGAAATGAAAAAGATATTGTTTCCTTGGAAGAAGAGTGGCAAAGAATGTACCCAGGAGATGAAGGCAAAATACCCACCCCAGACGAACTCAAAAACATGCTGCGTGAGAATGCTGGTGAAAACGGTTTTATTCGGAAATATCTAAAAAATGTTATCTTCCCAGAAATTGAAAAAAGAGAGCAAGAAAAAATAAATGAATCCCCCTCAGCCGAGTTACAAGCCGCAAGGGCAAATTATCAACCACCAAATCCTGAACAAACAAACACAGACCAAACAAAAAACAAACCCGACGGTATTGACGGCACAGAATAATCATTAACTTCGGTTTTTGAAAAACTTCCACGAAGAAGCACACATATCAGAAATTCCCAACTCGGTTTTCCAACCGAGTTCTTTAAGCGCTTTCGAACAATCCGCAAAGCACGCATCGATGTCGCCATCTCGACGCTCGCAGATTTTGTAAGGGATTTTTTTGCCAACCGTTTTTTCAAATGCAGCGTGAAGTTCAAGCACACTTGTACCCTTCCCCGTACCAAGGTTGTAAATAAACAAACCTGGCTTTTTAATCTTTTCAAGTGACATGATATGCCCGACACTTAAATCCACAACATGGATATAATCACGCACACCTGTGCCGTCTTTGGTTTTGTAATCGTTTCCAAATACACTAAGCTCTGGGCGAATTCCCGCCGCAACCTGCACAATGTACGGTGCAAGGTTGTTTGGAATACCGCTTGGGTTCTCGCCAATAAGCCCGCTTGCGTGTGCCCCAACAGGATTAAAGTACCGCAAGATAATCGCACAAAAATCCGAGCTCGCCTTGCAAACATCCGCCAAGATTCCCTCGATGATAAGCTTCGTCGCCCCATAAGGGTTTGTAACCGAAAGCGGAAAGTCCTCGGTAATCGGCAACTTCGCAGGGTTCCCATAAACCGTCGCAGACGACGAGAACACAATTTTGTTGACATCATACTTGACCATCGCACCAAGTAAATTTATTGTCCCAGTAACATTGTTCCTGTAATACTCGTGCGGTTTCTGGACACTCTCGCCCACCGCTTTAAGACCCGCAAAATGCACCACACTGTCGAACTTGTGTTTCCTGAAAACCTTGTTAAGCTTCCTTACGTCCAAGATATCACCCTCGATGAACACCGGTTTGACCCCTGTAATCTTTTCGATTTGCCCTATAACCGCTTTATCACTGTTGCAAAGGTTATCAAATATTACAACCTCGTATCCTTTCCCTATCAACTCGACAACAGTATGACTTCCGATATAGCCCGTGCCACCCGTCACCAAAACTTTTTGCTTTTTCATATTCACAGTTTACTGGGCAAGCGTCTCATACGCAAGGTTTATTTGCTTCATCTTTTCCTCCGCCGCTTTGTCGTTCGGATTCAGGTCCGGATGATATTTCTTCGCAAGCCTCCTGTATGCCTTTTTAATCTCCTCAATTGTTGCCGTCTTTGACACACCAAGTGTCTTGTAATACTCCTCATTTGGGTCAGGTGCTGGTTTCCGTTCGGGTTCTTTACGCTTTTCCTCTTTTGCTTCTGTTTTCTCTTTTTTCTCTCTTTTCTCTTCCTTTACTTCTTCCTCAAAATGGTCGGCATATTCTGCGTGAAGCTTCTTATCAAAATAATCACCAAGCAACTCTTGTTCTTTCCTGTCAAGCTGTAAATACCTCACCGCATCCGCACGGCTTTCAACCCTCATGATAAAATAACAGGCAAGCAAATCACCAATGCTTTCAAGTGCCACACCCTTTGGACGAAACGCAACATACTCCCTTCCCTTCAAGGAATCCCGCAAAATTATTTCGCATTCTACTTTACTGCCATCTTTGTTCCTAAACATGACACTATTGCTTTCCTCTGGATAGCCGTCATCATCTTTTAAAATTACACGCTTTTTTTTAAAGAGTATTCTATCGAGAAGCGATCCAATAAAAATCAGTGCAAACACTACAAGTACTGGACCCACAATGGTCGAAACAATAACCAGTATTTCTTCCCAACCAAACATCGTCCTAAACCAACTGCAAAGGTAGCAGCAGCCCTATCATACCCTCTGTCGGCTTGCCGGTTTCTGTAACGATAAGCGCATTGATACGATGACCGTTCCGAAAGCACTCGGAAATTTGAATTCTTGCGGATTCTATCGTTGCATCTTTTGCAACAAACAAGACCGTACGCCCAATGTGCTCTTCTAAAGCAATTTGTTGTTTAAGTTGAAAGAAAGTAGTATCAACATCAAGGTCTTTTATAAACTTGGCACTGTCGGAAAGGATACCAATCACCTTACTCTTTTCAACTATCGGCACAATGTTGTATTGCTTCTCGTTCATAATTTTTACAACAGGCGCAACCTGGTCATCGATTTTGGCACACAAAATCCCGCTTGGCTTGATGCACATGCTGTACACCGTGCTTGGTCCCTGCAACTTTGACATAAGGTTTTCAACAATCTTGATCGCAGACTTCGTCGGCACAATAAGAGGTTGGTTTTCGTACTTCGGCTGGTGCGCCAAGAAGTTGCGTATCTCACGAATTGCATTAAGGTGCGGTCTAAGCACAATAAACTCTGGCACAGACCCCAACGCCCAAATCGCACTCTCGCCTTCCTTGACGAAAAATTTACTTAATACAAGTTGCTCCAACTCTTTATACTTTTGCAAGAATTCGTCGGTCATTATCTTTCCACGCCCTTCTCGACCGGTTTACGCCCCTTGGTACTTGCAAGTGCAGTAAGCTTTTCTTTCGTAGACACCTCACCGGCAAGAAACGCACCCACATTCACATCAATCGCAGTGCGCAAATATTCTTCGTCCTTTTCCGGCACATCAAAAGCAATGCCGTTTTTAACTTGTCTGAATTTTGGTATCGTAAAACCACGCATGGAAAACTGTCTTTCGATTTCATCTTTTACAATCTCTGGCTCTACTGTTTGTCTTGGTTCTGCTACACATCTCATGCAATATTATACCATTTTCTTTATGGCTTGGCAACCGTTCCTTGCTCTTGTTCCATTTTTTTTGCAAGCCTGGCTATAAACCAAAGCGTACCACACAAAGCACCCAAAACCGCAAACACAATAAGAACATCCCACACCGTCACATGTCGAGGCTTGCTTTGAACAAAGACCGTCGTGGTGACATCAATGGCGTGTGCTGGGTTACCTTTAACTACCTCGCCATTTACATCAACCTCCTCAACATAAACAAACGTCACTGTGAAAGCTATTGACTTGCTACCACTACCCGACCCCTTCCAAATCATATACTTGTTGTCCTCTCCCTCCTGCAATCTCCCGTCCGTAGTCGTATAAATCGCCGTTGCCGGATTCCAAAAAAAGTTTTCATTTTGCGGATTCGCAGTAATCTTCCCATCAACTAAAACCGCACCAAAGTCTGGATCGGTACTGTTCTTGCAATTCACCCGAAAGATAATCGGGTCATCCTCGTCGTCTTCCTCATCGCCTTCCTCGCCACCTTCCTCACCACCTTCCTCGCCGCTTCCATCATCTTCAAACGCTATGGAAACAAAAACCAAAACTTCATAAACTCCAAGTACGTCATACGTCCAATACAAAGTTTCAAGTTCAAGTTCATTGTCCGAGCCCTCATTTTCAACAACAGTACCATAGTCCACATCAACCGGCTCTCGTGACCCACCCGCACCAAGAAGCCAAACCTCGACATCAACATCAACACCGCCTTCCCTGCTGCCACGTGCTTCGATGTCATAGATGACTAATCCTTGCATCTTGAAAAGTGCATTAAGAGTTGCTCCATGTGTAATCGTTTGCCTTCCACTCTGATTCCCAGAGTCCGTGTACCGCACCCACGCTCCTGTTGGGATAACAGGCACACCCGAAGCAAAAGCAGTACTTGGCGAAGACGGATACATAACAAAAACCCCCGCCAACGCAAACAACAAACAAATAATCCCAACAAGCACTTTCTTCATGTAAGAACTCTAACAAAAAAATCACCTTTCTGTCAATCTTCCTACGGCAACAGTACAATCATCTTTTGCAATACGCCCGCTTCGATTAAGGCACTCCTGCATGATGGTGTCTGCAAACTGTTGCGGGTTTGTTAACGTAAGGTTATTAATAAAATTCCCCAAAGCAACCTTGCACCCAAAAGCATCTGCAATTCCGTCACTACATAAAACCACGGCATCACCCGCACCCAACACCGCACGAGTAATCTTTGGTTGCATTTCCTCCAATATCCCAATCGGTAAACTCCCCGCCTCGACCACTTCCAATTCCGTCTTTCGTTTAATAAAGCCATCAGACGCCCCCACCTTGATAAAATCCACTTCGCCGCTTGTTTGATTAAACACCGCAATGTCAAGTGCACTGAACATATCCTGCACACTGATTTGAAGAAGTTGATTAACACTTTGCATTATCATCTCGTTCGGAAAGCCCGCTTTGTAAAAATTCTCGACCAATGAAAGCGCCAATAACCCCGCCTCCTCTGCCCTTGCGCCCGCACCCATACCATCGCACACCGCCATAAGCGTCTTTTCGTTATTTACTTTCAAAAAGGAATAAATATCTCCACAAGGGACGGCAAAGTTCTTGCTTGTCTGCGCAACACCAAAAACCATCGCAAACCGTGGCGCAGTCTTCACCGTCACAATACAAAACCCCGCAGTGTCGCCATCATCAACTTGGTCGGTTTGCATCCTGCGTCTTACAACACGGCTTATGGTGTTCTCTATCGCCCGATTGCGACTGTCATCCCGCCTCACAAGAACACTTATCGTATAATCATTAATCCCCCGCTTTGTAATAAGGCAATCACTCGCCACAATGTTTTTATAAAGAAGTTCTTCCTTGATAAGGTCGGCAAGTTCCGTTTCGAACACAACCCCACTGCACACGTCCTCGGCAAAATGCACCATTAGCTTGTTAAGCCCTGCCAAAAGTTGTGCCATTAAAATCTTCCCCGTATCCAAAGTCGCAACAGCCGTCTGTCGGGCAGATTGTTCTTTTAATATCGAATTCGTCACGGACAAAACACTGTTTATCCGCCCGCATTTAATCGTCAGAGTCTGTGGTATATCAAGGAAATTAACAACCCCACGTGTGCTGCCCAAAAACGCCAACTGGGCAAGGCTTTCACGAACCTCCGCCGATGAAGCCGCCTCTCGCATGCATGCCGTCCTCTTGGTACAATTCTCACAAACCTGCGCCCGCACACCGTCTGCTATCAAAAGCTTTGCCTCGTGTGGAGGCGTCGCCGTCGTCACAAGTGCCCTGTAAATATTCTGCAACTCGCCAAACACGGACGCAAGACTTTGAATCCTCATATACACACCCGCCCGATTTCTATTGATTGTATTTTTGCTTACAAGATTACTGCCAAGCGTATTCGCCGAAAAATTAAAATGCCGTACAAGCTTTTGCGGAGTAAGAACGAAAAAGCAAACCGCCACCCCAATCGGCAACAGGGAATAAAAGTTGTAATTTATATACGCTCCAAAATAAAGCCCAAGCACAATATCGGTGAAAACAAGCGCAACAATCGGAAACACAGTCTTGCGTGACTTAAACGCCATCGCCACCGCCGCAAGCAAAGTATAAATCGCAACGTAATTCAGATTAAGCGCAACAAGACTTGCACCAAGACCCAAACAAATCGCAACAACCAATGTGTGCCGTGCATCAAATAAATAAGCCCCAATCAAAATCGCATACACCGTCACAAACTTGTGTACAGAAAAGAAATCCGAATCAAGACCAACAAGCCCAAGCGCAAAAATTGTAACAAACACCACTGCACAAATCTTTTGGTCAACCGTCCAAGGAATTTTGGCACGCTTGGTACGAGCAGTTTTTAAAAGAACAATCACACACATCAAAAACACAATCCCAACAACAACGGAAATCACAGACTTGTAAAACTCCTCCGCTGAATAAAACACCATCCCAATTGCAAAAAAGTTCGACACAATAAACGCCGTGATACACGCCGGAATTGTTCGAAGCTTCTTAACCCGCACCGCCATTAAACAAAAGCACAATCCAACCACAGCCGTAAACAAAGCCGACACAGCGTCCGCCTGTTGCGAACTAACGGCTATTGCGGAAAGGAAAAAAGCAATCGGCGCAACCCAAACCTTCACCGGCAAGAAAACCGACGCAAACAAAAAAGCGGCGGCAAACGGAGATATTTGCGCATCAACCTGTGCAAACGCAAGCACAAAAAACACGGAACAAAAAACAAGATACTTTGCCCCAACAATTGCAAATCTAATCGCTTTCTCTTTTTTGGTCACAGTCAAAAAATACCAAAAACCGCATAGCTTTTTTTAAGGTTTTTTTCCGAATGCTGTCGTTTCTTAGCATTTGACAAAACCTCGAAACTCGCTAACATACATCAATGGGGAAAATAAAAACCGATACGCAAAAACGATTGAAGCCAAAAAAACAACGCCTCGCAAATAAAACAATCGTCCTTATAAAGATTGGCGCAGCGTGCGTCCTATTGCTTGGTTGCGCATTGTTCTTTTTTGCCAACATGAAGCTTTTCTGGACGGATTTTATCTCATGGCGATTTGCGTTCCCTGTCTTGTTCTTTGCCGGACTGGCTTGGATTTGTGTGTATATTATAAACCTTGCGGGGCACATCGACGACAAAGACCTACACCACGCCGACAGGCTTGACTGGCTCTACAAACTTGTATTCTTCCTTACCGTCACCGCACTTGTCGTACGAAGCATACTCGGCAACTTATTTGTACCGGGTCCCATCGTAATCATCTGTATACTAAGTGGCGTTATCACACTCTTCATTCCAAAAATTGTCGATAACAACAACGACGAGTTCTAAACCTTTACAAGTTTTTTATTAAAAGTACTATATATATAGATACTGATTGTCTTAGGTACAAGCGCCTGTCGCACAGCATCCGCATACATATCAAGTTGCGGTTTATAAAGTTCAACCAACTTCTCTGCCGACGCACGAGTGGTCTTGTAATCCACGATAACCGCATGCCCATCTTTCACCGCAAGCAAATCAATAACACCCTGCACAATAATATCACCGACGGATTGCAAGAAAACAAGTTCCCGATAAACCTTGTACCCCTTAATCTCGGGAATAAGTTTTTCAAGTTCACCAACATCAATATGTTGCATCTGTTTATGAAACTGCGTGCCAAATTGCGTACCGGCGTCGCCACGCCCTTTGACACGGTCCTCCTCTTCAATTTGGGTAAGCGACGACACGGAGTTTTTCAACTTCGCTTGTTTGTGTGGATACGGTTTTGCATACATCTGTCGCAAATCTTTTGAAAGCTTGCCCTTTACGCCCACAAGCACACGTGTGCCAACCTTTTTCTCCTCAACCGTCACATCCTTTGCATCCACCACTGTCAAATCAAAACAATCCCTACTTCCGCCCCATAACGTCGGCGCAAGGAAATTCAAATTACTCTTGGCACATAGTATATCGTAATCTTCATGCCCAGTGGCAATCCTGTCAACGTTCGCACCGCCAATAATAAACAACCGCTCCTTCGCACGTGTCATCGCCACATATAAAAGTCGCATCTCCTCGGCAATCATCACACGACGTGCGGAAATCGTCGCACCAAGACGAGCGATGCTCATCGTCTTTGTAAACTCATCCGAATCAAGGGTATACACACAAAGCCCACAAACCTTATCAACAACCATCAATCGCTTGTCGTCACTTGTGTTAAACTGCGCCCCCGCATCAAAAATAATCACATTCGGAAACTCCAACCCCTTGCTTGAATGCATCGTAGTAATCTGTACCGCATCGCTCGTGGTGGGCAGAGTAATCTTAATCTCGACAAGTTCATTTTCCAAAAGATACAAAAACTCCGACACGGTCGCTGAATACGATGCACCACGAAGCTTATTCAAATACGCATGAATATTGCCAACCATCCTCTTTCCTTGCGGAAGAAGAAGCAACCGTTCAATAATCTTGTATTCGGTCAAAAAGATTGTCAAGACATCAACGACATTATGCGTCTTTGACAACTTGTGATACTTGTCCAAGAAGTCAAGGAACGGGCTTTTTGTCTTTACAAGGTTTTTATAAAAAACATCCTCGCCACCTTCAAGTTTAATCTTCGCCATATCATTTGGCGTAAACCCAAACACAAAACTTTGCATAAGCAACACCAAGGGCACATCGTTATAAAAATTTGAAACCGCAAACAACATATTGTTAAGTATCGCAATTTCAAACAACTCGCCCGCATTTTGTTCGGCGGCAACGTTTACTGGAATTCCAACCCTTTCCAACGTATCCGCAAGCATTCCAAAATGCGTACGCTGGCGTGACAGAATCGCAATATCTTTCGGCGCAACTCCCTGCGCAATCAAATCCGCAACTTTCTTGGCAACCACCACCGCCTGCAAATCACTCACCGTACCTTTCGATGTATTAACCAAAGTCACGTCAACCACTCCTCCAGTCCCGATAACTGCAAACCGTGACGTAGCGTCATAGTCAATCTGGCTCGTCTCCTGCCTCATCACATTCCCGAAAACCGAATTTGCAAACTTTAAAATATTCGCCTTGCTTCGAAAGTTCTCGTTCAAAAGCACAACCTTACCGGAAAGGTTTTTTTCAAAGTCGGTCATCTTACCGGCAAAAATCGTTGCCTCGCATCCACGGAACCCGTAAATACTTTGCTTGACGTCTCCCACCATGAAAATATTTTGTTTCCCGGCAACCGCCGCCAGAATCTTTTCTTGCATTGGATTGGTGTCCTGATACTCGTCAATAAAGATATATTTATACTTTGCCCGCAAGGCACCAGCAATCTGGGCATCCTGCAACACCACGCACATATATTTTTCCAAATCATTAAAGTCAAGTTTATTCGCCGTCAACTTCGCATTGCTGTACGCAATCTCGAACTCACGCACAAGGTGAATTACTTGCCTAATAATCTCACGGTCACGCCTGCCATTCGCCTCCATCGCTTTCCACGGCAACGAGTACTGGTCCTTAACCTTTTTAATCACATCTTTGAACTTATTACGAAGTTCTTTATACTCTTCATCTGCACCCTTTCTAAGTCTTACAAACTCTGCCGTCAATGCAATGCTATGCAAGTCCTCATAACTTCGAACCGACGCAAGTTTTTTTGCAATCTCCTTGCATTCCTCGTCATCGAACTTTGGTAGGTAATACTCACCCGCACGCTTGTAATAATCAAGGATGAATTTCAGCGCAATATCGGTCTCGTATGCCGCCACAGCCGTCCCGCCAAGCCACGCTTCCGCATCACCACGACTTGCAAGGAACCCACTGACCTCGATAAGCGTATCCCTGAACATCTCGGTCTTGCGATTAACACAAAAGGTCTCGATCGCCTCGTTGCACTTCTCGTAATTGCTTGTGATAACCTCGCCAAGAACTTCTTGCTTTAAAGACGTCGCCGAAACCTCGTCCATGACGGAAAAATCCGGACTCACTTCCGCAATGTTAAAATAAGTCCTTACAACCTCGCTACAAAACTTGTGGAAAGTTCCGATTGTCGCCTCGGTCAAATTCTCGGTCTTAACTCCAAGAACCTCCAACCGTCGTCGCAACTTTATCCGCATATCCGCCGCCGACGCATTTGTAAAGGTCAATACTAACAAATCTGCAAACTCGCACTCGCCGTTTGCAATCATCGAGGCGATGCGTTCGACCATCACAGTAGTCTTGCCCGACCCCGCCGACGCCGACACCAAAAGGTCCGAACCACGTGTACGGATTGCCATGCCTTGGTCTTTTGTGAAATCAATTTTCATCGAACTCACCTCCACGGCACACGATGTTTGCAACACAATAACGACAAGCTTTTTTATCCACCGGAGTCGGCGAAATCACACCTTGCTTTATCTTGCGAATAATCTCACTTGCAACCTCTTTTGCGTCCTGAACTTTCGCTTCGTGCACACTAAACTTCCCAGGTCGCAAAGAATGATAAAATGCCCCGTCAACAGTAAACTGTTCCGCCAAGAACTCTATATATAGAGGAAGCTGCAAACTTTGCAAGCTTTGTTTGTCAATCATCCCGGTTTTGTAATCGATTATTATCGCATTATTCTTCGCCCCCACATCGATGCGGTCGACCTTGCCACGCACAGTAATACCCTCGATATCGCCCTGCAAAGACAACTCGACAAACTTTGGAAAATACGGCGCCCCTTTAATCTGTCGCACTATCTCACCCGCAAGAAGCTTTGCCTCTTTCCGCAAATTCGAAATCACGGGCGCATTTTTGGGTTCAAGCGTCAAAAAGCGAAACTCGTCCAAATTCAAGACGGACTCGACTATCCTTTTCATCTCTGCCCCGGCGTCCAAATTATCAAGACCTTGACGCCCAACGGCAATTATTTTTTGCGTGAAATCCTCCGCCAACTTGTGGATGACAGTCCCCATTATATTGGCGGCGATTATGTTGCGCTCTCGCACCTTGACACGAAGCCCGTGCTCAAGGAAATGATAATGCGGACATTTGCGAAAGTTTTCAATCTGAGTGACCCGTGCGGTACCCGTCGGGAAAAACAACTTCTCGGCATCTGACAACGCCTGCATCGGCACATCCGGATTCGTATACTTCATACCACCCAAGTCCAAAGATTCAAGAACATTACCATAATAGTCCGCATCATCAAACGCCGTGCCATCGCCAATGGCCCTAAGGACCGTGTGCGCCGCAAAGGTCTTGCTTGCCACCTCAGACCCACCATCAACAACCTTCATCTTTTCTACAAGTTCACTTTGGGCTTGCCCAGTGTAACTTATATACAATCCACTCGTCGCAGACCTTAGAATATCAATTGCATGCCGACGATTACGCAAGTTCTGTAAAGTCGCACTCGGTTCAATACGTACCTTGACGTTTGCAATGTCTTGCGCAGTAATAATATCCGTATCGTCCTGC
>Ga0123356_10005747_pt1 | contig 12593 bp, 8 predicted proteins | sample TergutEmb28metaG_2_FD_92546 | JGI IMG/M metagenome (GOLD analysis project Ga0123356, IMG submission 92546) | Embiratermes neotenicus P3 segment gut microbial communities from Petit-Saut dam, French Guiana - Emb289 P3 | ecosystem: Host-associated > Arthropoda: Insects > Digestive system > Gut ... | reverse complement strand
CGCTCCGCTGCGGTACTTTGCGGGGACCCCGGGTCCTGACTTCGTCAGGATGACCTGGGGTTGGAAATGCGTAAAAGGGCCTGGCCCATCAGCCTAAGTTTATGATGTTGGGACGTATAACTTGGATTCATGCAACAGCCTCCAGGCCCCCTGGCGTGCACCTCAAGACCCTACGTTGGCTGCCGGGGGTCCTGCCTGGCGGCAGGATGACCGGGGGGTTAGGTACCCATCAGCTCATGTAGTAAGTATTCAGCCACACAACTCAAGCACAGCGATACAAAACCCACTCCCCGGTCATCCTGCCGCAGGCAGGACCCCCGGCAGCCGACTTGGGGACCTAACCACAGCAAAACCGTGCCAAGGGCCAGGCCCCCTGGCATGGGTTAGGCGAGGGCGATGTACATGATGAGGGCGTCGTAGTCTCCGCAGGTGGCTGGTAGGTTTCCGTCGCGTGAGCTGGTCAGGCCGACGGCGATGATCCCTGAGGGGGTGGATACTACTCGGGATAGAGAATCCCAGGCGCTGCCGCCAAATACTTCCACCCGATCCACGGCTCCTTCCAGTGGGAATTGCGCCACGAAGCCGTCTCGCTGTTCATTGCCGGCGTTCGGTGATGGGAAATCACCGCCTGGGGAATCTGTTTCGCCAACAGCAACGATCCAAGAATTTGCGAAGAAGGTCACTCCAGTGAACGAGGTTGTTCCTTGTCCGCCCTTATTCTCAATCCATTCAAGTTCTCCGGAGCCATGAATGAAACCAATCAGTGCATCGCCATCATCATTGGCGTACCCTCCCTCCCTGGAATCGTTGGAGTCTCCGGCAACAACGACACCATTGTGGGCAACGGCTACGGAAGAGAAATGACTGCTGAATAGAGTAACCCCATTGTCGCTGTATACCTGATACCACACCGGTGTGCCGTCTGAGGTTACCCTCAATGCCATTGCAGTGTTGGGTGCGTCTCGCATTTCCCGCGTCCCATAGCTGCTTCCAACAACAACAACATCACCAGTAGGCAAGGTCGCCACATCGTCGTATCGGTCCAGACTATGGGCGGGTTTGAACCACCTTGGTTCGCCCGACGCATCCACTTGGGCGACAAAGGCTTCTCCTTCAACTGGATAATCTCCCATGTAGTAACCGGTGACACTGATGTTTCCCCACTCACTAATCGACACACCGGTATAGGCTCCGTTGAGTTGCGACTCGTCCACCTTGTCTACCGTCCACAGTACGGAACCATCAGCCGCCAATTTCATCATGAATGGCTGTGAACGCATGGCTCCTGTATTCGTACCTCCAACGACGACAATTGTCCCGTCGGGGCCAATATCGACAGCGTCATAATGGCGTCCAGGGGTGATGTCCAGGCTAAGCAACTCGCCGTCAGGTGCGAAGTGAGCGACAACTCCTGAAGCGTAATCGGGACTGTATCCCTCGACATCGGCATAGTCCGAGTCGTTCGAGTAGGTCTGTCCCACAGCGACGATGACACCGTCGGGCCCGACTGCCACATCGGTGAACCTATCGTTCCCGGCGCCGCACAGTGTCTTGGTCCATGGAGCCATGACCGGAACTGGGTCTATGGCGGTTTGCGTTGGCTCGGCTGTCATAGACGGCTCATCGGTCCGCATGGACCCAAAGGGAGGCCATCCAAAAGCGTACGCAACGCCTGCCACTACTAACGCGACTGCGATGATGACGACGGTCGCCACAAGTCCAGTGTTCATTCTGCGCGGTGATGACGAGGGAGGTGTCGAATCGAAAGCCATCATGGGTTCCTTTCCCAGAATCTGGAGACCCTGCTTACTTAGGTGTTCAGCACAAGTCTTGCAAGGTCAATTCTGGCAGAGCCCGAATACTGAAAAACGACGAAACCAGTAATTCTTAGTGAGTACAAGGCAGTTTCTTCACTGTTTCTCAGCCTGAATCCACCGATCGCTGCCATCTTTTGGCTGTCATTGCGCCATCGGTAGAATTGCAGGATGGCAAAAGGACAGCGCACAGCAGGATCAGGCGGTCGGATTCGAAAGAGTCTGGCTGGCCGCGGACCCACACCTAAGGCAGAGGATCGCGAGTATCATGCTGCTCATAAGGCAAAACAAGCGAACCTACGGAAAAACAAGCCGACCAAGAAGACGGTGAGTACGCGTACGCCGAAGGCCAATGGTGAGTATGTCATCGGGCGTAATCCCGTACTTGAGGCACTGCGAGCCGGGTTACCGGTGAAGACTGCGTACATCGTCGAAGGCGGGGAGCGCGATGAGCGGCTGCGGGAGATACTGAAGTTCACTGCTGGCGAGTCCATCCCTATGCTGACTGCGACCAGGGGAGAGCTTGATCGTCTGACCGGAGGGGCGGTCCACCAGGGAGTTGCGCTGCTTCTGCCGAATTTTGAGTATGCAGACCTCGATGATGTGCTGGAAGATGCGCTGGGCCGTGATGGGATTATTGTGGTCTGTGATCACATCACTGATCCGCATAATCTTGGGGCTATCATTCGTTCGGCGGCTGCCTTTGGTGCCTCCGGGGTGGTGATTCCGGAAAGGCGCAGCGCGAGAATGACAGCGGCTGCATGGAAGGCATCTGCCGGGGCCGCGGCTCGCGAGCCGGTGGTTCAGGTGGTGAATCTGAATCGCGCTATTGAGAAGTTTGCTAAGGCGGGGTTTACCGTTGTTGGGCTGGATTCTCAGGGGGAGACTACCGTTTCTGATATTGATTCGCAGGGTCCGATGGTTCTGGTTGTTGGATCCGAGGGTGAGGGTTTGTCTCGGTTAGTTTCTGAGAACTGTGATGTTTTAGCCACTATTGAGATCACATCGGGTGTGGAATCTTTGAATGCTTCGGTTGCTACGGCTATTGGGTTGTATGAGTTAACGCGGGGTTGAGTCCGCATGTCGACTCCGGTCATGTTGCCCTCCCCGGTCATCCTGCCGCAGGCAGGACCCCCGGCGGCTAATGTATGGAGTTGGGTGGGTAGGCGTGACTTAAGTCCCTACGTTGGCTGCCGGGGGTCCTGCCTGGCGGCAGGATGACCGGGGAGGGGGCTGCCGGGGGTCCTGCCTGGCGGCAGGATGACCAGGGTACTTAAGTGACGCATCGTAGAGTTCTTGGCGGTCCGCGTTGTGTTGCTTGGTTACCAAAGAGACGGCTTTGGAGGGCTTTTCGCCTTGGGCTATAAGCTGGTGAACTTCAGCGATGAGATCCTCGATCTCAGGGACGGTTGGTTCGGCTCCGGCGATGACTACCGTGATCTCTCCACGTACTTCTCCTTGGGCCCAGGCTGCTAAATCGGCTAGCGGGCCTCGGATGACTTCTTCGTAGGTTTTCGTGAGTTCTCGGCAGATGGCACCGCGCCTGGTTGCTCCAAAAGCCGCTTGTGCATCGGTGAGAAAGGACGCAAGTCGGTGCGGAGCCTCGAAGAAAACCATCGTACGTTCTTCCACACGCAGAGACGCTAGCCGCGTCTGGCGGGCACCAGATTTACGCGGCAAGAAACCCTCAAAGCAGAAACGATCTGTTGTCAGCCCGGACACTGCCAGAGCGGCGAGTACGGCTGATGGGCCGGGGATGACTTGGATGCGAATACCAGCCTCAATGCAGGCAGACACCAGACGGAATCCAGGATCGCTGATCGACGGCATCCCAGCATCAGTGACCAGTACGACCCGAGCTCCCTGGCAAAGCTGAGCTACCAACCCAGGAGTTCTGTCGGTTTCGTTGCCGTCAAAGTACGAGATGACTTTCGCGGATGACTCAAGCCCGGCCCTGCGGCAAAGGTCAGAGAACTTCCTGGTGTCTTCAGCCGCGATGACATCTGCACCCAGCAAGGCAGAGGTCAAAGCCTCGCTGATATAGCGTGAATCGCCGATCGGCGTACCCGCAAGTAACAGGACTCCTTGTTCGCCAGTCGTATCATCAGAATGCACATCCATAGCACTAGACTAGTGAAGGTGAGCGATTCGTTGGAGAACTACCCCTCATTTGAAGAGGGACTGGGGTTCGATTCCTATCGAGCGCTCTCTCCGATTGTGCGTTGGCGAATAGTTCGTGCACGGGCAATCCTGCATGGGTTTCTGTTCGACGAAGACGACGATGATCTGGATTGGGACGAACCAATCGAGGAGACAGAATCTGCGTCTTTTTCATCACTGAAGGACTCTCTGTGGGCAGAGTCTGCGGATGAAGAATGGGATGCAGAGGAAACCTGGGATGAGCCTGGTGACGATTGGTTTGCCGACGACGAAGAATGGGTAGAACCTCAAGACGATGAGTCTGCCGAGGAGTTAATATGGGTGGGGTTGGAGGACGCTGAAGCTGTGAAGAAGAAGCCGCCAGTCAAATTAAAGCCACAGGTACCAGTAGAGCGAAAACCAAAGGGGCGAGGCAAAAAGCAGTACAAAGGGCGAATGAGGCGAAAACATAGTGAGCCCCTTGAGCCTATGGAGGCTGTCATACCGCTGATACCGCCGGACACAGTTCCTGATGTGACCGTGGTCGATATCTATGAAACAGAGTCCTTGGCTGAGCCAGATCACTTCACCGAGGAACTGCCTGTAGAACCAGAACCCATCACTGCGGTCGTCCCGCTCATACCTCCAGCGACTATTCCTTCAGTACCTATGGTCGACATTATCCAAACAGAGCAAGGTGAACCACCCCAGGAGTCCAACTGGCAGGACTTAGATGATGACTTCGATGAAGATTTTACGTGGGCCGAGCGTAAAACTGCCAAGCCTGACAAATCACGTTCTGCTGAGGTGAGCGACGAGGAACCTTGGGTTGAAGATGAAGGCGACGAGTTTGTTGAAGACGAGGAAACAGAAGAAGACCTGACAGAGGTCATCCTGGACGATTCCATGGACCTTGATGAGTTCGATCTCCATGATGCCCAGGAGTCAGACGTGCAAAAGTGGGTGCCTGCACCGCAAGACCCCCCCAGGCCGCGCTATATCCCGCCGAAAACCTCCCCGATTCAGAAATTCGAAAGATTCGCCGATGCCTCGAAGACCCGTACGAACCTCACGGTCATCGAACAACTGCGCCAAGGTCTTCCCGCCGATCGGATGATGGGTTGGATCGTCACCCTAGTCATCACAGGTCTGGCTTTCATTATTCGTTTTGTACGCCTGGGCAACCCAACAGGGATCATGTTCGATGAGACCTACTATGCCAAGGACGGCTGGAGCCTGCTCCAATATGGGTACGAGGGTCAGTGGCTGGGTGACGCCGATGATGTCAACCCAGCTTTCGCTCAAGGGGACTACTCTGCCCTGAGTACGATGGGTACCTGGGTCGTCCATCCCCCCGTCGGAAAATGGATCATCGCTGCTGGTCAATGGATGTTTGGTCTGAACTCCTTTGGGTGGCGCTTCGGGGCTCTCATCTTCGGTACGCTGCTAGTCTTCATGGTCATTCGCCTGGCCCGACGGCTGTCCCGATCAACGCTGATCGGTGGTATCGCAGGTCTGCTGATCACCGTAGATGGCTTGAGTTTCGTCATGTCGAGGATTGCACTGCTCGATATCTTCCAAGCATTCTTCATTGTCGCAGCAGCGGCCTGCGTGGTCGCTGACCGGGACTACTTCCGGAATCGATTAGCCGACCATCTCGAAACTCTGGAGAAGAAAACCCTGGCAGGCAAAGTCGGGCCGTTCATCTTCAGACCCTGGCTTCTCGGTGCCGGGGTGATGTTCGGATTGGCCTGCGGAGTGAAGTGGAACTCCATCTATCCGCTCGCAATCTTCGGAATCCTCGTTGTCATCTGGTCAATCTCAGCACGCCGCCTAGCCGGAGCTAAAGAGCAGATGTGGTCCAGTGTCATCAGTGACGGCATCCCCGCCTTCATCTCGATGGTGATCGTCGGGGCTGGGGTCTATCTGTGCTCGTGGATTCCGTGGCTGAAAACGACCGGAGGATTCGCCCGCGACTGGGGTCTGCAGAATCCCGACTCCTGGTGGACACAGCACTTCGGGGAAGCACTGGCTTCGCTCTATCACTGGCACGACATCACCTATGGTTTCCATACCGGTGAGGGAATGGCTTCGGCTGAACACGTCTATCAATCGAGTCCATGGGTATGGCCCGTACTGGGTCGTACGATTGGAATCTTTGCCGATACCAACATCGCCCCCGGCGACCAGGGTTGTAAGGCTGATGTAGGGGAGACCTGTTTGCGTGTCATCACAGGCCTCGGTACCCCATTGCTGTGGTGGTGTGCCACCATTGCCATCATTGTCGCCCTGATCTGGTGGCTGGCTGGCAGTGATTGGCGTTTCGGAGTCCCGGTGCTGGGAATGCTCTCAACCTGGGTTCCCTGGATGTTTGCCGGCACGCGCCCGATGTTCGCGTTCTACTCGATTACCATGATCCCATTCATGGTAATTGCCTTAGCTATGGTGCTGGGAGTAGTCCTCGGGCCCCGCGATGGGCCTCGACGGCAATCCGGGGCAATTACAGTCGGTACGATCGTTGCTCTGATCGTGTTGAACTTCGCCTTTATCTACCCAATTTTGTCCGCAGGTTTGCTCACCCGATCTGAATATAATTGGCGAATGTGGCTCCCAGGATGGGTTTAGTTTTTAGCTTCGTAACCTGGCGTTAAACTGTTCACCTTGCGTTAACCTAGAAGTTGGTAATATCAAGACTTGTGATGGTAATCCTCGCTCATGGGTGCCCCAATGTCCATTGAGCTCATCGTCCTTATCGTCGTTATTACGGCCTTGGTTTTCGACTTCACCAACGGTTTTCACGACGCCGCCAACGCTATGGCAACTTCCGTAGCCACAGGGGCATTCAAGCCTAAAGTTGCTGTTCTTTTAGCTGCTGTCATGAACCTTGTCGGTGCCTGTTTGTCGACTGAGGTCGCCAAGACTATTTCCTCGGGAATGGTCGATGATGCACTCGTGACTCCGCAAACAGTCTTTGCTGCTCTGGTGGGTGCCATTTTGTGGAACCTGCTCACCTGGCTCTTTGGTTTGCCGTCCTCGTCTTCGCATGCGATTTTCGGTGCGCTGATTGGGGCAGTGCTCTTCCAGGCAGGGATGGCCGGAGTCCATTGGTCGATCGTGGTCTCCAAGATCCTCCTTCCGGCTCTGGTTGCACCAGTTGTTGCCGGGATCGCCTCCTTCCTGGCTACAAAGATCTCCTACCATGGTGAGCACAATGCACCTAAGGATGCCAAGAAGAGATACCGCACTGCTCAGAAGGTGTCATCTCTGATGGTCGCCCTTGCTCACGGTACCTCCGATGGCCAGAAAACCATGGGAATCATCACACTCGTACTTGTTGCTGGCACCATGGAAATCCAGCAAATCTTCCCCGATGCAAACCCGTGGTGGGGTCAAGCTCCAGGGTCAAGCCCGCACTGGTGGGTCATCCTCCTGGCCGGTCTTGCGATTGCACTGGGCACATACTCAGGTGGGTGGCGCATCATGAGAACCATGGGTAAGGGTATGGCGGAAATCGAGCCCCCTCAGGGTTTCGCAGCAGAAACCTCAGCCATGGCCGCCATCTTGGCTTCCTCACATCTGGGCTTCGGCTTGTCGACCACTCACGTGGTCTCCGGCGCCATCATGGGTACGGGACTAGCCCGTACTCCTGAGGAAGTACGCTGGAAGACCGGCGGGCGGATGCTCAGTGCGTGGCTGCTCACCCTTCCTGCCGCAGCGATCGTCGGAGCCGGAGCCGCCTGGTTGGCGCACCTGGGTACGGGCGGTTTCATCGGTGTCATCGTCGTTCTGGTGGTTCTATCGGTATCTATTAAGATCATCTCCTCGCGCAACCATATCTCCCATGAGAATGTTAATGATTCCCGTGATGTGAAGGTGCTCGCGAAGGCCGCTCTGTCCTCACAGACATCCCCGATCCCTAACCCCTTCATCCCTCCGCTGCCTGAGAAGCTGGGTGATCATCCGATGGCTAACACCACGATGCGGTTGACCCAACTGAAGAAACCGAAGCCGAAGAATAAGGGTACGTCCTATCCGACGACCCCGAGGAATGAAACTCCTTCGACGCCGAAGGCGGATAGCCGTGGGTAGCGTTAATTGGATGGCTTTGCTTCAGGTAGCCCTTGTGACCATCGGAGCAACAGTAGCAATTGCCACATTGATGAGTGCGGCGAACTGGGCTTTTACCCCAGTTGCAGGAGCAGACACGGTTACTGGCGGGCGGCGGATTCTTGGATTCGTATTGCTATGTGTCACAGGTTTGTTGATCATCTTCGGCCTGTACCTGATGATCCCGTACTTCCGTAGTTAGTGACAATCAGTACAACTGATTTATTCATCATTAATTCAGCTATTTCGGGCTGCCCTATAAACGCGATAAGGTGAGCACATAGGATCTTCAACATATTGGCATCGCACGCTGTAATCAAGCAACGAAGATTTGCGATGACAAGAACACCAGAAGGGAATTCAATGACGGACGAATGGATGGTGTTGGCGGGTGATTTCCCAACCCCCACCCAAGCAGACTGGGACCGCGAGGTTCTTAAGGCGCTCAATAGGAGGCGTCCCCCGGGGTCAGAGCTGACCATCGAGCAAGCAATTAAAAGACTGACGACGACCACAGTCGATGGCATCGAGATCGCACCGCTGTATCTCAAGCCAGAGGATCAGAAGATCGGTTATCCCGCACAGATGCCGTTCACACGCGGTGCTACGCTACCGAACCCCGCAGCACCCTGGATCGTCGCACAACTTCATGAGGATCCCGATGTCGCTCGTACGACTGAAGAGATTCAAGCGGATTTGAACGCCGGAGCCACAGGAGTGTGGCTGCGCGTCGACAAGGACGCTATCAAGCCCAAGGATGTCACCGCTGTTCTGAGCGGCGTACACCCAGAAGCCGCTCCTGTGTGTGTGAGTTCTGTCTCGGAGCAAGCTGAGGCTGCCGAAGCCCTCCTCGACTTCTTCGGTTCCTGCGGATCTACTGCTGCCAAGGGCAACCTCGGCATCGATCCCATCGCAGAGTCCGCCGTTTCTGGCTCAGAAGTCGACTTGAGTGAACTCGCTGAGTGGGTTGCCAAGGCTCAGGCTTTCCAAGGTGTCGGAGCACTCACTGTTGATGTCACATGCTATGACAGTGCCGGTGCAGGAGACATCGATCAACTGGCTTTCGCGATCGCCACCGGTATTGAGTACGTACGGGCCCTAGAAGCCCAGGGAGTTGCACCCAGTGACGGATTCACTCAGATCATGTTCCGTGTTGCGGTCAACGCTGATGAGTTCCTCGCTATTTCGAGAATTCGGGCGCTTCGCCGCCTGTGGGCTCGTGTGGGAGAGGTACTTGAGGTTCCCGAGGATTCCCGCGGAGCCGTCCAGCACGCTGTGACATCGTGGAGGATTCTTTCTAAGGATGATCCGTGGGTGAACCTGCTGAGGGCCACCATCGGATGCTTCTCCGCATCAGTCGGCGGCGCAGATGTGATCACCGTACTTCCACACGACGCAGTCTATGGTCTGCCGACCAACTTCTCGCGTCGTATCGCCCGCAACATCCAGTTGGTTGCTGCTGAGGAATGCCACCTTGGCGCAGTCAAGGATCCCGCTGGCGGGGCATGGGTCTTCGAATCACTAACCGAGCAGCTCGCCGAAAAGGCGTGGGCACGGGTCCAAGAAATCGAAGCACTCGGCGGCATGGCTCAAGCATTGACCGACGGAAAGGTCGGCGAATGGGTAGCCGCAACGGCAGCCGATAGGGCCGCCAAGATCGCCACCCGCAAGATTCCGCTCACAGGTGTATCGATGTTCCCGAAGCAGGATGAAGCCCCCTTGACGGACTTCTTCGCTCGTCCTTCGCGTCCTCGCTACGCTGGGCTGGCTCCCTGCCGTGACTCCCAGGTCTTCGAGGTTCTGCGGGATCGTTCCCGTGGCTTTGAAGCCCAGACAGGTAAGAAGCCGACGGTTCTCTTAGCCTGCCTCGGGGAACGCCGTGACTTCGGCGGCCGCGAGCAGTTCACCACCAACCTTCTTCTCGTCGGCGGTATCGAGTTCTCAGCTATTGAGGGCCCCACTCCCGAACAGATCGTCGCTGCTGCACATGCTGGCGGGACAGAAGAGATCGTCCTAGCTTCTTCGGCTGCTGTCTATGCCGCACAAGGCGTTGCTGCTGCCAAGGCTGCTAAGGATGCAGGTCTGTCAGTATGGATCGCCGGGCGCAAGACCGAGCTAGGTGATGAGACTGCCAACGACCTGATCGATGGTGAAATCTTCGACGGCATGAATGTCGTCACCTTCCTGACCGAAACTCTTGACCGTTTGGGGGTTGCAAAATGAGCATTCCACGTTTTGACACGATTGACCTAGGGTCATCCGCACCGTCGTGCTGCCAGGTTGCCCCGCACCTCGACAGCATCTGGGAAACCCCGGAGCACGTCGCGGTACCCCCGCTGTATAACGATGCTGATTTGGCTGGGGTGGACTTCCTCCACACCATGCCGGGCCTGCCTCCGTACCTGCGCGGTCCGTACCCCACGATGTATGTCAACCAGCCCTGGACTATCCGTCAGTACGCCGGGTTCTCCACTGCTGCGGACTCCAACGCTTTCTACCGCCGTAATCTTGCGGCTGGCCAGAAGGGGTTGTCCATCGCCTTCGACCTCGCGACCCACCGCGGCTATGACTCGGATAACCCCCGTGTCACCGGTGATGTCGGTATGGCTGGTGTGGCGGTGGATTCGATCCTCGACATGCGTCAGTTGTTTGCCGGAATCCCCTTGGATCAGATGAGCGTCTCGATGACGATGAACGGCGCAGTGCTGCCGATCATGGCCTTCTATATCGTCGCTGCTGAAGAACAAGGTGTGAAGCCTGCTCAGTTGAATGGGACCATCCAGAACGACATTCTCAAGGAGTTCATGGTCCGTAATACCTACATCTATCCGCCTGAGCCCTCCATGAGGATCATCTCGGAGATCTTCGCGTACACCACAGCTAATATGCCGCGGTTCAACCCGATTTCTATCTCGGGTTACCACATGCAGGAAGCCGGTGCGACCGCGGATCTCGAGATGGCTTACACCTTGGCTGACGGCGTGGAGTACATCCGCGCTGGTGAGTCGGTAGGCCTCAAGGTTGATGATTTCGCGCCGAGGCTCTCCTTCTTCTGGGGTGCCGGGATCAACTTCTTCATGGAAGTTGCCAAGATGAGGGCAGCCCGTCTGCTCTGGGCGCGTCTGGTACGTCAGTTCAACCCATCCGATCCTAAGTCGATGAGCCTGCGTACTCACACGCAGACCTCGGGTTGGTCGCTGACAGCTCAGGATGTCTACAACAATGTGGCTCGTACCTGTATCGAGGCTATGGCTGCGACCCAGGGTCACACCCAGTCCCTGCACACCAACTCCTTGGATGAGGCCATCGCCCTTCCGACAGACTTCTCTGCTCGTATTGCGCGTAACACTCAGCTCTTCATCCAGCAGGAGTCCGGTACGACCCACTCGGTGGACCCATGGGCTGGCTCGGCATATGTCGAGAAGCTGACCCATGATCTCGCCAAGCGCGGTTGGGCTCACATCCAAGAGGTCGAGCAGGCTGGCGGTATGGCCAAGGCTATCGAGGCGGGCATCCCCAAGATGCGCATCGAAGAGGCGGCGGCTCGTACCCAGGCTCGTATCGATTCTGGGCAGCAGACCATCATGGGTGTCAACAAGTATCTGGTCGAGAATGATCAGCTTCCTGACGTACTCAAGGTCGACAACAAGGCAGTACGCGAGGAGCAACTCGCCAAGCTCGCCCAGTTGCGTGCCGAGCGTAATGAGGAAGCAACCCAGGCTGCGTTGGCGAAGCTGACATGGGCAGCAGACAACCAGGATGCGACCGATCCCGAGCGCAACCTGTTGAAGCTGGCTATCGATGCTGCTCGTGAGAAGGCAACGATCGGTGAAATCTCGGATGCCTTGGAGAAGTCATTCGGGCGCTACACCGCTCAGATTCGCACGATCTCTGGTGTCTACTCTGCTGAGACTGGCTCAACTCCGTTGATCGAGAGGGCTCGCAGCCTTGTCGACGAGTTCGCCGAAAAGACAGGTCGTCGTCCGCGTATCCTCATCGCCAAGATGGGCCAGGACGGTCACGACCGCGGTCAGAAGGTGGTCTCCACCGCGTACGCTGATCTGGGTATGGATGTCGACGTGGGACCGCTGTTCCAGACACCAGCCGAGGCAGCCCGCCAGGCCATCGATTCCGATGTCCACGTGGTTGGGGTTAGCTCCCTGGCTGCAGGTCACCTGGTTCTGGTTCCCGCCCTGCGCGAGGAGCTGGATAAGGTCGGCGGTCAAGACATCTTGATCACCGTCGGCGGGGTCATTCCACCCGACGATTATGACCAATTGTATAAAGATGGTGCCGTGGCGATCTATCCACCTGGTACGATCATTCCAGAGTCAGCTATCGAGTTGATGGAAAAGCTACTGAGTTTGTAACGTAGAACTCAGTAAAAGAATTGTGGCGGGTAACAACGGTGATACCCGCCACAATACTGTTTTGTGACAATGGGGACCGTCCCCATTGTCACGCCCCAAGTCAGCCGCAGTAACCCTGGTCACCCTGCCGCAGGCAGGGCCCCCGGCAGCCAACGTAGGGTCT
>Ga0123356_10005746_pt1 | contig 12593 bp, 9 predicted proteins | sample TergutEmb28metaG_2_FD_92546 | JGI IMG/M metagenome (GOLD analysis project Ga0123356, IMG submission 92546) | Embiratermes neotenicus P3 segment gut microbial communities from Petit-Saut dam, French Guiana - Emb289 P3 | ecosystem: Host-associated > Arthropoda: Insects > Digestive system > Gut ... | reverse complement strand
TGCGCGACATCCGGCAGGTTCCTGACCCCGGACTCGAGTGCCGCCGTGATCCGTGGCGCCGTCCGCCTCAGGGTCGCGACGCCGGGCCCCAGGTCGGCGAACAGTTGCCCGGCGTCGGTCGCGAAGCTGCCGATCGCGGGGCCGTCGCTGATCACCGTCTGCAACGTCGGCGGCGTCTGGGCGATCCAGTTCTTCAGATATGGGGTGGCGACGCCCGCGAGCGCCCCGAAGGTGGTGTCAAGGTTGCGGTACAGCGACGCCTGCTGGTCAGCAACCGGAGCAAGCGCCGACGCGAACGCCCCGAGCCCGCGGATGAAGCCCGTCAGGTTCGTCCTGGGCGCGGCGAGGTTGTGCATCACCGGCGCGAGCCGCGCCACCAGCGGCACGAACGCCCCGATCGCCCGGTTGAGGCCGGCACCGCGGCCGGCCAGCGCCTGGCCGAAGCCGAGCGTCGTCTCGGCGACGGCCTGCTGTGTCGGCGGCGTGTACATGTCCAGCACCTGGTCGAGGTCGACGGTGGCGCTGGTGTGGCCGAGCGGCACCGTCGCCCCGTTTGGCCAGGTGCGATGCGAGTGGCCGAGCGTGACCTGCAGGTACTTGTCGCCGATCGCGCTCTTCATCCGGATCGTGAAGTGCGTGTCGACCGGCAGCGGCTGCACGTTCTTGTCGAGCTGGGCGTCGATCACCGCGATCGGCCGGCCCTGACGGTCGCGTGCGGCGGTGACCCTGCTGACCGTCCCGATCAGGCTGCCGCCCATGTGAACCTCGCCCCCGTGCACGAGCTCCTCGGCGTTGGGCGCCTCGATGTGGAGCGTGTAGCGCGGGACGAACGGCAGGCCGTTGTTGGCCTGGAAGGCGAGCACGACGCCGACGACCAGCACGAGCACGGCGAGCGCGCCGATCATCACCGGGCTGGTCAGCGGCGAGCGGCTGCGGCGCCGGACCATCAGCCCTTGCCTCCGGTCAGGTAACGAAGCAGGCCGCCAAGCGGGGCGGCCTGCACCCCCTTCGACGAGTGTGTTTTGGCGGTCACCTCGGTGACCGCCCTGGCCGCGACGGCAGCCACCGCCTGACCGCCGGGCAGGAAGTTGGCGCTGCAGCCGGGGATCGGGTGGCGCGCGTACGCGGTGCACGGGCCGACGATCGGGGTAAGCCGCACATAGTGACCGGCGGCGTCGTAGCCGTTGGTGGCGGCTGCGCCGTAGAAGAGCAGGCTCATCAGCTGCTCGAAGCCGCCGGTCGTGTCGAGGTTCGTGAGCAGCTTGTCGAGCGTCTGCGCGGAGGGCAGCGATCTGGTGCCGAGGGTCCGCAGCTGGTCGACCAGCGGCTGCGAGCCCACGAGTGCGGACTCGGACTGCTGGGCGGCGTTGCCGAGATCTGTCAGCGCGGTCCTTGCGCGGTTCGCGAACGGCACCAGCGTCCTGAACTCTCTGCTCAGCGCGCCGGCGCTGTTGCCGGCGTCCTGCACGACCGGGGTGGCCTGGGTCGCGAGCTGGCCGAGGTCGGCCATCAGCGGCCGCAACTGCTGCAGGAACGGCGGCAGCAGCCTGATCGACTGCGCGATCTGCGGACGCTCGGTGGCCGTCGCGGTCGCTGTCCTGTTGGCCTTGACGATGAAGTCCGCGAGCGAGCCGCGGGCCTTCGCGAGCGGTGCCAGCACCGTGTCGGAGTCGGTGGCGAGCTTGGCGAGGACCCGGTTCTGGGAGGCGAGCAGGCTGAACACGCGCTCGGTCTGGGCGAGCGCCGGATCGGCCCGGAGAATCACCGCGTTGAGGTCGGAGCCGCGCGCTGCCAGACCCGTGCCGAGCTCGTTGAGGATCACCGAGAGGCTCTGGCGCACGGACTCCTGGGAGACGTTCTGGACGATGTCCGGATCGATCGGGGAGCTCGTCTGCGTGACCGGCAGCAGATGGCTGCCGGTGCCATAGCCGCTGGTGATCCGGTGCAGGGCGGGGTGGTTGGAGGTGCCGGGGCTGCAGTCGATATAGCGCTCGGCGATCAGTGATTGGGGCCGGATCCGGCAGGTCGCGTTCGCGTACCAGGGCGTGAACTCGGAGCTGGAGATCGAGAGCGTGACCGCCGCCAGATTCTGTTTGGTCACTGACAGCGCTGAGATCGTGCCTACCGGCGCCCCGGCGATCCGCACCTGCTCGCCCGGGACCGCGAACGAGGCGTTGTCGAACAGCGCCTGGACTGTGTAGCCGCCGGAGCCGCCGCCAACTGCGGTGAGCACGAGCACCACGATCACGGCCACGACCGCGAGCAGGGCCACGACGGGGGCTGCGCGTCTCACGGTCCGGCCGGGGTGTTGGAGGTGTCACAGCCCCTGGCGGCGACCGGCATCGAACCGTCGCCGGGCTGGGTCGCGCCGCCGGGGCAGCGGCCCGTCCTGACGACCGTGAGGCCCTCGTAGCGAGCCGCCGGCGAGCGGTTGGTCAGCGTGCCGCCGCTGATTCCGTAGGAGCCGTAGAACGGCGTGCTGCGCGCGTAGTGGCCGTTGGCGTCGTAGTAGCCGTTGATCTGGCCGGTGTTGGCGAGCGCGGCGACGATGTCGGGCGTGTACTCGCGTAGCGCCTGGATCTGCCCGGAGGACTCCTGCGCGAGGATCGAGGCGATGATCGCCGGGAAGCCGCTGGAGGCGCTCCGCTCAAACGCCGGCCCCTCCCGCAGCAGCTTCACGAGGTTGCCCCCGTGCGGGTTGGAGATCAGGGCGGCGAGGTAGCGGAGCGTCGGTATGGCCGCCTGCGAGAACTGCTTGAGCGCCAGCGTGAAGGGCACGAGCTGGCCCACCTGGGGCTTGGTCGCGGCGACCAGCCGCTGGAGCGCCGCGAGCGTGCTGCGCACGCCCGCGAAGGTCGTCGTCGAGCGCTGCAGCGCCGAGGGCAGCAGCTCGAGCGTCTGCGCGAGCGCCGTCGACTGCTGCGCGACCGCGCCGGTGACCGCGTCGGTGTTGCCGACGAGGCTGGTCAGCTCCTGGCTGCGCGACGCGAGCCGCCGCATCGTCTGCGCCCCCTGCACCAGCAGCTGGTCGAAGCCCGGCTCGGCATGGTTCAGGGCGGCTGTCACCTGACTGGTGCTCTGCAGCACCGGATCGAGATATTCGAGCGTGCGGTTGGCCTGCAGCGCGCGCCCCCGGATACTCGCCGCCTCGCCGCGGATGATGTTGCGCAGGCCGTTGCGCGTCGGCGCGTTGAGCGCGTTGAACAGCTGGTCGAGCCCGACCTCGGCGTACGTGTCGGTCTGCGGGATCGTCCCGCCGGAGCGGATCTGGGCGTTGCCCGTGGACGGCGCCGGCTGCAGCGTGATGTAGTGGCTCGCGATGCCGGCCAGGCCGTTCTCCTCGATCCGCGCGACCGTGCCCTGGTAGAGCGGTGCCGCGTCCGCCGCAAGCGACACAACGACGGCCGCCTGGCCGTTGCGAGTGAGGCTGATCGACTGCACCGAGCCGACGCTCGATGGGCCGATCATCACCTGGTCGCCGTTGACCAGCCCGCTGGCGTCGCTGAACAGCATCCGGACCCGGTAGGCGGACCCGCCACTGAGGACGAGGTAGGCGATTGCGACGAGCGCGAGCAGCAGCGCACCGCCTCCCACGGCACGTACCCGCGCGCTCGGCTGCGCGTGCAGCCGATCATTCATGTCGGCATCTTGTCAACTTGAGGCGACACGCATGATTGCTGCCCGGCGCTCGCCGCTGCTTCGCGCCGGTTTACGATCCCTGCAGCGCGGACTTCAGCGACTCCGTCGCGGCAACGGGCGCCGGGTCGATCCCGCGCAGCGTCGCCAGATACAGCGACACGAGGTCACCGAGCAGCACCAGCGAGACGAGCCGCTGCAGGCGGGTCTGGCCGATCGACTCAACACGGAAGGTCGCCCCGCCGCGGCTGGCGATCAGGCCGCGGGTCAGCTCGATGCGCTGGCGCACGCGCGGATGCAGGTCCGAGTCGTCCAGGAACACGGCGCTGAACGGCCCGAACTCGCTGGCGCCGTCCCAGCCGACGAGCTCGTTGTGGTCGAGCTCCGGAAGCTCGGCGGCGAACGCCGGCGCCTTGGCGTTCTCGTTGATCTGCGTCTTCCAGCGGTAGGCCACGGGCGCGGTCAGCGCCGCTCCGGCGATCTGCGGGATCGTGCCGCGGAGCCCGCGCGCGAGCGTCTTGGCGAGCGAATGCTCCTCCGCGTCCGGCCCCCACGCCGCGGCCAGGCGGGCCGCGTGCTCGGCCGCCACGTCAACCTCGGCACGCAGGCTCTCGCCCGCTCCGCACAGCCGCGCGACCTCGAGTGCGGTGACCAGGCCATAGCCGACGGCCGCCCGCGACTGGAAGCCACCGGGCAACGGGATCACCGGGACGCCATCGGCACGAGCCTGCTCGGCGAGCTTGCCGCCGGTCGTGACCACGATCGTCGAGGCGCCGAGCGCCTGCGCGGCGTCATAGGCGGCGAGCGTCTCCTCGGTGTTGCCCGAGTAGCTCACGCACAGCACGGTCGTGTCGGGTGTCGTCCAGCCCGGCAGCGCGTAATCGCGCGCGAGCGCGATCGGCCGCGAGGCGCCGTCGCCGAGCGCCGCCCGGGCCAGCGCGCCGCCGATCGACGAGCCGCCGACCCCGGCGATGACCAGCCCGCCGGGCGAGTCGTGCGGCCTGAGATTGGCCGACTCCACTCGCCACAGCGCGTCGTGCAGGTGGTCGGGCAGCGCGAGCACCTCGGCAAACTGGCCGGTGACGTCGACCTCGGCGACGGCCTCCCGCGAGAGTGTCCGCTCGGCGCTCAAAACTTGATCGCTCCGTTGGGAAGCGCAACCCTCGGAAACAGACGGGCGCCGGCCGAGAGCACGTTGTCGTCACCGATCTGGACGCCCTCGCCGAGCACGACACCGCCGTCGATCGCGCAGCGCGCACCGATCGTGGCGCCGGGGCCGATGATCGCGCCGCTGATCGTGGTGCGCTCGCCGACGCTCACCCCGTCCAGCAGCACCGAGCCCTCGATTGTGGCGCCGGCGCCGATCCTGACGCCGCGGCCCAGCACCACCCGGCCACCGACGCTCGCCGCGTCCTCGATCTCGGCCCCGTCCCCGATCATCACCGGAGCAGCTATCCGTCCCCCGACCCCCACCTCCGGGAGCACGCGCATGCGGGCCGCATACAGGCGGTCGCCCACCTGGGTCATGACCTTGCCCTCGAGGATGTCGTAGGCCGCCTGCAGGTATCGGTCCGGCGTGCCGATGTCGAGCCAGTAGCCGTGGGCCTCGTATCCGTAGAGGCCGTGATCGACGAGCTTCGGGAAGACATCACGCTCGATCGAGATGTTCGTGCCCGCCGGCGCCATCTCGGAGAGGATCCCGCGATCGAGGATGTAGGCCCCGGCGTTGACCAGATTCGTCCCGAGCGCCTGGTCGTAGCTCGGCTTCTCGATGAACTCGGTGACGCTGAGGTCCCCGTTGCGTTGTACGAGCCCGTAGGCGGACGGATCGGCGACGCCGACCAGCGCGAGCGTCGCCCGCGCCCCGGTGTGCTCGTGCTGCGCGAGCTGGTCGGTGAGGTTGATGTCGGTGAGGACGTCGCCGTTGAGCATGAAGAAACGCTCGTCCAGCAGCTCCTCGGCGAACTTGAGCGCCCCGCCCGTCCCGAGCGGGCGTGGCTCTTCGACATACCGCAGACGCACCCCAAAGGCGCTGCCGTCGCCGAGCACGGCGCGCACCTGGTCGGCGCGGAAGCCTGTGGAGATGACGACGTCATCGATCCCGTGGCCGACCAGCCACTCGAGCATGTAGCTGATGAACGGCTGACCGACGAGCGGGATGACCGGCTTGGGCGTATCCGAGGTCAGCGGCCGCAGTCGCGTACCCTCGCCGCCCGCCAAGATCAATGCCTGCATCCCTACTCCTATCCGCTCTGGACCGCAGACGGCCGGAACGGCTCAGCGGCCGATCCCCTCGTACGTGAACCCGGCCGCCTGCGCCGCCGTGCTGTCCAGGAAGTTACGCCCATCGACGATCACGCGCCCACTGGCGGCGGCGGCGACCTCGTTCCAGTCGAGCTCGGCGAACTCCGGCCACTCGGTCACCACCACGATCGCGTCTGCGCCCCGCACCGCATCCAGGGCGCTCGCCCCCATCTCCACGCCCGGCATCAGTGTGCGCGCCTGCGATTCGGCGATCGGGTCGTAGGCGCTGACCAGCGCGCCCTCGCCCTGCAGCCGCGCTGCCAGCACCAGCGACGATGCCTCCCGCATGTCATCGGTCTGGGCCTTGAACGCAAGCCCCAGCAGCGCCACCCTTTTTCCGACAAGCGTCCCCAGGTGCTTCTGCAGCTTCGCGATCACACGCCGCTTCTGCAGCTCGTTGACCTCGATCACCGACGTCAGCAGCTGGAAGTGGTAGCCGGAGTTTCCCGCAAGCTGTTTGAGTGCTGAGACATCTTTCGGAAAACACGAGCCGCCGTAGCCGATACCCGCGTTCAGGAAGTGGCGGCCGATGCGGCGATCGAGCCCCATCCCGCGCGCGACCTCGGTCACGTCGGCGCCCGTCTCCTCGCAGACGTTGGCGATCTCGTTGATGAAGGAGATCTTGGTGGCCAGGAAGGCGTTGGCGGCGAGCTTGATCATCTCGGCGCTGGGAATGTCGGTGCGCACGAGCGGCGCCGCGAGCGGCGCGTAGAGCTCGGCGACGGCATCGCCGGCCCAGCCGCCGTCGTCGCCCACGACGACGCGGTCCGGGTGACGGAAGTCATCGAGCGCCGCGCCCTCCTTGAGGAACTCCGGGCAGGAGACGTAGGCGAAGCCGCTCTTGCCGGTGCGATCCAGCTCGCGGCGGATCGCGGCGCCGGTGCCGACCGGAACTGTCGATTTCATCACGATCGCGTGCCGGTCGGAGGCCGGCATCGCATCGATCACCGCATGCACCGCCGAGAGGTCGGCGTCGCCGGAATAGGTCGGTGGCGTCCCGACGGCCACGAACAGCAACCGCGCATGCTCGAGCGCGGGCCCGAGCTCGGTCGTGAAGTGCAGGCGCTCCGCGCTGGCGGCGACCGACTCCCCCAAACCGGGCTCGTAGATCGGAATCTCGCCGCGCTTCAGGCCCTCGATCTTCCCGGCGTCGATGTCGACGCACCAGACCTCGTTGCCGAGCTCCGCGAAACCAGCCGCCGTGACGAGCCCTACATAACCTGTGCCGATCACGGCGATCGGCTCGCGTGCGTTACTCATAAGCCGCGGGGAGGCTAGCGGCTCACGCGCCCGGACGAGCGCGACAGCGTTACGCCCGCGTGAACGACGCAGCCATCGCGATCATCTCCACATTCGGGATGTTGTTCTGGAGCGTGTTGGAGATCCAGTAGACGGCGGTTGGGGTCTTCCACGCGACGACAGCCAGCTTGCCGCCCTGCGAGTACTCGTACAGCACCTTGCCGTTGACGCGCCTGATCAGGGTCGGCGCCTTCAGGAGCGGCGGCCCGGCCTCGTGCCCGGCGCCGGGCCAGGCGGTGCCCTCGACCGTGGCGTATTCGCCGGTGCCGATGTCGGTGTAGCCGCCCGAGGTGTAGGCGAGCGTCATCACGTAGGACGGGTAGCGCTTGCCGTCGGTCGCCAGGATCGAGTAGTGCCGCGGGTAGGCGTTGTGGTACGCGTTGGGGTTGGCCTGAACCTCGTAGCCGATGTCGCAGTTGCCGCTGCTCGTGGAGCAGTAGCTGTAGTCCTGCGGGATGTCCAGCGGGTAGTACACCGGCAGGCCCGGGTGCCCTAGTGCCGTCGCCTGTGAGTTGCCGTCATTCGGATCGGCGGCCATGCCCCCCGGCAGCTGGTAGCCCGGCGCCACGTGCTTCCGGCCCTTCCCCTTGCTGTGCCCGCCGGTCGCCGGCGTCGCCGGCGGTGCGGTGGTGGCCGGCGGTGCCGGCTTCTTGATCGTCGGCCGCATGAACGCGCGGTAGGTCTGCTCCGCCGCGGCCTCGCTGAACGACAGGTTGCTGGTGTTGCCGATCTGCGCCACATCCGCCAGCGGGAACGGGAACGACTTCTGCGCGCTGCCGTTGGCGTTGACGGCGAGGTCGAAGAGTTCGAGCACGCCATCGTTCGTATGGAAGTTCTGGTCGGTCTGGACGTCCTTGGCGAAGTCGTTCAGGAGCGTTGACCGCTCGCTGAGCAGCCTGCTGGTGCTGAAGTTCTGCTTGGCCCAGCGCAGGAAGTCCTGCTGACGGGCCTGACGCACGAAGTCCGAGTCGTTGTGCCGGAAGCGCACGAACGCGAGCGCGGTCTTGGCGCCGCCGAGGTTGCTGCCGGAGCCGCCGCACAGCCTCTGATAGCCGGGCTCGATGTCGATGCTCGAATAGTCGGTGGTCGGGTTCGCCGCACCGATGCTGTGGTTGTAGTAGAGCTGGTCCGACTGGACGTAGACGCAGCCGATCGCGTTGATCAGGTTCGCGAAGCTCGCGAAGTCGACGATCAGCAGGTGCTGGATCTTGAGGCTGGGGAACACATCCTCGCGCAGCGTTCTGATCAGCAGGTTCGGGCCACGCTCGGAGTAGGCGGCGTTGATCTTCTCGTATCCGTAGCCGGGCACGTCCACCCACAGGTCGCGCGGGATCGAGAGCGTGTTGATCGTCGCCGACGCGTCGTTGATGCGTACGAGCATCATCGTGTCGGTGTTGCCCGCCGTGTGACCCTGACCGTAGCGATGGTCGACGCCCACCAGCAGCAGGTTCTCCGGCTTCCCGGGCGCGGGCAGCGTGAGCTCCTTGCTCACGATCGGCTTCTGCAGGTTGATCACCTGCACGATGTTCTTGACCTCGAGCAGGCCGGCCGTCGCGACCGCCCCCGCCGCGCAGGCCACGACCACGACGCCGGCGAGCACCGCGCGCCACCACACGCCGAACCGTGTTCTCGGCATCACCTTCATTGCGCGAATCCCTTCGCCTTCATCGGACCCGATCCTGCCTGCAGAGCATCGCAAGCAGGATAGAAGCGGCGTATTAAGGTCAGCCTTCCATTGAGGTCAGCGTGCGGCGGGCCTTCATCAGCCTTCCGCGACCTTCAGGAACGCCTGCCAGCGCTTCTGGTGCCGCAGCGCGACCCGGCGGCGCTCGGTGTCCTCCCCCGCGACCTCGAGCTCGCGCTCGGCCTCGGCCAGGCGCTCGCGCAACTGCGCGATATCGAGCTGCTCAGGCGTGTGTATGTCCTGGACCAGCAGCATCGCGTGGTTGCCGCCGACCAGCATGTAGCCCTCCGACTGTGCGAACCGCAGGATCTCGTCGTCAGAGCGGTACACGCGCAACTCGGTGGGCTCGAGCATGCCGAGCACGGGCGAGTGGTTGGCGAGGATGCCGATCGAGCCGAGCGTCGTCTGCGTCGAGACCATCTCGACCTCGTCGTTGAAGACCTCGCCCTCCGGGGTGAGGATCTCGCACCGGAACTTGGTGTGTGGCATCGAGGGACCCTGACCGGACGCTCAGCTGTCGGCCTTGGCGGCCGCGACGACGTCGTCGATCCCGCCCTTGAGGAAGAAGTGGCGCTCGGCGATCTCGTCGTGCTTGCCCTCGAGGATCTCCTTGAAGCCGCGGATCGACTCGGCGATCGGGACATACACGCCCGGGGTGCCGGTGAACTGCTCGGCGACGTGGAACGGTTGCGAGAGGAAGCGCTCGATCTTGCGGGCGCGGTTCACGGTCAGGCGGTCGTCGTCGGAGAGCTCGTCGATCCCGAGGATCGCGATGATGTCCTGCAGCTCCTTGTAGCGCTGCAGCACCTGCTTGACCTCGTTGGCGACGTTGAAGTGCTCCTCGCCGAGGATCTCCGGCTTCAGGATCGTGGACGTCGAGTCCAGCGGGTCGACGGCCGGATAGATGCCCTTCTCGGCGATCGACCGAGACAGCGTCGTGGTCGCGTTGAGGTGGGCGAAGGCCGAGGCCGGCGCCGGGTCGGTGAGGTCGTCGGCGGGGACGTAGATCGCCTGGATCGAGGTGACTGAGCCCTTGCGCGTCGAGGTGATCCGCTCCTGCAGGGCGCCCATCTCGGAGGCCAGCGTCGGCTGGTAACCCACCTGCGAGGGCATGCGGCCGAGCAGAGCGGAGACCTCGGAGCCCGCCTGCACGAAGCGGAAGATGTTGTCGATGAACAACAGCACGTCCTGACCCTCCTGATCGCGGAAGTACTCCGCCATCGTGAGGCCGGACAGGGCCACGCGCATGCGCGCCCCCGGAGGCTCGTTCATCTGGCCGAAGACGAGCATCGTCTTGTCGATGACGCCCGACTCCTTCATCTCGAGCCACAGGTCGTTGCCCTCGCGCGAGCGCTCACCGACGCCGCAGAAGGCCGACAGGCCGCCGTGCTCCTGCGCGAGGTTGTTGATCAGCTCCTGGATGATGACCGTCTTGCCGACGCCGGCGCCGCCGAACAGCCCGACCTTGCCGCCCTTCGCGTAGGGCGCGAGCAGGTCGACGACCTTGATGCCTGTCTCGAACATCTCCGTGGTCGGGCTGAGGTCCTCGACCGAGGGCGCCGGACGGTGGATCGGCCAACGCTCCGTCTCGGAGTTGACCTCGGCGCCAAGGTCGATCGGCTCACCCAGCAGGTTGAAGATGCGGCCGAGCGTCACGCGGCCAACGGGCACCGAGATCGGTGCGCCGGTGTCGACCACCTCGGCGCCGCGCGCGAGGCCGTCGGTCGTGTCCATCGCGACCGCGCGCACGCGGTCGTCGCCGAGGTGCTGCTGGACCTCGAGCACCAGCAGGTCGTCAGCGGCGACCTTCTCCTCGAGGTCGACCTCGGCAGCAGCTGCGGCCGGACGTTTGATCGTGATCGCGTGGTTGATCTCGGGCAGCTTGTCGGGGAACACGGCCTCGACCACGACCCCCTGGATCGATTCGATCCGCCCGACGTTCTGCTCAGTTGTGACTGCCATATCGCTCCAGTTCCAGTCTGCTCAAAGTTCTCGTAAAGGCTGCGGCAAATGCCCGGAAAGTCCCCAAGGAGTCCTCAGCTGACGCCCTCGGCGCCGGCCACGACCTCCATGATCTCCTGCGTGATCGCGGCCTGACGGGCGCGGTTCATCTCCAGCGTCAGATCCTCGATCAGCACGCCCGCGTTCTCCGACGCGTTGCGCATCGCGGTCATCCGCGCGCCGTGCTCCGACGCCGTCGACTCGAGCAACGCGCGGAAGATCGAGATCTCGACGTAATCCGGGACCAGGCGTCCGAGGATCTTGTCGGCGTCCGGCTCGTACTCGACCAACGCTTTCTGCTGCGGCTCCTCGCCGCTGCTCGGCGCCGCACCGGAGGCCTGCTCCGGTCCGCTCTCCTGCGTCAGGCTCGCCTGCTGCAGCGGCAGCAGCGTCTCACGCCGCACGACCTGCGAGATCGGCGAGACATAGCCGTTGTAATAGATGTCGACGCGGTCGACCTCGCCGTCGACGTAGGCGGCCATCAGGCGGCCCGCGATGTTGCGAGCGTCGGCGAAACTGGGGCGATCCGAGAAGCCGGTGAACGCGGCCACGGGTTCGAGCCCGCGGAACGTCAGCGACGACGCCGGCCGGCGGCCGGATGCGAAGAACAGCGCCTGACGGCCCTGCGCCTCCAGATCACGTCCGGCTGCGACCCCGGCCCGCACGATCTGCGAGTTGAACGCGCCCGCGAGGCCGCGGTCGCCGGCGACCAGCAGCATGCCGATCTTGTCGACCGACTCGTGCTCGTTCAGGATCGGCATGCTCGGCACCCGCCCGGCCGCCTCGGCCGCGTCGCGCGTCATCCGGCGGATCGCCTCGGCGTAGGGCCGCAGCGCATCGATGCGCTGCTCGGCGCGACGCAGCCGCGCAGCCGCGACCATCTCCATCGCGCGCGTGATGGTCCGGATGTTCTGAACCGACGCGATGCGGTTGCGGACGTCTCGCTGTGATGCCATCTCTGCTCTCTAGGTCTTTGGCCGTGCGCCCTCAGGCGGCGACCGCGACGCTCTCCTCCAGCGGGTGGCCCTCTTCGTCGAGGTCGTAGCCGAAGTCCTCGGTGTACTGCTGGACGGCGCCCTCGAGCTCGCTCACGGTGCCGTCGGACCAGTCGCCGCCCGCGATCTTCCCGAGCAGCTCCCCGTGCGTCGCCTTGACCGAGTCGGACAGGCCGGCGAGGTAGTGCTCGACCCTGTCAACGTTGATGCGGTCGACGTAACCGTTGGTGGCGGCGAAGATCTGCACGACCTGGACCTCGACCGGCAGCGGCTGGCGCTCGCCCTGGTTCAGGGTCCGCACGAGACGCTGACCACGCGCCAGCGTGCGCTGGGTGTCGGCGTCCAGCTCCGAGCCGAACTGCGCGAAGGCCTCGAGCTCGCGGAACTGTGAGAGATCGAGCTTCAGACGCCCGGCGACCTTCTTCATCGGGCCGATCTGGGCGCTGCCGCCCACTCGCGAGACGCTGATGCCGACGTTGATCGCCGGGCGCACGCCCGAGTTGAACAGCTTCGGCTCGAGGAAGATCTGGCCGTCGGTGATCGAGATCACGTTCGTCGGGATGTAGGCGGAGACGTCACCCGCCTGGGTCTCGATGATCGGCAACCCGGTGAGCGAGCCGGTCTTCCCCTTCACCTTGCCCTTCGAGGCCTGCTCGACGTACTCCTCGTTCACG
>Ga0123356_10005745_pt1 | contig 12594 bp, 12 predicted proteins | sample TergutEmb28metaG_2_FD_92546 | JGI IMG/M metagenome (GOLD analysis project Ga0123356, IMG submission 92546) | Embiratermes neotenicus P3 segment gut microbial communities from Petit-Saut dam, French Guiana - Emb289 P3 | ecosystem: Host-associated > Arthropoda: Insects > Digestive system > Gut ... | reverse complement strand
GGCAATGATAACTTGAATATCGCGGCGCAGAGCCTCGTGGTTGAGGCGAGCGCGGTTATCGCCGCCGAAACCGACAAAGCGGATTATCCCGGTGTCGGTATGAATATAGTGCAGGGCATTATCGACGGCGTTACAAGCAAGTCGTCGGATTTGTACAATACGATGGTCAATCTTGCGCAGAATACGTTGCAAGCGATGCAAGACGCGCTTGAAATCGCTTCGCCTTCCGCTGCGTTCCGCGACAAGGTAGGCGGCAATATCGCCGAAGGCGTTGCGGACGGGATAAACAAAAAAGCCGACAAAGCTGCCAAAGCTGCCAAAAATCTGGCCAAACAATCTTATGACGCCGCCGTGCTTTGGATAAAAGATTATAGGAACAGCGCGGATTATTTACTGGCCGAAGAAGCCCGGATGTGGGACGAGCTCGCGCAGCAATATGCAAAAGGCAGCAAACAGCGCATAGATGCCGAGACGGAGGCGCGGAAAGTTCGCGAAAAAATGCAAAAGGAGGAAAGCAAAGCCCAAAAGGATGCCGCAAAAGAGGCGCAGAATTTGCTCAAAGAGCGGGAAAAAGCGCAGAAAGAGGCAGCAAAAGCGGCTGCGGATGCGCTAAAGGCGCAGGAAAAGGCACAAAAGGAGTTTTACGACAATGCCAAGCTTCAAATAGCGGATTATCAGAACGGCGTCGATTACAGCATAGCCGAAGAGATAAAGATGTGGGAATCACTCGGCGAAAATTACCGCGAGGTCTCCAAAGAGAAGGTCGAAGTCGACAAAACGATTAATAAGCTGCGCGAAGATTTGCGCAAAGAAGAAGAGGCGGCTGTAAAAAAATACAACGAGGAAACATTTAACAATTCAAAAATCTGGATCGATATGCAGAAATCTTTGAATATGCTTTCGGCGCAAGAGGAAATTGAGGCTTGGGAGCGTGTTTCGGAGAGGTATGAGGAGGGCACGAAACAACGCGAGGAAGCCGATAAGAATCTCGCGAAGGCGCGTCAGGATTTGCGCGACGCTGAAAAAAAGGCTATCTCCGAAATGGAAAAGCTGGAAGAAAATTATCAGAAATCTCTTGAGGACAGGTCCAAGGCGCTTTTTGATACATTTAAGCTGTTCGGCGAGGTCAGTTTGCAGGAAACAAACATCGACAAAAACAAAAAAGCGTTTGAAAATTCGCAGAAGACGTATGATAATTTGACAAACTCGATGGGCGATCTGGAAGACAAGGCCACAAAAGCCGCCAGTGCTTTGAATAAGGCGCTGGGTAAGATAGACAAAGACGCGAAAGTAGCTGCCGCCGCTTTGCAGGAAACGATTGCCGCAGTTTCCGGCGAAATGAACTCTGCCGAAAATTTAACCGATAAAAAGCGGAGCGATTTGTTGAAAAAGCAAGCAGACGCGCAAAAAAAATATGACAAAACAATGGAAACGCTGCGCGAAAAGCGAAGCGACGCCGAGGCTAAATACAGCGAAGAAATGGAGACCATAGGCGCCAAACAGATAGATACTCTGGAAAAGCTTATAGAGGCGCAGGAAAAGCTGACCGCGGCAACCGAAGAAACACAGAAGTCCCAAGCGCAGATAACTTCCGAAAATCTCGCTGCGCAAATCGCGGAAATGGCGAAGTGGGGCGACAATATGAAAAAATTGGCGGGAAAAGGCCTCGACGAGGGGTTTCTTGCCGAGTTACGGAAAATGGGGCCTTCCGCCAACAGCTATCTCGATGAGCTTCTCAACTCCAGCGATGACGACCTTAACAAGCTGAGTGAGTTATATCAGGAAAAATATCGGCTTGCCAAAGATTTGGCCGTCGACGAGCTCGAGGAGCTGCGGTTGGAGACAAACGACAAAATCGGCGTGCTTTTGGACGAATTACAAAAAACGATGTCTTCCGAGACAAACCCGATCGGCGTGAACATGATTCAGGGGATCATCGAGGGGTTGAATGAAAGTTCCGGCGCGTTGTACAATACATTGACATCCATTATGCTGTCGTCAGTTGAGGTCGCTCAATCGGTTTTGCAAATCAGCTCGCCGAGCCGGGTGTTTGAGCGGATCGGCAGTTTCACGGGTGAAGGCTTTATCGAGGGAATCAAAGGTATGGCAAGCAAGGTACAGTCCGTTGTGTCTAAAGTTTTCGGGGGCTTCGATGTCGCCGATATACAAACCGACTTGCATATGGACCGCAATATATCCGATTTTTCCGCAGTGTCGGAGTTTTCCGGCGGCGCGAACGAATCGCTTCTGCGAGAACTGATCGACAGCCAGGATGAGCTCACGGACGCGATCAGAGGCAACAAGCCGCAAAACGGGCAGAGTTCTCCCGTCATCGAGCTTGACGGCAATGTTCTCGGCAGGGTTTTCGAGCCTATTATGGAGCGTCAAAATAATCTGCGCGGCAACAGGATGTCGAGGACGGCGGTGAGAACATGAGGGGGATAATAAACGGAATAGTCCTTGACGGGCGCTATTATGACGTAAATATTCTGGATTGCGAGCTCAAGCCGCAAGTGCAGGAGGACGAAGGATCAGATCGGTCCGCCGGGTCAAGGCTTGAGTATATCGTCGGGCCGAACGGCATTTTGATCGATTTGTCCGTTACATTCGCGGGGATCAGCAGCCAAAACGCGGAATTTAGGGCTTTATGGAACAAAATAATGAGTATGGGAACAGATAATTTTATGAGCGTTGAAATCGATTTGCCGGTCGGCAAAATTACCCAGCAAATGAGGGCTTACCCCGGACCGCTCAATCTGCGCGTCAGGATACGCGACGGCGTGACATTATGGGGCAGCTGGGTTGTTGATTTTGTCGCAAAGGAGACGATTTCGTGAAAAAGTTGGCTATCAAATACGAGATGAGCGATCCGTCGGCGAAGCCGGACAGCAATCCGGCGGCTGCGGACGTACAACCGTTCGGCAACGCGGCGCTGCTAAAATATGACAACATCGAGCCGCCGGGACACTATGCGACCCTCGAGCATAATTATTATCTGCTCGACGATTCGCCGGAGACATGGCCGGAGAACCCTTTCCCGATTGCTTGGATTTGGTTCAGCCGCAGTATGTCCGGCGCGAACGGTATTTTCGCCGTTCCGCCCACGCTTGATATAACGTTTTCGACGGTGCATAAATCGCCGGGCCTTACGCTGTTTTTTTATCCGGATACGGATGATTACGCTTCGCAGATCCGCGTCACATGGTACGGTTTTTCGGGAGCGGTTATAAAAACCGGAATATACGCAAATGACAGCGTAGCCGCTACGATAAAAGAATCCGTGGCCGATTATACGCGCGTAAAAATCGAGATGTTATCGACAAATAATCCGTACCGGTATATAAAGATGTTCGCCATTGAGTACGGCATTATATTTCGGTTTACCGACAATATGATAAATACGGCTAATTTATTGGAGGAAATAGACCCGATCAGCGATGTTTTGAGTGTCAACACATTTGATTTTAATATTCTGCAAAAGAACCCGGAATTTGCCGATACGGGAACGTCCGAAAATGAGTTTTTGATGAAAAAGCAAAAATTGACGCTGACTGCCGACGACGAAATGTACGGGGTGTATTTTCTGGATATCTGGGAAGATATCACGCTCAACAACATATCTTTTAATTTTAACTGTATTGACGCAGTCGGCGCGATGCAGTCGTATAATTTTTCGGGCGGTTTATACCAAAATGAGCCTCTTGGTTCGATTGTGGCGCAACTGTTCGATATTTGCTTTCCCACAGGTGACATAAAGTTTTTTATTGACCCGTTATTGTCAGGCGCGACAATTACCGGGTATATGCCGATGATGGATTGCCGGCAAGCCTTACAATGGCTGTGCTTTGCCGTGGGCGCGACTGCGGATGCGTCAAGGCGAAATACGGTGTGGGTTTATCCGCGAGACGACGAGACGACATATTATATTCCGCGTGTTAAAGTTTACCGAAACGGCAAAATGAGAAACCGCTCGTACAGGTCCGGAGTTGACGTGACCGCCCATGAATTTATCGAGGGCGACGAGCCTGTCGAGTTGTACAACGGCGAGCTGCCGGTAGGCAAGCATACGATTCTGTTCAATGAGCCGGCGCATACGCTGTCGGTCGCCGGGGCGGCAATTGATACGACTCATATAAATTACGCTGTAGTGAACGTGGCCGCGGAGGGCGAGGTTGTTTTGTCGGGACTTAAATATATCCATAACGAGCTCATTTACAGCGTCAAGGACGAATATATCGTGGCAGGCGAAATCGAGGACATAGTTGTTTTGAGCGGTTGCACCCTCATTAACAGCGAAAATGCCCTGCTTGTCGCGCAAAATATATATGATTATTACAAATACAGAACGGTGGTCGAGACCGATATCGTGCTTGACGGCAAAGAAGTGGGCTACAGGGCGAATATATTTTTACAAAACAAAAAGGCTGTAAACGGCATAATAGAGAGCCTTGACATAAATCTGCGGGCAAACAGGGCAAAGTCAAAGATAGTGGGCAAAATCGTCGAGACCAAGTTCATAATAAACAAGATGCCGCCCGACGAAGAGGCTTTATATATCTGGAAAGACGAAGAGGAAAATTTCTTCACCAACGATAAGTTTTGGATAGACGGGAGTTTTTAATTTTATGGCAAGGAAAAATATAGAAGCCGGAGACGGCGGGCTGACGACGCGCGCCAAATTAAACGATAATTTCATTGAATTGTATGACCAAATGGGAAATCGCGTCGTGATAGAGGTTGGCAACGCGAATAAAATCATATTTGCGGACGGCCAAACTTTCCAGCAAAAATACAACAGCGGGGAATTGAAAGGTCCACAAGGATCTCAGGGAAATTCGATAAAGGGCGATTCGGGAGTGCCTGCCTATGTTCATGTACGTTGGGGGACGTCGTTGACCCCGGAGACGCTCTTGATGACGCCCGATGAATATATCGGCATAGTATCGACGAGTAATCCAATTGCTCCGACAACATATGCCGGTTATTATTGGTATAAATACAAAGGCGATAAGGGAGATACGGGCGAAAAAGGTGACACAGGTGACAAAGGTGAAAAAGGCGAAGCGGGTTCAGACGCCGAAATCGAAGCGGCAACCCAAACAGAGGTAAACGAGGGTACGATAACAAACAAGTTCGTGAATCCGTCCCATAAGGCAAGTCAAACAAATCGAGGCCTTATACGAATCGCAACACAATCGGAAGCCATAACGGGAACATCGGGCGAATTGGCAATGCCGCCTGTATTCAATGGCGCAATTAAATTGCCGGACAATGCTTTTGATGGCTTGACTGCGCCAACATCATATCCAAGAGGTGAAACAGTATTCTTCTCGAATAATCCGGCCAATAGGTTTAACAACCTTTCGTATTGTACAGTGGTAACATACCGCGGCTACAATATAAATGCATCTACAGCAGGGGTAATGCAATTCATATACCCGTATAATGTAGATGGTCCTGTATATTATCGGACGGCAACAACAGCGTCATGGAATGCGTGGAGGACAATAATAAATGCAGAAGATGCGCAGACGATATCCGGAGCGAAAACGTTCTCTGCCGCTATGACGGTGAACAATACAATAACCACTAACAATACGATAACGGGAACCAGGTTAATCTCCAATGTAGCAACAGGAACCGCTCCTTTGACGGTGACTTCGACAACAGCGGTTGCGAACCTTAATGCGGATATGGCAGATGGATTACACGTTAATACAACGGGCGTTAATAACGTGGCAAATCAAATAGCGAGAACCAATAGTAACGGTTATTTGATGGCGGGATATATAAATACCAACGTGGCAATAGAAACACCTGCGATAGGTTCTGTGTTTGTACAAAATACCGCCGCTGATGGGTATTTGAGGAAAGTAAGCCTGGCGAGTTTGAGTGCAGCAATGGGCACATCCGGCAATATGGGAAGGATGGTGTCTGGGAGTTATACAGGAGACGGCGGAACGTCAAGGACTATTTCGGGACTTCCATTTCAACCAAAGTTGGCCATTATTTTATCGAGAACACTGGGTGATTTCCAGGGGATTGGATTATTTTCGTCCACAAGGGGGTCGGTAACTTCTCCACAAGACAGTAATCAGTCACGTACAGTTACTTCGGTTACGGCAACTTCTATTACTATAACCAATATCTCAACGCCCAATCCGTTCTATGCTATGAATAGAGATACCTACATCTATGATTATTTTATATTTGGATAATAATTAGAAAAGAGGATTAAAAATGCTTCTAATAAAAATAGAACCGAATGCAGATGGGTTTTATCACGAACTCCAGGAGCGCCCCAGTGCGGAGGAAAATTGGCTGGGTGACGGTTACCTCATAGTCCCGGAACATTTATATGACGCCGTTTGGGAGTGCGTGGGTTGCTGTAATTTGATTATCGAAGACGGTGAATTAGTCGGTATCACACCAAAGGAACGTCCTGCGCCGCCTGAACCTGAACCGGAGCGGGGATTGACAAACATACAATTGACAGAATTATTAGGAATGATGGTGGGGGCGAAAAGCAATGAATAATATTTTCGAAAAATTGGCATTGTTGATGGAACAGCAGCGTAAATTCAACCTTTTCCTGTTGCAGACAAATTCTGACCTGACAGATACGCAAAGGAAAGAGTTGGCGGAGCTTCACGAGGGGTGGGAAGCGGGTCAAAGCTACGGCACGAATCATTATTTGCGCTACGGGGAGGACGAAAACGGCAGGGCGATATTGTACCGCACGACGCGGAACATATCAAGCGCGACCACGCCGCCAAACGTACCGACGAACCCGCAGCAATATGTGAAATTATGACAGGAGGCAAAAGTATGAGTAACTTGAAACGAAAATTGTCCAGCAGAAAATTTTGGTGCGCCGTGGCCGCATATATCACAAGCCTTTTGACCGCATTCAATTTTCCGGAAGGAGAGGTTGCGCGTGTCGTGCTGATTATATCCGGAATCGGAGCGCTGGTGGCATATATTTTCGGCGAATCAATCGTCGACGCCGCGAACAAAAAGGAAACTGGCGTGGAAACGGCCGAACCGGGAGATGACGGATATGTGGATTAATCCGATAACGGATAGAGCATTGTCTGATGTCCAATATGCACGCGATAATCCGGGCCTGAGCGCAAATTTAAAGGGTGCGCTGAATATTAGTGACTTGAACCGGATTTCAGGGAATTTGATATGGATAGGCGAGAATATAGCGATATATAAATACCCCGATAAAATCATTCCTCCGGAATGGGTCAGAACTGATTTTTTCAAATATCCAGATATGAGCAATTACGAGGCGAACGTCTATTATATCCGCGATTATTATTCGCTTGTCGAAATGTTTCCGGCAGAGGATTTCGGTCAAAGAGAAATATTCGGGGTCTATTCGCGCAAAAAGATAAATTATATTAAAGTGAATCAATGGGAGCGGATAATGATGATTTTATATAAATTCGTGGTGTTGTCGCCAAATACGTGGAAAAGTGTTTTGGACGGTCATACAAGCTGGCAAAATGTCAAGGATGTCAACGCGAGATGGGGGGATTTACTGCTGTGAGATATTCAAAAAGATATGGGTTGTATTTGCCGGAGATGACCGACCCGCCGAACCAAATGGCAAATACCGCAAATTTTGAAAAGTTGGACGATTTGTTGTATGACGGACTTTACCCGATGGGCGAGATCAGAATAACGCGGAACCCCGCCGCAATGCCTCCGAATTGGCTTTTGTGCAACGGCGGAATTATAAACTCCGGAAAATACCCATTGGTTGAGCCGCTTTTGCAAGATCGGCGGCTGGGCTTTGATTACAACTGGACAGAATCTCCTGACGTAAGGACACCTATCGTTTGCGCTGAAGTGGCTGGCACCAAATGGTGGGTAGCATTACCCGATGCCAGTGTCGGTGGAACTGGGGTAAGCATAAAATATACATCCGGGTCACTTTTGACTGGCCCATGGACAACGAAGACCATTGAAAACAACACGGCGTACGGCGCGCTGGGTATAAAATTTTTAAATGGATATTTCGTCATTTATGGCGGAACGGGACATTTAGGCGATAATTTAAGTTGTATTTGGTCCGTTTTGGGAGCGCCCACGGGAACATGGACGAGAACTGCCATCGGTTCGGGCGCCGACCGGGCGACGAGCATTGATTATGGAAATGGGTTTTGGTGTGTCGGCAGGGACAATGGCTACGGAGCGTATCTGCAAGGAGAGAGCCCGCAGGGATCATGGGTATGTAATTTTGTATCTGGGGAAGACGTGAAATTTGCCGACAATTATTGGGTGGGCGCGAAAACCAACAATACAGTTATATGGTTCAAGCAAGGCGCCCCGAATGATACATGGTCGACCATACTGGTCGGAACAACCAGCGACCGCGTCAGCAACATAGAACACGGGGGCGGATTTTGGCTGACCGACAATGGGTTTTACGTTCAAGGCAATCCTGACAGTTTGCCAGCCGGAACATGGCCCAAAAATCCCGGTTGGACGGCTTACTTCGCGAACGGTTTCGCGTTCGCGAAAGACAGATGGGTGACGGGGAAAGGCGGAAGTATCGAATATATTGTAGGTAATCCGAGCGGAAGCGTGCAGACAAAAATATTTTCACAAATAAATAGCGTTAGAAGCGTGGGATATCAAGGCGATACATGGCTGATGAACGGTGACGGTAAGCTGTTTTTCGCTGTAGATGGCTACAGGCTGCCCGATATACCGATCCCAGATGCATACGCATACATAAAAGTGGCGGAGGCTGCGTGAATAAACGGAGGAATAAAAAATGACGGTCACAATCGAGCTTGCCGTAGTCGTCATGGGGATATCGCTGATAAGCGGCGTCATAGCCATAATAGGGGCGATAAGCGCATGGCGCGAAAAAAAGAACATGCCGTTCGCGAATTTCAAAGAAGAATTCGAGGCATACAAAACGGAGCACGAAAAACTCCATGCCGAATGCAAGAGGGACATGGACGCCATAAATACGGAAACCGACCGGAAATTAGACAACGACAAACGAAAGATAGAAAAGCTGGAGATAGCCTCGGATTCATCAGACGCATTTCAGCGCGTGGTACTTAGCGCGCTGAAAGGCATATTAAAATGTATGACGGCACCGACGGCCGAGGAGATCAGCAAAGTAGAGAACGAGATAGATCAGTTTTTGATTCACAAAAATTTATGAGGGGTACGAGTATGGCAAATCCGAAGGACAAAGAGAAGCCGCCGTTCACGAATATTCTGCTATTGTGGACGTTCGTGATGATAACGGCGTTCACAGCATATATCGCATACAAATATTTTGATTCAGAAATTGAGATACGTAACGAACCGACGACGTTGATAATCTCTGTATACACATTCTTCGGGGTGGAATGCGGCGTGATGGGCTGGATCAAGACCAACAGCGACAAAACGGCAAAAGCGAAAGAAGAAACGGTTGAACAACCGCTTAACGACGAAACGGAGGAATAACGAATGGGTACATACAAGGAAACGGTACTAAGCACGAGCAACGAGTTGCTGACAAGCGGGCTTACCGGCAGCCCGGGGAATCCGACGCCAAACAGAAAGGATCATTGGGGCAGCGATTTCGTCTGTGCCAAACGCTCGAATAAAGACCTAATGCATACGCCGCGCGGCGTAGATGTACTCGCTTTGGCCGACGGCAAGGTAGTTGAAGTCATCAAGGGCGATTCGGTCGGCAATACGGTGGCGATTCTGCACGAGGGAAACATATTGACGCGGTACCAGCACTTGCGCGACGGGCTGTACGCGAAAAAAGGCGACATAGTGAAAAAGGGGCAACCGCTGGGTGTGATGGGCAACACGGGGTATTGCACATCTTCAAGAAAGGACTTAGCGCCGGAATATCTTGGGACGCATTTGCACTTAGGGGTCAAAGAGAACAGCACGTACTACAACAACGGTAAGTGGGTGAATCCGATACCGTACCTCACCGGAGCGAAAGTGATCAAGCCTACTCCGGGGGCGGCGTTCACGCCGCCGGCAAACACGCCGTCCGTCGTCGCTCCACCAGCGGTATCATACGCGCCGGGGAATTTCGTGAAGATTATAGCGGAAACGGCGAGGTACACGAACGGGCAGTACATCCCGGCGAGGTGCAAAAACGTGAAGTACACGGTCAAGCAGGTAGGCCGCGAAGTATTGCTCATCGCGGAGATAAATTCATGGGTGTATGAGGCGGACGTAGTAAAAGTGGCATAACATAAACACGAACATGCAAAATTGCGGCGGGGTAGGCCCCGCCTCTTTTTCTTTTTTGCGCAAAAAAAAAGAGCCGCCCGGCGCAAAGTAAACACCGGCGGCTCTTGATTAATTAAAAAGTTAGCCTCAAATTTAGCTCCAAATTATTATTTTAGCCTTAAATTTAGCCTTAAATCTTTGCGAAAAGATATAAAACTTTGCGAATGTTTGAAAAACGCAAAAAGCCCGCAGTATGGATAACTGCGGGCTTTTCTTGCGGATATTGTATGGTGGGCGATGAGGAACTCGAATCCCCGACCCTCTGCACGTCAAGCAGATGCTCTGCCAACTGAGCTAATCGCCCATTTGCATTTATGCGGTTTTCAACCCCGTGGATTACATTATAGCACATTGTAAAAAACTTTGCAAGTAGATTTTTAAATATTTAAAAATAAATTTTTACGGTGCCCCGAAAGGATATATCCGGCAAAGCAAATACATTGACAAATTGCCGAAAATATGATATAGCTGAAAATATGGCACGGTCAAAAGCTGCAGGACCGCCCATGTATTTATTCTACAAAGGATTTTTCCAAGACTTCCGAATTCGCACTTCGAAACTCTTTTGAATTTTTATTGAAAATTTTTTTCCAAATTTATAAAATTAAGATAGCTTTTTATTTTTATATATGTTATACTTATAAATAATAATCATAACGCGGCGGCAAAACGGAGAAATAACGGATTATGCAAAAACCAAAACCGGAAGTGAAACCAAATATCATATTTATTTTGCTGTTTTCGGCTTATATAATTACAAATACCACAAATATCGTGCTGTTTAAAAGCGGCATATACGACGTTGAGACAAATGAGCAAATCGGCCTTTTCGGTTTTGCCGGAGCGGCGCTTTTGGTTTTCGCCGTGATTTTGGTTTTGTATTTGTTTTTGCGCGGGGTAAAACATTTCCACAGGTACGTTTTGTTTTTTTCCTCCGTTGTATACGCGCTGACCTTGGTCGCGCACAAAAACTTGGATATAGCCTACAATGTGACGGTGCTCGCCGTTTTGTTCTATATCATAAGCTATTGTTTTTACCGCAAAGATGAAAACGAAAACGACGCCAAAGACGGCATATGCTTTGACAGGTTGGATAATATTATCAGTTTTTGGAATTTGATGACGATTGTCGCCATATTGGCCTTGGCATATACGGCGGTGCTGAGCCAGTCGTGTATTTTGAGATATAAGATATTTTATTCCTCCACGTACGATTTCGGAATATTTGCCCAGATGTTTGAAAACATGGCGAAAACCGGGCTCCAGATAACCAGCGTGGAGCGCAATATGGAACTGAGCCATTTCGCAGTGCATTTTTCGCCCGTGTATTATCTGCTGCTGCCCTTCTACATGATTTTCAGGAGCCCCGAAAGCCTGATTGTGATGCAGGCCGCCGCAGTGGCGCTCGGGGCTTTTCCTTTAGCGCTCATCGCCGAAAAATTCAAGCTTTCCCGCGTGAATATCCTGCTTATCGTCATCACCTATCTGTTATACCCCGCTTTGAGCGGAGGGCTGTTTTTTGATTTTCACGAAAACAAATTTTTGACCGTTCTGATTTTGTGGCTTTTGTACTTTATCATTCCCGGCGAAAACGACAGCCGCAAAAAAATATATGTGCCCGCGTATATTTTCGCCGCGGGGGTGCTCATGGTCAAAGAGGACGCGTTTTTGTATGTGCTGTGCGCGGGGCTGTACATGGCAAGCGTCAAACAGGAGGACAGATTCGTAAAAAAGAATATACTGCGCGGGGGTATACTCGCGGCGGTTTCGATTTTGTACTTCATGTTTACCACGTTTTATCTCTCAGCTTACGGGCTCGGCGTGATGACGTATCGATATAACCTGTTTTTGAGGGAGGCCGAAAGCGGATTTCTGCCGATGATTTTAAACGTGATCAAAAATCCCGCCCTGCTTCTTTCGAGTCTTTTGTCCGCGCCCGAAAAACTCGAATTTGTATTGTATATGCTTCTCCCGCTGTGCTTTTTGCCGTTTGTCAGCAAAAAACTCAATTTTCTGTTTTTGATTGTCCCGATGGTCATCATGAATTTGGCCACCGATTATATCTACCAGTACGACGTGAACTTCCAGTACACATTCGGGGTGACGCCGCTGCTTTTTTTCTTAGCTGTAAAAAACCTCTCGGAAATCGACAAAAGGCATATAGCGAAGCTGTGCGTGGCGATGGCTTGTTTTTCCGCGGTGCTGTTCTCGTCGAAAGTGGTCAACAGGATACACTCGTACAATTATATATACTCCGCCCGCGAAGCCGAGTTTGTCGAAACCGAAAAAATGCTAGAAAAAATACCCATGGACGCTTCG
>Ga0123356_10005744_pt1 | contig 12594 bp, 8 predicted proteins | sample TergutEmb28metaG_2_FD_92546 | JGI IMG/M metagenome (GOLD analysis project Ga0123356, IMG submission 92546) | Embiratermes neotenicus P3 segment gut microbial communities from Petit-Saut dam, French Guiana - Emb289 P3 | ecosystem: Host-associated > Arthropoda: Insects > Digestive system > Gut ... | reverse complement strand
TTTTTCTGCTTCATTCAATGCCAATTTAAAATATTTTAACGCCGAATTATATTGCTTACTTTTTTTGTAAATAGAAGCTATCGTATTCAGTATCGTATGCAAGTGCATGTCGTTGTGTGTTTTGCTTATTTGCAACGACTGATTAAGGTAAAAAAAGGCGCTGTCTAACGTTCCTATCTCCAGCTCAATAGCTCCCAAATTGTTTAATATCATTATAATACGTGTGCTATCATTACATAGGTTTAATGCTTTTTCATAATAATATTTAGCTATATCGTATTGCTTAAAATGATAATAAATATTTCCGATATTGTTATAAATCGTTGATTCGTAGGACAAATAGTTATATTTTTCGCAAAGGAGCAATGCTTTAATCAAAAACTCATAAGCGCTTTTGTAATCGCACATATAGTAATAAATGGCGGCAGCTTTGTTGTACGCTTCCACAATTATTTGCTGCTGTTCCACATCCGCATCTTTTACCGGAGTGTTAATAATTGAACTATAACAAGCCAAAGCCATATCGGTACTATTCTGATCAAAAAAGTAATTGGCAGTATCAAGGAGTTGTTGTTTGGGAAGTTTATTAAAACTTGAAATGGTTTGGCCCATGGTGGTTAATGCCATTATGGGTAGAAGGTGGAGGCAAATTAAAAAACTGTTTTTCATGGTATGTTGTTTTTAGGGAACTCTGAGTGCCTGCTGTAATTAATTTCGTAAATAACGCTATAGCCGAATTTTACCAGCACTTCGAATTTTGCCGATGCTTGAGGCTGCATGAATAATATCCAACACTTCAATGCGGGTGTTAGTAATACGGTAAATAATCAGATGTGCATCAAGAATAATATTACGATACATGCGGCTTTTGGTTGGAATATGACGACACTCGGGATAAGCCAAATACATCTCGGAAAGCGTATTCAAAGATGCTCTTATTTTTTGCCAGTAATGCTCCGCTTGAAAATAGCCGAACATGTTGAGCGAATATTCGTAAATATGTTTACGATTTTCATTAAACTCTCTGCTGACTATGTACGGCTTGCAAGGAATTCTTTCTTCCATATTTCAAATTTTTTATCGGCTTCTTCTATAGTCATAAATTCTCCTTCCTCAATGCGACGAAAATGCTCCCACCACTCCTCTTGCGTGCCATGGAACGGCACGTTGGGATTCCATCCGGTGGAAACGGGAGTGGTGGCTGAATATGCAACAGCGGGCTCGCCAACGGTCATGGGCGGTTCTTCCGATATTTTATATATTTTTTTTGACATGTGTTATATTTTTTTAACGAATTAATTATTTTTTGCATGATATTATTGTTCTATTCTAATACCCACCGGCTTTTCTTAGGTTTGCAAATAAATGAAAAATAATTGAATTGGTAAAAACGATTTTAGGGAAGAGCTAAATCTTACCTCAACCCAATCACCGTAACCTCCGGCGGCATCCCCACCCGCGCCGGAAACCCTACGGAACCCAACCCTACATTCACATAAAGGAATTTACCCTGTTTTCCGTAAAGCCCGCCCCAGTGTTTGTAAAGTATGGCGGCCGGCGAAATTCTGATTCTATCGGTATAGATGCCCAATTGCATGCCGTGCGTGTGGCCGCTTAAAGTTAAATTTGCCGGTAAATTTTTGAGAACCACATCGTCCCAGGCTTGCGGGTCGTGGCTGAGCAAAATCACATAATCATTCGTGTCCACGTGTTGAAAGGTTTTGAGCAAATCTCCTTCATTGATAAACATTCTTTTCGGAGAGTAAAACTCTACGCCTGCAATTGTAATGCCCAAAGGAACAGTATCTTCGTAGAGTTTCACAGATTCATTATTTAAAACTGTCCACCCTAAGGATGTTTGATAATCAATAAGCTTTTTAACATCTTCTTTTCGTGCAACATCGGTTTTGAAGCGTGCATAACGACCGTAATCATGATTACCCAAAACGGAAAAAATTCCGTAGCGCGCTTTCAATTGCGCTAAAAACGGCAGGTATTCCACTATTTCTTCCGAAACAAACTGCACGATATCTCCGGTAATAAATATGAGGTCGGGGTGTTGGTCATTCACCATTTGCACCGCTCTTTCAATCGCTTCGTGATTTCTCCAGGTAGCAAGATGCAAATCGGAAATCAGCACGATGGTTAATTCACTTTCATTCAAGTTTTTAATATTATGCCCATCTATGCTTACTTCCCGAATGGTAAAATTTTCAGCACCCCATACTATTCCATAAATCATTAAAATAAAAGACACTACATAAATGCCGAGCGATATACGCAGCAATACTCTTTTTCCTTTTTCAAAATTAACACGCTTACTTAATATTTTAATGCCTGCGGTAATCAAATCATACATTAAAACAAACGTAACAATCAGAAATTTAATCAAATATTGTATTACGCAAATGCCTACTGCGGTTAAGTAAAGGGTTTTGTTTACCTGATGCACGCCTTTTGCAGCCAAAACTCCCATGGTTATTACTAAGATAAACGCGGGCAGCCAATATAAAATAAGTAAGGCATAAAAAGAAATTTTCTTCTTCCATGTATTTTTAAAAGATTTTAAGATCGTAATCCACAAATAGATTTCCCCGAAAAACCAAAGCGCGAAGAAGAAGATGCGCATTTTTACGGCAGGGATATGGATTGCCAAAATGACATATAAGATAATAAGTGTGGTGATTCCGCCCAACAAATAATATCTTAGTGTTTTATTTTTTGCAATCGGTAGCTTCATAGATTTTTCCGTCTTTAACGGTAATTATTTTATCCATATTGCGCAACGTCTCTTCCCGATGCGCAATAATGATTACCGTATGATTTTTAAATGCCTCATTCAAAGATTCTTGTATAACTAATTCCGATTCATAATCCAACGCGGAGGTTGCTTCATCTAAAATAATAATTTCAGGTTTTTTGAGTAATGCACGGGCAATGCTCAGCCGCTGGCGTTGTCCGCCGGATAAGGTCATGCCTCTGTCGCCGATTACGGTGTGGTAGCCGCTTTCCATTTCCATGATAAAATCGTGGGCGAAAGCGGCTTTGGCGGCGGTTTCTACCTCCTCACGAGAAGCGGAACGTCCAAAAGCAATGTTGTTAAATACGGTGTCGTGAAAAAGAATGACATCTTGGCTTACCATGCCGAACAGATTGCGCAAATCGTTGGTTCTATATTCTTTAATGTTTTTTCCGTCAATTAAAATTTCTCCAAAAGAGAGGTCGTAAAAACGGGGCAACAGATCTACAAGGGTGGATTTTCCTGCACCGGAAGCGCCCACCAAAGCGATCTTCTCCCCTTTTTTTATCTCAAATGAAATATCTTGTAAAATTTTACAATCCTCTTTTTTTTCTACTTCATGATATGAAAAATAAACCTCCTTATATAATATATGTTGCAAAAAAGAGGAAATGGAAAGCGGGCGCTCTTTTTCATAAATTTTCTCATCGGCATCTAAGATTTGAAGAATACGTTGCAACGACGGCAGCCCCTTTTTCAGCGTATAATACATGGTAACCAGGTGGCGTGCAGGTGGAATAATACGAGAAAACAACACCACAAAAAATAGAAAGAACTCACCGTTTAAGTTGCTGTTTTTTAATACAAAAACTCCGCCAATCAATAAAACTATCAACAAAGTAACCACCGATAACAGCTCTACCAAAGGCGCACCAAGTTCATACACCCTGAATATTTTCTTATTTATTTTATAATGGGCAGCAGTATCTTCCTGAAATTTTTTATTCGCATGGTCAATGGCATTGTATCCTTTTATAATGCGCAACCCACCAATGGTTTCATCATAAATGGCGCTCACGGAAGCCAAAAGCTGTTGCAATTTTGCAGCATTTTTTTGAATAGAAGTGCCAACAAGCGATATGAGATACCCTACCACCGGAAAAATAAGTAAAGTAATGAGAGTCAGTGGTAAATTCACTTTTATCATGGTTGCCAAAAAAACAACAATCATTATCGGGTCTCTGCAAATGATGATAATAGACTGTACAACAGACCACTCAATTTCTTGAACATCCGTACCGAAACGATTGAGCAGATCTCCTTTTTTTATTTTTGAGAAAAAAGAGAAAGGTAAATTTATGAGCTTGGTGTATAAGTCTTTACGAAGTTGGTAGATCATCCCTGCGCGAATGGGTGCAGAAAAAAATTGCGCCATATATCTGAAAAGATTACCCAAAAAATTCAACACAATCATCGTAACTGCAATCATAATCAGCGCATAAAGCGAACCGGAATTTGTGATTAATTGCCCTAAGTAAAAATTGAAAGTATCGTTAATCGCATGTAGTGAAAAGGCAAACTCAGGTTTCTCCGCAATAGGTTCAACTTGCTGAAAGAGAACAGATAAAAAAGGAATTAGGAGCGCCAAAGAAAAAACATGAAAAACGGAATAAAAGAGATTCGCCAACGCCATGAAAGCCATGTTGCTTTTATAGCGCAGGGTGTATTTTAGAACATGGAAGTATTTTTTCAAAATTTAAGATTTAAAGATTTAAAATTTTGATAACTTTGAACTAAATTTGTTCCCGCTTGATAAGGCGAAACCCTACCCTCTCTTATTGCAGGGATAATATTATTTATACTGTTTTCAATATTTGTATTTGAATAAAAATCATCTTTTAACAAATGATTCATCCAATCGAAAAAGGTTTTCACAGATTGTTCTGTCCGATGTTTCGAGAAGAAATCATTCTCTTTAGTTAGTTTTTCAAAATCAGCAATAATCTCCCAAATTTTTCCTATACTATCTTTAAGAAAGACGGAACAAGTACCTACCGGAGGTTCCTATCCGTTTTCGTTTTTCGGAAATAATTGTAATGCAGACTGATATAGTGCTTTTGCGGCAGTAGCTTTCGCTACATTATCGCCATCGGCTTTGGTAATGATGAGGGCATCTGCCATTTCCATAATGCCTCGTTTAATGCCTTGCAGTTCATCACCGGCGCCTGAGAGCATTAACAACAAGAAAAAATCCACCATAGATTTCACTGCGGTTTCCGATTGTCCAACGCCCACTGTTTCAATAATGATGACATCAAAACCGGCAGCTTCGCAAAGGATAATGGTTTCGCGGGTTTTGCGCGCCACTCCGCCCAATGTAAGCCCCGACGGCGAAGGGCGGATGAACGCATTCGGATCAATGGAGAGTTCCTCCATGCGCGTTTTGTCCCCCAAAATGCTCCCTTTCGAGCGCTCGCTGCTCGGGTCCACTGCCAATACGGCTAATTTCTTTCCAATAGAAGTCAGGTATTTTCCAAAAGTTTCAATAAACGTACTTTTTCCCACTCCGGGCACTCCTGTGATGCCAATTCTCATAGAATTTCCCGAATACGGCAAGCATTTCTCAATAATTTGATTGGCGACCACAATATCATGATGTGCAGTGCTTTCAATTAGTGTAATGGCTTGACTTAATACCACTCTGTTTCCTTCCAAGATACCGGCAAGATACCCATCGGCAGATAATTTTTTCTTCCTTTTAAACTGAAGATAAGGCGAAACCGGCTCCGGTTGGGGGATGGCTTCCTGGATGTGAAGGGCGGAGGTGTTTGACATTTAAAGATTTAAGATTTAAAATTTAAAATTTAAGATTTAAAGTTCAAGGTTTAAGGTTCAATTTGCTGCCAGTTTTAACTGACGGATATATAAGATTTAAAAAATCCTATCCAAAGTTTCAAATTTCGAGTTCATACTAATATATTCCGGAACAATCTCTTTCATTAATCTTACTACATGTGTCGGGTTGTCGTTTTTCAGGGCGATTAAATGTTCAATTTTTTTTTCAATTTCGTGATAATCGTATTTTCTCACCTCCGCAATCATAATTTTTTTATGGGGCGTGGGTTTTGTATTTTCTGCAGTTGCTAAAAGTTCTTCGTACAGCTTTTCGCCCGGGCGCAATCCGGTAAAGTCAATGGCAATATCTTTTCCGAGGGTTAATCCTGAGAGTTTTATCATTTTCACTGCCAGGTCGTAAATCTTAACGGATTCTCCCATGTCGAAAATAAAAATCTCGCCGCCTTCTCCCATGGCGCCTGCCGTAATTACCAATTGGCATGCTTCGGCAATCGTCATAAAATAGCGCGTAATCTCCGGATGCGTAATCGTTACGGGACCGCCTTGCGCAATTTGCTCTCTGAATATGGGAATGGCGGATCCATTGGATTCCAGCACATTGCCAAAACGTGTGGTTATAAATTTGGTCGTCCCCTGTGTATAATTCAGCGATTGCACATAAACTTCGGCAATCCGTTTCGAGGCGCCCATCACGCCGGTGGGGTTTACCGCTTTGTCGGTAGAAATCATCACAAACTTTTTCGTACCGTATTGCACTGCCAAATCTGCCAAAATCTTCGTGCCTTCCACGTTGTTTTTAATGGCGGCGTGAACATTTTCCTCCATCAGTTGCACATGTTTATAAGCAGCGGCATGATATACAGCGTCGGGTTTATAATATGCCATAACCTCTTCCATTTTAACATTATCAGAAATATCCGCCAATATGATCTCAATGTTTCTAAATCTTTTTTTTCCGCTTAATTCTTGTTGCAAAAAGAAGACCGGCGTTTCCGAATTATCCAACAAGATCAATTTTTTGATATCAAAGTTTAAAAATTGCCGCACCATTTCACTTCCGATAGAGCCGGCAGCGCCTGTTATTAAAATGGTTTTGCCAATAATGTCCTTATGAACCAGTGAGTTATCAATATCAATAACCTCGCGTTCCAAAAGTTCCTCAATCTTTACCTTCTTGATTTGATTAAAACTTAATTCACCGTTAATCCAATTGATTACCGGCGGCACGATTAACACTTTAACATTATGTTTGAGTGCAATTTCCGTAATTTGATTTTTTTTACGCACCGGAAAATTCTGAATAGAAATAATTAGAAAATAAATCTCATTTTCAGATAGATACTCGTCCAATTGGGTAAGGGCGCGAACGGGTAAACTTTCTAAGTTCATGCCTTGTTTTTTCAGATCATCATCAAAAAATGAAAGCACATTGTATTTGCTCTCCGTATCTCTGTCTAACACCCTTTTTGTGGTAATGCCGCTCACGCCGGCGCCCACAATCACAATGTTTTTTTTCATTTTTTTAGGATTCATTTTCTCTAAAAAATAGATTTTGAAAGCAAAACGATACATAACCATTAAGGTGGTGGTGATAAAAAACTCCATCCCAATAATGGAAATCGGAATAAAACGATTGAGGTTAAAGTTCAAAGCCCAAAGCAAATAGCTTAACAAAAACAGCACAACGGTTCCTGAAAAAGCAGATAGAAATATGATTAATGCATCTTTAGAATTGGTGTAGCGTACTACAATTTTTGGAATTTTAAACAGCATAAAAAACAACGCGCGTACTCCCAAAATCACAATGGGAATGATGGGAGAAAAAACAGTAGCAGGGTGTAAAATTCCGATATAACTATCCCTGAAAAAAATCGCTAACATTGTCGCAAAGAAGACGATACATATATCTATTCCCAAAATCACAGCACTGGGAACAAAACGCAAATTTTGAATATGGTAATTTTTCATTAGGGGTAACTGTAACGCTGGCAAAGAAACAGAAAAAAACTCACTATCGGGTAGCTACTGAAACAGGCTCAAAAGGAATCGTAAAACTTATCGCAGTACCTTGATCCTCTTCGGTTTGAATTTCAACGGTTCCTCCTAAGAGGTCAACCAAACCCTTTACCACAAAAAGCCCGAGCCCGCTGCCCTCAATGCCGAAACTGTTTTTTTCAATTCTCGTAAACGGCTCAAAAAGAGAGGATAATTTTTCTTTCGGGATACCTTTTCCTGTATCGGAAACCGTAACCATGAGCTGCAAGTTGGGCTCATCAATTTCTTCTACGCGCACATTTACTTCGCCTTCGGAGGTATATTTTACTGCATTGGAGATCAAATTTACCGTAATTTGTTTCAATTTTAGCAAGTCGGTTACAATTTGCGGATTATTCTTCACCTCAATTGAATAATGCAGCTTATTCTTTTTTTCGTTGCACAAAGGCTGAAACATTTCTACAATTTCCATAAAAAATGGTACAATTTCAGTGTTTTCTTGTATGACTTGCGATTTTCGTTGCTCCAAACGCGAAAATTCCAATAAATTATTCAACAATGCCAATATACTCTTACCTGTATATTGCATGATATCTAATTCGCGAAGTTGCTGGGGCGATAAACTCTCATCTTCCCATAATTCCAAATATCCCAAAAGGGCGCTGAGCGGCGTTTTAATATCGTGCGACGTAATCAAAAGCAATTGATGCCGGCTCTCCATTAACTCTTCCGTTCTCTGTTTTTCCAACGCTAAAGCGTCGTTAGTTTTCCGAATTGTTTTTATATTCTTGAGAATAAAAAAGATAAGCGTTGTGATAAGCAGCACTGTGATCGCTCCGGCAACAATACTTCTTATTAATGCAGATCGTACAATTTCTTCATATTCTTCACCTAAAGAAATTACATTCAATAACATCCCTTCATGCAGTTGCAGTAATAGATCCGTAATTTCTCTATTGATATACTGATCGGCGGTAAGTAACGCATACAGCTCAACTTCAATCTTGTTAATTTTTGTAGTATATTGATGTTGATATTGTTGCGTAAGTTCGTATAAACTATCTAACAATGAATTTACCGCAAACAATTTTGAAGCAACGTTATCCGTAATAATCAATGTGTTAATAACAGATATGTCTTTATCTCTTTTTTTAGAAGAACGAAAAGCTTCCCTCAGGCGTTGTCCGAATTTTTTGTGCTCTTGCCACACGGTATCTTGTTGTACCGTGGTATGAACTTCCGATTGCGACATATTTCTATATATTTCATCTTCAATTTTAGCAGCAATTTTTTGATACAACTCATCAATATCTTTTTTACTAACAAATAATTGTTGCAACTGTTTTAACATGATTTTTTTTTCATAAAGCAAAACGGTAATATCCGCTAAATACCTGTTTTCATCGTCATGTTGAATAAATTGCACAATATGCTCTAATTTTTGCTGAAAAGTATCAATTTGCATTTGATAAATATGCAAATAATGCACCTCTTTTTGCACTAAAAACATATTTCCATATTCTTGTATATCATAAAATTGAGATACTAAATTATTGACTTCCAGAAGAACTTGCGTATTATACCGGTATTGCTCCTGCTGTTTTCTAAACTCAGAAAACAAACTTTTTGTTACCATAACAAATCCTATGCATAGTATAATAATGGTAATCAACACAAAAGCAAGTTTTGTTTTAATATTTTTCTCGAATATTTGAGTAATTTTCGATCTCACGCTATTGAGGTTATTGTGTTACGGAAATTATGTAACGAAAAAATGGCATAATTCTTGCTTTTTCTTACACGTACTCATACTTTTTTCTACTTTTGCGGCTTTATTAACATAAAATATAAATTAATCTAAATATTTAAACATGAAAAAGTTCTTTTTATTTTTTAGTGCACTGACACTCATATCTTTGAACATGTCAGCACAATCTCAACAAATTGTTGTCGGAAAAAATTATCTTCATCCAAATGAAGTAGCTTTAGTTTCCGAAAAGTCAGTTTCTACTACCATTAAATTTGATCTTAATGAACTCAATTTAATTGAAGTGGCTACGAATTATGGAACAGCGAGTAAAATGTTATCGGCGAAAGCGCCTGTAATGATGGAAGCAGGGAACCCTGAACTGATTTACTTGCCCACTGCCATTATTATTCCCGATATGGGCTCGGCAGAGTTGAATATTACTTATAGCGAATATGCCGAATTTGAAAATGTTGAAATTGCTCCTTCAAAAGGTAATCTAAAACGTAGTGTAGATCCCGAAACCGTTCCTTACGTGAAAGGTGAAGTGTATGATCAAGATGCGTTCTTTCCCGGAAATTTGGCGGTAATAAACGAAATATTTATTATGCGTGATGTGAGAGGGACAACCATTTTTGCGTATCCCGTTCAATACAACCCTGTTACAAAAGTTCTTAGAATTTATTCCGAAATGACGGTTACCGTAAATTATACCGACGAACCGGGAGAGAATGAGTTTACCACACAAAAAAGACACAAAACCATTGATCCCACCTTCAATCAAATGTATAATAATATGTTTATTAACTATGCTAACTTTACCAGAGATTATCCCACAGGCGAAGAAGGAGAATTGCTAATTATCTGTCATCCTGCGTTTATGGATGCGATGAAACCATACGTTGACTGGAAGCGCACGATTGGGCGTAAAACCACCATGGTATCTACAACTGAAACAAGCACAACTGCTTCAGGAATAAAAAGTTATATTCTAAACTACTATAATGCTCCTGAAAACAATTTAGCTTTTGTGCTTTTTATAGGCGATGTAGCCCAAATCCCATTTTTGGGCACCTCATCTATTCCTTCTGATATAATGTATGGACAACTTGTGGGCACCGACCCCTATTTGGAAATACTTATGGGAAGATTTTCCGCAGAAACCATAGCACATGTAGAAACACAAGTAGAGCGCACAATTTGGTATGAACGTGATATGACGACCTCTGATACATGGCTAACCGATGCTACTGGAATAAGCGCTAATGAATACGGACATGGGCCAAATACTCCGGGCGGACATGATGGGCAAGAGAATGACTATAGACACATGGAAAATATAAGGCTACGCTTATTGGATTATGGATACACAACTGTTCATCAGGATTATTGGTATAATTGTCCGGGATATCCGAACACTTCTAACGCTCTAATTACGCAACATTTTAATAGTGGCGCAGGTATGGCAAATTATTGTAACCATGGAAGTGCAACTGCATGGACCCCGTACGGTAGCCCAAGTTACACTAACGCAAACGTAACTGCACTACAGAATGCAGGTAAACTCCCTTTTATTTACTCAGTGGCATGTTTAAATGGAAAATATAATTATACGGTTTCCAATCAATCATCTCCTTGTTTTGCAGAAGCTTGGATGCGCTCTACGCAAAACAATCAACCCACAGGAGCTGTGGCCACACTTATGGCTACTATCAGCATTGGTTGGGCGCCACCTCAAACTGCACAAGACGAATTTATTGACCTTTGTTTAGATACTACGCATACGGCCGGCGGCTACACATACGGCTTACCCGGAAATCCTAAAAAAACTATTGCCGGCACGATGCTAAACAGCACACAGAGAATGCTTATGCGTCACGGAGCCGGCACCGACAACCGGAATGATTTCAATTCATGGACGGTTTTTGGTGACCCCACTCTACAATTCCGTACAAGAACCCCACAAGAAATGACAATATCTCATTTGCCCACTATTCCATCGGGAGCGAGCGAATTTTCTGTTGACTGTGATGTGGAAGGCGCTATGGTCTCTATCACTTATATTGATGAAAACAACGAAGTAATCATTCTGGGAACTGCCTTAGCGGAAAATGGTGTTGCCGAAATAGTTTTTGACGAACCTGTTTCAACAACTGCCGAGTTAACGATTGCCGTTACGGGTTTCAACCAAGTAACATACCTTAGCTCCATATATCCAGGCGAAATGCCGGAACTTTTTCCACCTCAAAACCTGACATTTACGTTAAAAAATGCGAACCATATTTTTCTCAGCTGGGAAGCGCCGGAAGAACAAAACGGTTTGCCCGTTAGGGGATATAATATTTACCGGAATGATGAGCTGATCACATTAGAACCCATTAGAAACGAGACTTTATTTACCGATATCGTTCCTCAAAACGACGAATATGAATATGAAGTAGCCGCTTTGTACAATTTGTCAGGCTCTTTAGAAAGCGAACATTCCAATCCTGTAACAGTGCTTGTTGACGGTATGTGCGTTCCTTTTGGTGAAAATATAACAGTGACCGTGTCCTCCGAAACAAATGATGTTCTCATTTCATGGACGGCTCCGGAATATGAAGGCATAGAACTTGCCGGCTATAACGTTTTTAAAGATGATGAGCAAATCAATGCAGAAATAATTCCTGCCACAGAATTGAGTTTCTTACATAATGATTCTTTCGATCCTGAGATTTGGGATACTATATATTGCTATTATGTTGAAATCGTGTATAATGATTGTGACGAAAATCCAGTATCGGAGAAAGAGTGTTTAACGATAGTATCCATCAACAATCCTGCCGGAGTTCAAACCTTCAACATATTTCCCAACCCTGCCACCGGTAACATTACCGTTGAAGGTGATGGGCTGAGCCGCGTAGAAATTTACGATGTACAAGGGCGTAGATTAGTTGCATACAACAATATAAACGGCAGTTTAAAAATCAATGATTTGAGTAAATATGGGAATGGGGTTTATTTTGTGAAGATGTATTCGGATGCTGGTGAGGTTGTGGTGAAGCGGGTAGTGATAGTGAAGTAAACCTCTAACCCAACAATAATTCCAAATAAGTTTTTTTTTGTTCGGCGGCGGCAGAGCCGCCGCCGAACTACCACTATTCCATCACACACCTCACACTCAACCCATCCATCTTGTTTTTCAAATCGCTCAGGAGGTAGTTACAGTAATAAGTCAAGTAGAAGTGGTAGGCGTTGGCGCCCGCAGGGGTGTCGC
>Ga0123356_10005743_pt1 | contig 12594 bp, 8 predicted proteins | sample TergutEmb28metaG_2_FD_92546 | JGI IMG/M metagenome (GOLD analysis project Ga0123356, IMG submission 92546) | Embiratermes neotenicus P3 segment gut microbial communities from Petit-Saut dam, French Guiana - Emb289 P3 | ecosystem: Host-associated > Arthropoda: Insects > Digestive system > Gut ... | reverse complement strand
GGGTGATTCATGGGGCCTATCTCGCGATTCTCGTGCGCAAGTATGGCCGGGTAAGAAAAGAGATGGCGAGCCTTCGAAAATAGGCCGCCGGCGCTCAAGGGTTGGCAATCCGTTCCCGGCTTCGAGTTCCTCCTCCTCCCGCGCTCGTGGCCGCCCATTTATCCGCGCGACTTAAAATCCGCCGCTCAGACCGGATGCCGGGCGCCCTCCGGCATCTCTGGGTGAATCCTTGTGCATCAGACAGGAAGAAGCGCTTGGATGGACAAAAGGCTGAACGAGGCGGAAAACTTGACAGCGCATTCGCCAGATGTTTAAGTATTTAATTACTTTCAGCCATTCAGGTCGCGCGGCAGCCGGTCGGCAGCCGGACAGGGACATCCCAAACCAGGCAAGGTTCGATGTTTTGGGGAATCGCGCGCCGGGCGTCATTTCTCCCAATATCTTCTCCAGTGAACGGGATTCGGAGGGTTCGGATGGTTAATCGCGGTGGGGTAGGGCCGGCTTTTGCGCGAATTCGCGGCCTGTTGGCGCTGGTTCTTTTGGCGGCGGGCGCCGGATTTCTCTTAAAGCGTGATGCCGCGCCGCCCACGCATTCGCCGTCTACCGCGCCCCGCTCAACCAAGATCCAAGCCGCCCTCGACCGCCTTCCCATGAGCTTTGAGCCCAACCGCGGCCAGGCCGCGAGCGGGGTGAAATTTCTGGCCCACGGCAGCGGATATGGTTTGTACCTGCTGCCCTCTGAAGCCGTTCTTACCCTTGCCAAGCCGACCCGCTCGGGCCTCGACGAGAGGGCGATCGAGATGAAGCTGGGGGCTCCGAACCAGCAGGCGACCGTCACTGGGGCGGACCCGCTCCCCGGTCATAGCAATTACTTAATCGGGAACGATTCGTCGCGCTGGCTCCGCAACGTCCCGCAATTTGCGCGGGTCCGCTATCGCGAAGTCTATCCCGGCATCGATCTCGCGTTTTATGGAAACGCAAATCGGCTCGAATACGACTTCGAAGTTTCGCCGGGCAGTGATGCCCGCAAGATCGAGCTCGATTTCAAGGGCGCGGATCAAGTCTCCGTGGCCGCGAATGGCGACCTGGTGCTCGGAGTTGACGGAGGCGAGCTGCGCTTCGAAGCCCCGCACGTCTATCAGAAGACAGCGGCAGGAGTTCAAACCGTTTCGGGCTCGTTCGTCCTGCGCGGGAAGGCGAGCGCCGGCTTCGAAGTGGGCCCTTACGACCGCAGCCGGGCCCTCGTCATCGATCCCGTGCTGACGTTTTCTTCGTACCTGGGCGGAGCGGGAAACGAGAGTTGCACGGTCATCTCCGGCGCTAGCGCCGGATTTGTTCCCCACTGCCCCGCGGTTGCGCTGGACTCGGGGAACCGCATCTACGTGGCGGGAGCAACGACCACTGCCGCCGGGAGCGGGGTATTCAATGGCGGCACTCCCATCACCACCAACTCGCACGGATCGGAGAATGTTTTCGTTTCTCAGATCAGTCTAAGCACGCTTACCGGCGTGACTACGGCGACGTTGAATTATGTCACCTACATCGGAGGTTCGAACGGCATTCAATACCCGGTGGGCGTCGGCGTCGATAGCGGCTTCAACGTTTACCTTGCGGGAACGACCAGTGCCTCGGACTACCCGACAACGCCCACCGGCTTTCAGACCACGCCGGTTTCAACCGGCAATCACACATTCGTCTCCAAACTCGACCCAACCGGCTCGGTGAACCTGTATTCGACGTACCTCTCGGGCAGCGGGGTTGATGCTGCCTCGAACATGGCGATCGACATCCTGGGCCGCGTATATGTGATCGGGACGACGACCTCGAGCAACTTTCCGACGACCATTGGCGCCATCCAGCCCGCTTTCCCCGGTGGAGTCAGCGAGCAGTTCTACTTCAGCAAAATCGATCCCTCGCTCAACACCGTGAACAGTCTCCCCTATTCCACCTTCATTGGCGGGAGCACTCCGTCGAACGGCGTGGTTGTCGGCGGCGCGGTGGCCGTGGACATCAACTTCAACGTCTACCTCGCCGGGGGCACGAATTTTACCGACATGGGTACTCCGAATCCATGGATTATCAATGCCCTCCCAACCGTCGACGGCTTCAACGGGAACACCGAGAACGGCGGCATCGACGTGTGGGCGGCGAAGCTGAACGCGCCCACCAACAACACCCAGCTCTATACACTCGCCTATGGCACGTATTTGGGTGGAAGCGGAGACGACATTGCTTACGGAGTCGCCACCGACGGAACCGCGACTTACATAACCGGATCCACAACTTCCACCAGCATCACGCCACCCTCGACTACCAGCGCCTTCCAAAAGACCAACGCCGGCGGCGGCGATGCATTTGTCGCCAAGCTCGGGGCGCCGGCAGTGGCGGGAACCGGCCAAGGTTCGATACCACTCGACTACTTCAGCTATCTGGGCGGGTCCGGCCTCGATGTCGGGTTGGGAATCGTGGCGGACTCGCTCGGCAATGCAAGCGTGGTGGGTTTTACCAATTCAACCGACCTGTGCGCGAAAAATATCGGTACGTGCGGACCCCCACAGCCGAATTCGGGGGGAGGACGGGACGGGTTTATCGCACGGTTGAACACCGTTGGCACATCGGCGGTTAACAATCTCAGCACGGCCACTTACTTTGGCGGGTCAGGCACGGATATTGGTACCGACATCAGGCTGGATACGTCCCTTAACACCTAAGTTACCGGTGAAACCTCCTCCGCGAATTTTCCGGTTTGTCCGACGAGTTCGAAGTGCGCCAAAGGATCGGGAGCGCTGCCTGACGGAACCGCAGCTTCCGGTCCTACTGACGCGTTCATCGCTGAGATTGGCCCCAACACTTCCGGGCTCTCGATGCCGCAGCTTACAGATGTGAATGCCCTGCCATCTTGTCAAGCAGCCAATCCCACTGTAAGTCCCTCGCCTGTCGGCGTCGGCAATCCGGTCACATTTACCTACTACATCTACAACACGCTCGATCCGGTTTCCTCCGTCAATTTCACCGACACTCTTGGCGTGGGATCGGGATCTACGACTGCGACCACAAGCCAGGGGACTTGTAGCGGCGCGACTATCACCGGGCCGCTGATATGCAGTCTGGGAACCGTGAACACTTCGACCACGACTTCGACGCCCACGTCCTGTCATGGATCGTCGGGCAGCACGAATTTTGCATCCAAGGTCACGGTCACGGTCACGGCTCCTACCAATATCTTGCAAGGCCAGGGTTCAATCGGGAACAGCGCGAACCTCACCTTTCCCGGAGGAACCACGGCGACCATCAGCGGGTCGGTTCCGCTCAACGATTACTCCGTCACCTCCGCCCTTACGCCGCCGAGCACCAGCAGCACCATTCCCTCGGGCGCTCAGGTCAACTTCGCGATTGTCGTGACCCCGACCGGCTCCGGCTTCGCCAATTCGGTTTCGCTCGCCTGCGGCTCAGGACTGCCGGCGGGCGCCACCTGCACTTTCACCAACAACCCGATTTCGAGCATGAGCGGCGGGCCGCAGAGCCGCACTCTCGCTATCTCCACCACGGCGCGGGTGACGACCACCGGGGGCTTATTCCGCCGCGGGCCTGCGTATGCGATGTGGCTTCCAGTGTTGGGCATTGGAATCATGGGAGCGGGCGCCTCGCGCAGGCGCCGGTGGCTGCTCGGGATCTTCTTCGCCCTGGCGCTCGCGGTTCTCATCGGGGCTGGCTGCGGTTACAAGAGCCCGACCACGACGACGACAACCGGCACCCCCGCCGGAACCTACACCGTAGTGGTGAACGCGACCTCGGGCGCGGCCATCCGCTCGACATCGGTGCAGTTCACTGTGCAATAGTGGTTCGGGTGCTGGTTCCCCGGGCTTTGCAACCGGCAGTACCAGTGGATCAAATCCGATCGAAGCCCTCGGCAATGGACCGGGCGTGTGTTTGCCCCTCTTCGGTCTTCGGTCCTGGGTCCTTGGGTCCTGGGTCCTGCGAATCGGACAACAGGCAAAATCGCGATACGGCGCCCGCTCGTCTTTTTCCCCTGGAGCGGATTTCTCACGTGCTCTGGTATGGTGTTTATGCCGGCGGCCTCCGGCCACTCTTTTAATTGTTAAATGGGTCAAAATTCCTTCTGTCGCAGGTCTTTCGCTGCCACCACTTTACTAATCCTGATCTATTCCTCCTTCGCCGGCGAGTGGAAGCCGAGGCACGATCTGGTGACCGAAGCCAGGGTGATGAACCTCACCCTACCGCCCGCCCGGGGCGAGGTCTTCTTTCCCGGGCCCGATCCCGGGTCGAGCCGGAATCGATGGCTCGACCAGCTCAGAGCCTGGCGCGACCAGCGTAGAACCCGGCTGCGCTATTCGGGCTCGCAGTACGACCGTCGCGATCTCGAATGGACCGAAGGCGTTTTTTCCCAGGTGCAGCTCATCATCTGGGACCGCAGTTTGTATGATCCGGCGAAGCGCGAGTTCGAGGTTGAGCGGTTCCTCTCGGAGACCGAGCGCCGCATCGGGCCGATCGATGCCGTGCTCGTCTGGCACGTTTATCCCAACCTGGGCGTGGATGATCGCAATCAATTCGACATGCTGCGCGATTTGCCCGGCGGCCTCGCCGGGGTGCGGAAGCTTGTCGACGACTTTCATCATCACGGCGTGAAAGTGTTCTTTCCGTTTTTGTCCTGGGATACAGGAACCCGCGCCGAGACCAATGACCCTCCGGCGACCATGGTCGGGTTGATGAAAGAAATCGGCGCCGATGGAATCAACTTCGACACGCTCGAAACGGTTCCCGCCGGGTTCCGCCGGGCGGCGGATCGAATGGGCTACCCGCTCGCACTGGAGCCGCAATTTGAACCGCGCGACCCGTCGATCGAGCGGTCTAGCATCAGCTGGAACGACTGGGTGACCTGGGAGGGAGACGAATATCCCTTCGTCCCTATGGTAAGCAAGACGAAATGGCTGGAGCCACGCCACATGGTGAGCGTGACCGACCGCTTCACCCGCGACAAGACCGACAGCCTCGGCCACGCCTTTTTCAATGGAGAGGGCTATGCCACGCTCGAAAATCTGTGGGGATTCTGGTACGAGGATACGCCGCATGATGCCGAAGCCATCTTGCGGCTGACCCGGATCGAGCGCCGGATGGCGGACTATTTGCGCAGCCCCGACTGGGAGCCGCACACGCCGATGATCCAGGCGGGAGTATTCGCCAGCCGGTTTCCCACCAACCATGGAACGCTCTGGACGATTGTCAACCGCAACGAATTTGAGGTGAGCGGCGCCGAGATCGGGACGGCTTTCGAACCAGGACTGCACTACTACGATCTGTGGCATGGGGCTGAACTTGAACCGCATAAGAAAGACGGCAGCGTCACGCTGAATTTTGATCTTGAAGCGCTGGGCTATGGCGCGGTGCTCGCGACCCCCCAGACGCCCGAGCAGGCGCAGATTTCCGACCTGATGAATTTCCTCGCGCAGCGCTCCCGCCGCCCCCTGAACAGCTATTCGAAGCAATGGAAGGCCATCCCTCAGAATCTGGTCCCGATCGAGCCCACAAAACCCGCTGCCGCCGCTCCGCCGGGAATGATCCGCATCCCGGAGGGGGACTTTGATTTTGCGGTGCGGGGAATTGAGGTCGAAGGCGGCAACGATCCCGGAGTCGATGTCGAATATCCCTGGGAAAACCAGCCGCGGCGCACCCACCGCCACCGCATGCACATCCACGGGTTTTACATCGACCGCACACCGGTCACGAACCGGGAATTCAAGGAATTTCTGGAGTCGACGGGTTACCATCCCGCCGACGACCATAACTTTCTCCGCGGCTGGACGAACGGCTCATATCCTGAGGGCTGGGAGGAGAAACCCGTTACCTGGGTGTCGATCGAAGATGCCCGCGCCTATGCGGCGTGGGCGGGGAAGCGCCTTCCGCATGAATGGGAATGGCAGTATGCGGCGCAATCGAGCGACGGCCGTCCTTATCCCTGGGGAACGGACTGGAAGCCTGACGCGCTGCCGCCGCTCGATCGGAGTTCCTCCATGCATCCACTCTCGGACGTGGCCCGGTTTCCCGGCGGACGAAGTCCTTTCGGCGTGCTGGATCTGGTAGGAAACATCTCGCAGTGGACGGACGAATACCGCGATCCCCACACCCGCGCCGCCATCATTCGCGGCGGAGCGGCCTACCAGCCGCTCGGATCCGTCTGGTACTTCCCCGAGACAAACCGCCTGGATGAGCACGAAAAATACCTGTTGATGTCGCCCGGACGCGATCGTGCAGGCACGATCGGATTCCGTTGCCTGGTGGATGAGCCTTAAACGGTCCACGCTGGCGCGAGAGGCGGCTATTGCGGTCAATTCAAGTTTTCAAAAATACCTGCCGCGCCCATCCCTCCGCCTACGCACATCGTGACCATGCCATAGCGCGCGTTGCGGCGCTTGAGTTCGCGGATGATGGTGGCCGTGAGCTTCGCTCCCGTGCACCCCAGGGGGTGGCCGAGCGAGATCGCCCCTCCGCTCGGATTGACGCGCGCCGGATCGAGTCCGGCTTCTTGAATCACGGCCAGCGACTGGGCCGCGAAGGCCTCGTTGAGCTCGATCACGTCGATGTCGGAGAGGCTGAGTCCTGCAAGTTTCAGCGCCTTGGGAATGGCAAACACCGGGCCGAGGCCCATCTCCTCGGGTTTATATCCCGCCGTGGCAAAGGAAACGTAACGCGCCAGGGGCCTGATTCCAAGCTGGCTCGCGCGTTCCCCGGACATCACCACCGCCGCCGCCGCCCCGTCGGACATCTGCGACGAGTTTCCCGCCGTGACCGTGCCTTTGGTGTGGAACGCAGGCTTAAGCGCGAGCAGGGCTTCAAGAGAGGTATCGGCGCGGGGGCCTTCGTCCACCCGGAAGACAAGCTCCTGTTTTTGCGGCCGGGAACCGTTTGGGGTGGTGAAGCTCACCGCTACCGGGACCGTTTCCTCCTCAAACTTCCCCGCCTGAATGGCCGCCAGCGCCTTCTGGTGGCTGCGCAATGAAAACTCATCGGCGGCTTCGCGAGTGATGTGGAAGCGCTGGGCCAGACGCTCAGCCGTCAATCCCATGGAGAGATACGCATCCGGACGATGCTCGACCAGCCACGGATTCGGCGCAACCTTGTGCCCGCCCATGGGAACCATCGACATCGACTCGGTTCCACCCGCGACGATTGCTTCCGCCCCGCCGCCGGCAATGCGCTCGGCCGCCATCGCAATCGCCTGCAGTCCCGATGAGCAGAAGCGGTTGATCGTCATGGCCGAGACCTCAACCGGCAACCCGGCACGCAGGGAAGCAATCCGGGCCACATTCATTCCCTGTTCGGCCTCGGGCATGGCGCAACCGAGGATCACGTCTTCGATTTCTCTGCGCTCGAGCTCGGGCACCCGATCGAGCGCACCTCGGATGGCGATTGCCGCCAATTCGTCGGGTCGCGTCGCCCGCAGCGTGCCTCGGTAGGCGCGTCCCACCGGCGTGCGTACGGACGAAACCACCACCGCGTCGCGCATATTGCCTCCCAACTATCTCGCTTAGCTCAAGGCTACTATGGTTTCTACAAACGTGCTTAGTCGGTCGTCGGCTCAGGAACCATCGAGTCGCTTGCCAACTCGATGAGCCTGCGGCGACACTACCGAGGCGGGAGGTTTTTCGTGAAAAGAATCCATAAAGTGGCCGTGCTGGGCGCCGGTACCATGGGAGCACGTATCGCCGCTCATTTTGCGAACGCTGGCGTCGCGAGTTATCTGCTGGACATGGTTCCGCCCGATGCGGACCTTCCGATGCGCAACCGGATCGCAGCGGCCGGCCTTGAGGCCGCGAAACGGTCGAAGCCGGCTGCGTTTTTCGAGCCGCGGCTCGCCGGTCTTGTAAGTGTCGGAAATTTCCAGGATGACCTCGGGAAGTTGTCGGAAGCCGACTGGATTATCGAGGCGGTGGTCGAAGATCTCGAAATCAAGCGGGAGTTGCTAAAAAAAGTCGAGGCGGTGCGTCGTCCGGGAACCATCATCACCACCAACACCAGCGGGCTGCCGGTAGCGAAGATCGCCGAAGGCTTCTCCGAGGATTTTCGCCGCTCGTGGTTTGGCACCCACTTTTTCAATCCTCCCCGCTATATGCGGCTCGTCGAGATCATTCCGACGCCCGCGACGGATCCGGCGCTCGTTCGCGCCATCGAGTGGTTCGCGGATGTTCGCCTGGGGAAGGGAGTGGTTGTCGCCAAGGATACTCCGAACTTCATCGCCAATCGCATCGGAGTCTTTTCCGTGCTCAACGTCATGCGCCTGATGCAGGAAATGGATCTCACCATCGAAGAGGTGGACGCGCTGACCGGGCAGGCGGTGGGCTGGCCGAAATCGGCAACGTTTCGCACCATCGACCTTGTCGGCCTTGACATTCTCGGGCACGTGGTTTCGAACATGGCGAAGATCGGAGGCGACGAAGCAGGCCCCGCCCTCCCGGAGTTTTTCAACCAGATGCTCGGTCGCAAATGGCTGGGCGACAAGACCCAGGGCGGCTTCTACAAAAGGGTAAGAAGCGGCGGCGAGGACGAGAGGCTGGCTCTCGACTGGAGGACGCTCGAATATCGTCCCCGGCAAAGGCCAAAGTTCGCGCTGCTCGAAATGGCCAAGAACCTGGAGGAAATGGGACCGCGTCTGCGAATGCTGCTGGGCCTCGAAGGCGGCGCCGCCGGGAAGGGGGACAAGGCGGGGGGATTCCTGTGGACTGCGCTTTCGAACCTGTGGACCTATTCTGCGAGCCGCGTGCCCGAAATTGCCGACTCGGTCGTCGAGATCGATCGCGCCATGCAACTCGGCTTCAACTGGGAGCTGGGACCGTTCGAGCTTTGGGATGCTGCCGGCGTCGAAGCCACGGTGGCGCGCATGAAGAAGGAAGGACGAAAGGTTGCTCCGAATGCGGAGAGGCTTCTTGCTTCCGGAAAGAAGTCCTGGTATGCGGAGGACCCGAAAACCCGCTCGGGACGAATGTTCTGGCAGACGGCGAGCGATTCCTATGCGCCGGTCGTGGTTCCATCCGGCGTCTGGTCCGTCGCCGCCGCGAAGAAATCACACGGAGTAGTCAAGAAAAATGCAGGCGCATCGCTGGTTGACCTGGGAGACGGAGTCGGCTCGATCGAGTTTCATTCCAAGATGAACTCTCTCGGTGCCGACATCGTTGCCCTGATCCGGGAAAGCCTCAAGCCCAGCGGGCCGGGCGAGCCCTTCGACGCCTTCGTGATCACCAATGACGCGGCAAATTTTTCCGTGGGCGCGAATTTGATGCTCCTGCTCCTGTCGGTCGAAGACGAGGAGTGGGATGACGTGGACCTAGCTATCCGGCAGTTCCAGGGTATGACGCAAGCGATCAAATTCTCCCCGAAACCGGTCGTGGTGGCGCCGTTCGGGATGACTCTCGGCGGCGGCGCCGAGGTGGCGCTGCACGCTGCCGCACGCCAGCCGCACGCAGAGCTCTATATCGGGTTGGTGGAAGTCGGCGTAGGGCTCCTGCCCGGGGGCGGCGGCACCAAGGAAATGCTCTTGCGCGCCCTGCGAAGCGCCAGCGAGCTGAGGACGGGAAGCCGCGGTTCCGCAAGCGGCCTGGCCGAATCGGTCGAGCTCCTGGAGGCGATGAAGAAAGCATTCGAGATTATTGCCACCGGTCGGGTGGCCACGTCCGCCGATGAGGCGCGGAGCCTGGGGTTCCTTTCCAGTCGCGATGCGGTCACCATGAACCGCGAGCGCGTGCTGGCCGATGCTAAGGCGCGGGCGCTCGAGCTGGTGCGGGCGGGCTATGAGCCTCCCCAGGCTCAGGTGGACATTCCCGCTCCCGGAGAAAACGTTCTCGCCACGCTGAAAATGGGTGTTCATCTCATGCGCCAGGGAGATTTCATCACCGAGTATGAGGTCAAGCTGGGTCACAAGATCGCCGAAGTCCTGTGCGGCGGAAATATTACCCCCGGTACTCAAGTCAGCGAGCAGTACCTTCTCGATCTCGAACGCGAGGCGTTCAAATCTCTCTGCGGAGAGAAGAAGACCCAGGAGAGAATTCAGTACACGCTCAAAACCGGAAAGACCTTAAGGAACTGAGACAGCCCGATCCCGCGAGCCGGTGATTACCTCCCGAGCCGGCCGAGCGTTCTGTGCGGCGTTCGGTATTGCCAGTTTCCGGAGAGCCGACGCGAGCTCCTCCGCCTTGAAGCCGAAGGGGCCAGGCCTGCTTTTGTATGCCACGCGGCCGTTTGGGTCGACCAGATAGATCCGGTCCGGCCAGCCGGTGTAGGCTTTCTCGGTCGAATTTCCGAATTCGTCCACGGCGGCGGGAAACTTGATTCCCAGTTTGCGGACGCAGGCGCCGGCAATGAGCGCGCGTTCTTCTTGGTTATGCGGACTGGCAAAAACGACCTTGTCCTTTATATTGCTCTCCATCTGCCAGACGTCGCTCGGGTGGGCTTCGGTGATGTACACCACGAGAAACGCCACCTGATTTCGATACTCATCGTAGAGCCGGTTGAGGGCGGGAACCTCCCGCCGGAAAGGTGGTCAGGTATAGCTGCCAAAGATCATGGCCACCGGCCGCCGGCGATTGATCTCGGAAAGGCGCAGCTCCGAGGATCGATCGAGCTTCATGAGAGAGAAGTCCGGGGCCGGATCGCCAACCCGCAGACTGCCGGCGCGAGCCCGGGTCCAGAGGGTCTCGAAGGGCATGATCAGGAAAACTTCTCCCGGAAGCTGCGACATCACTCGCGCAAAGTCTTCGGGCGCCCGGTGCATGGCCCGCCACAGCAAGCTTACCGACGCGACCCAGAGGAGGAAAACACCTGCAAGAATGACGGCGCCGGTTCGTATCCAGCGGCGCGAGATGGCGGGTCGGCTGCTCATTCGATTCGAATTCCGGAAAGTCTAACCCGCAAGTACGGCCCGATCCATAGTGCTAAACAGCTAGGAGTTATCCGGGCGCACGGCGGCGGGGTCTCCGCCCGGCCCTGCGGACAGAGCAGGAACGTCGAAGCCCCGATCCTCGAGCGAAATCAGTTTGCGCGGCTGGCTTCTGCAATCCGGTGGATGGCGCTCGAGGCGGCGCGTAGCGGTACCGACACATGCACGACGTCATGCTCGTCATTCACGTCTACGACGATTGACCCGCCGCGCTTGGTAATGAGGACGTGATCGGTCGCATCCGCCACCTCGACGAGCACACCGTCGGCCGAATCAGCGAGCACGGGAATCGCGGCGTCGACCACCGGGAGGTAGGGCCGCAATTCACCCGAGCCGGGAGCGAGATCGTGATCGGGAATGAAGTCCAGGGCTGTGGTGGCAAGCGCGGCCGGAAGCACCAAATTGAGGTGGGTGCCGTCGGGTTGCTTCTCGTCGACCCGGACGCCGATGAAGCCTTCGCTCGAGAGGGCGGCCGTGCCGACCAGAGCCCCTCCCAGGATGCCGACGCCAAGTTTGGCCAGAAAGATCATTCGAGCTCTCCTTTTTTCTGCCTGCGATGCCGCGGCGTCTTCTGGGGACAGTCGCGCGCAATTTATTCCTTGTCGCTATTGCGGGAGTCGACCCAGACCCGCACCTGTTCCTCGTGGTCGCTGACCCGGACGAGAATTGTGTCGCCCGAGTTTTCGAGCGCTTTGATACCGGCTTGGACGTTTAGTTGATTTGGATCGGTGTCGGAGACCAGAGCCTCCACCACATCCCAGGGAATCGTGACATCGACGTTTTCCCTGCCGTCTTTGTCCTTGACGTGAACGACGAGCTGGCCGCGCTCTTTGGCGACCCGGACATTGTCACCGGAATCCTGGACGGTGACGAATTCGCCTTCCGGAGCCGTCTTGAGCGCATCGAGAATAGCGCGGAGGTTCAGGTTATTTGCGGAGAAGTCCCCGAGTGAAACCTTCCCATCGCGTAACTTGCCCTCGTTGATGGCGGGGATTACTTTCTCTGCGAGTTCGAGCGGCACATTGACGCGAACCAGTTCATGGTTGGCCGGGTTGCTGACCCGCACATGCAAGTACCGCGTTACCGCAGCGGCGCGAGCGATGCCCGAGATGAGAAATACAGAGGCGAGAATGGCGACGAAGGCGAAGCCCTTGCTTGTTTTGTGCATAGATGAACCCTCTCCGAACGGCTGCGATCCAGAACCCTTCGATCTTTCCCGGAGACAAGGGCCCCGGACCCAATTGCGCCCACCCAAGCTACGCAAGAACCGACAAAAAGGTTCCGCGAGATTTTATTGCGTCAAATCCTGCCTCTGGTCTTAACCTCTGTCCACGAATGGCCAGCCTGTGAGCGCGTCCGATCCGGCGCCTGCCAAAGACTTCAAATGGGTGAAAAGATTTGCATACCCCGCGGTTTCCGAATCAGCGAATTTAGAAAAACAGAGATCCGAGTGGGGACCGGCTAATGCCAAGGCTTTAAGGGAGGCGCGCAGAACACGCGAACAGCGGCCATCCCGGGTTCTCCCACCCGGGTCATTACCGGGGATCGAGCTGCAGCTGACGGCTGCCCTCCCGCTGGCATACAATGCTCCAAGCAATGGCCAACCTCCCAGACAATCTTCGAACCCTGAAAGATGACATGGTGGCATT
>Ga0123356_10005742_pt1 | contig 12594 bp, 9 predicted proteins | sample TergutEmb28metaG_2_FD_92546 | JGI IMG/M metagenome (GOLD analysis project Ga0123356, IMG submission 92546) | Embiratermes neotenicus P3 segment gut microbial communities from Petit-Saut dam, French Guiana - Emb289 P3 | ecosystem: Host-associated > Arthropoda: Insects > Digestive system > Gut ... | reverse complement strand
TGGTTGAGCAAATGCCTGAAAAGAAACAGGCGCTTGTCTTTGAGTTGCTGAAAATAATGGTTTCTCCCGACGATATTTTGACTAATGAGGACATACTGGATATTCAACAAGCCCGCGCTGAATTTGCGCGCGGCGAATATGTTAGGCACGAAGATATAAATTGGAATTGAACTCGTAGTTGTTATTTCCGTTATCTCATGCTATGATGTTCCGGCACATGCGGAAGGAGTAGGGGCGGCGTTTGGCCGTCCCCATACCCCTTCCGCCAAAACGCGTTTTGGAAAAGGGGGCAGACAGCGTGCGCTTGATCGTAGGCCTGGGCAATCCGGGCAGAAAATACCTACACACCCGGCACAATGCGGGCTTTGACGTAACGGAAGTCATCTCACAAAAAGCAGGCATCCGCCCATGGCGCGACCGCTGCAAGGCTTCGGTGGCCCAGGGGCTGTACAAGGGCCAGAAGATCGCCCTGGCCCGCCCGCAAACCTTCATGAACCTTAGCGGCGTGAGCGTGGCGAAGCTGCTGCGCTGGTACAAGCTGGAGCCTGCTCATTTGCTGGTAGTGTTTGACGATATCGACCTGCCCCTGGGCAAACTGCGCCTGCGGGCCGAAGGCAGCGCCGGCACCCACAACGGCATGCGTTCTATTATAGAGGAGCTTGGGCGGCAGGATTTCCCGCGCCTGCGCGTTGGGATAGGCCCCAAGCCGGAGCGGTATGAGCTGGCGGACTTTGTGCTTTCTCATTATGCGGATGCGGCGGAGCGTAAGGTGCAGTTTGATGCTTTTATGCGGGCAGCGGATGCGGCGTTGGCTTGGATGGAACACGGTTTGGACGCCGCTATTCAAGTTGCGGGTTCGGTGCCGCAAAGCCCGAGAGGAGAGTGATCTCTATGTCAAAACATATCTTCAAAATGTTTGTTGGGTTGATCTTTGCGCTTTTTATTGCCCTCTCTTTTACGGCTCTTGGCGAAGACCGCATTTTCTTTGCCGACCAAAATGGTGTGCGATACTTCGCGCAGGATGGATTGATGGGGTTGATGGACAGCGCAGGCAACGTGCTTGTGGAACCCATGCTGGAAACGGCGACACCTTTTGTGGATGATCTTGCTGTGGTGAGCACGAACGGACAGTATGGCGTGCTGAACCGGCAGGGTGAGTTTGTGGTGCCATGCCGATGGGATGAGCTCGGGCGAAGCCAAGTCACCTACCATGCGTGGGAGGATGGCTTGTGGGAGAGGGTTGTGGAAAGGCCCCCTCTCTTTTGGGTGGAAAAGGACGGCAAGATAGGCTTCCTCGCATTGGACGGACAGGAGATTTGTCCGCCGAGGTGGACGAGCATATTTGCTTTTGCCGATGGCTGGGCTATAGTGGAGAGTGAGAAAGGCCTGAACTATATCAATCTTGTCGGGCACACCCTTTGGGCCGAGGATTTGCCGGGGGCAAGAGGGCATAATTTTGACAAATGGTTTGCACAAATTTACCTGGAGGTTTTGGATGGCGAAGCGAGCGAGCCTCGAGAGGTTATGAATTACGCAGATCGGCAAGGGCGGTTTTTGTTGAAAGAACCCGTGGAAATCGGCACCGACTTTACCAACGATGGCGTTGCCGCCGTGAAGCCAATCGATGGCAGATGGCGGTTAATAGACGCCACCGGCGCCCTTATTATCGAAGGGGATTGGGCTGCTGTTGACGTAGTCGTTTGGCAAGATTCATTTTTTGCATTTTGTTCGGCTTTTGATGGGAAATGGGGCTTGATGGATGCCGCCGGGCGGGTGCTGGCCGAACCCATTTGGGATTACATAACGTGGGCATTCTCGAATAAGCTTGTGCTTATACAAAGGGAAGGCAAATGGGGCGCGATGGATACCGCCGGTCGGGTGGTGGCCGAGCCCACCTGGGATTACTCCATGTTTGGAATGCCTGAATTAGGCCTTGGTTTGGGGAAGGAAGATGAGACAGTAGGCTTCATTGATACACATGATATGATTGTGATGCAGTCGGAAGAAGATGCATTTTCTCGCTTTGTGGAAGGCCTTTTCGTTTCGGAAAAGGACGGAAAATATGGATACGTTGATTATCGGGGGGAATGGGTTGTCCCGCCGGTTTGGGATGAGGTGAGAGACTTCTATGAAGGGCTGGCCCCAGTTTGTTTGGACGGGCTTTGGGGTTATATTGACGCCACGGGAGAAATACGGATTCCACTACAGTTTCCCTCGCAATTTTTTGGTCCTGGTATGGGCGATTTTGTAGAGGGCCTCGCCATCATCACGGATCATAAAACCCGCACAGCGTACATCAATCAGAATGGCGAGCTGGTGTCTGCATGGGTTTGGTAAACAAGTCATGGCAAAGCAGGAGGAATGAATGCCAAATCAAAATCAGGAGCTGCTCTTCGCTCCCCTGGCCCAGTGGCCTGCCTATCAAGAACTAAAAGCCGCCGTGGAAAAGGCGCAAATTTCGGCGGCCTATGGCATGGCCGAGGGGCATAAGGCTTACCTGGCCGCGGCCCTGCATCGCGACACCCGCCGCCCCCTGGTGGTGGTGGCCGCAAACGATGTGGCGGCGGGCCGCATGGCCGAGGACCTGGCCCAGTTGCTGGATGTGGGCGTGGGCGTGCTGCCGGGGCGGGAGATCAGCCTGTACCGGGCCGTGGCCGCCAGCAACGAGATGAGCGCCCGCAGGCTGGAGACCCTGTATCGTATGCGTGCGGGCGAGGTGAGCGTGCTGGTGGCTTCGGCGGATGCGCTGATGCATCGGCTGATGCCGTCGGCGGCTTACGATGCGCGGGTGTTCACCCTGGCCGAGGGGCAGCGTATGCCCCTGGAGGAGCTTACGGCCCGGTTGCTGGCTTGCGGCTACAGCCGCGAGGATATGGTAGAGGGCAAGGGGCAATTTGCCCTGCGCGGCGGCATACTGGACGTGTATCCACCGGCGGCGCTGAGTGCGGTGCGGGTGGAGTTTTTTGACGACGAAGTGGATTCCATACGCACGTTTGATGTGCTTACCCAGCGCTCTCAAAGCAGGCTGACCCCCTTGGTGATCTCCCCGGCTGGAGAGGCGCTGGTGGATGGGGCCGATGGCCCGGCCGTAGCCAAGCGGTTGTTGGATGCATTGGAGAATGCGGCCACGGGCGCGGCAAAGCCAGCGCCGCAAATAGGGTTAGAGCCTATCGAATCCTTTGATGCCGGTTGGGGAGACGACGAGCTGCCCGGCCTGTGGGACATGCCTGCTGCCTCCGGAGAAGCAACCGTGCGCCCCACAACCCAAAGCACAACCCCCATCGAGCGGCTGGCCGGGGAACTGCGGGACGTGGCCGAGGCATTGCAGGCAGGCAGGCAAGCCCGAGGCCTGGAGCGGTGGATGCACCTGCTGTATCCGGAACCGGTGACTGCTCTCGACTACTTTGACAACCCCATCGTGCTGCTGGACGAGCCGGACCGTTTGCGGGAGCGTTGCGAGAACCGGCGGCTGGAGTTTGCGGAGCAGCTTACATCATCGTTGGAGCGGGGGGAGGCGCTGCCCGCTCAGGCCGGGCTGCTGCTGGAATGGCCGGAGCTGCTGCCCCGGCTCACCCAGGGTCCGGCAGTGACCTTCAGTGGCTTTTTGCGTGCTATGGGCGGAATTCAGCCCAAAGCCCTTATCAAGCTGGACAGCGTGGGTGGGGGCGGGTATCAGGGGCAGTTGCGGGAGCTGGCCCAAGACGTAGCTCGCTGGCAGGCTGGCGGCTATCGTGTGGTGCTGCTGTCCGGCGGCGCGGCACGGGGGCAGCGCCTGGCGGAATCCCTGCTGGAGGCCGGGGCCATTGTGCCCTTTGCCGACGCCCACGAAAAACCCCTTGAACCCGGCGAGGCCGTCATCCTGCCGTTGATTTTGTCCCATGGTTTTCAATGCGCGGAGATTAAGCTGGCGGTGATTGCCGACGGTGAGATATTTGGTGTGGCACAAAAAAAGGCCCGTGCCCGCAAACGCAGCGGCGAAAAGATCGCCGCCTTTACCGATCTTAAGGTGGGCGACTACGTGGTGCACGAAAGCCACGGCGTGGGTATCTATCAGGGCACGGTGCGCCTGCAGAGCGAGGGCGCTTACCGGGATTATCTGTTTATCCAATACCTGGGCTCCGACAAACTCTACGTGCCCACGGATCAATTGGACCGGGTGCAGAAGTATATTGGCGCGGAAAAGGCCCCGCCCCGCATTAACCGATTGGGCGGCAGCGAGTGGCAGCGGCAAAAGGCCAAGGTAAAGCAGTCTATCAAAACCCTGGCCTTTGATCTGGTGCGCCTGTACGCCCAGCGGCAACAAAACACCGGCCACGCCTTTGCAACCGACACGCCCTGGCAGCGGGAGTTTGAAGACAATTTTCCCTACGAAGAAACGCCGGATCAGCTGCAATCCATCGAGGAGATCAAGGGGGATATGCAAAGCCCCTGTTGTATGGACCGGCTGCTATGCGGCGACGTGGGGTATGGCAAAACAGAGGTGGCCTTGCGGGCCGCCTTTAAGGCGGTGATGGACGGCAAACAAGTGGCCCTTCTTGCGCCCACCACCATCCTTGCCCAGCAGCACTACAATACCATCCGCGCGCGGCTGGAGAGTTTTCCGGTGCAAGTGGAAGTGATCAGCCGCTTCCGAACCCAGGCCGAGCAAAAAAAGATACTGCGCGACGCCTTGGAAGGCCACATCGACATGCTCGTAGGTACCCATCGCCTGCTGGGCAAGGACGTGCTGTTTAAGGATCTGGGCCTGCTGATCGTAGACGAGGAGCAACGATTTGGCGTGTCTCATAAAGAATCCATCAAGAACCTAAAGCAAAACATCGATGTGCTCACCCTGTCGGCCACCCCCATCCCGCGCACGCTGCACATGTCCATGGTAGGCATCCGGGACATGAGCGTGCTGGAGACCCCGCCCGAGGAGCGCTATCCCGTGCAGACCTACGTGGTGGAGTATCAAGACGGCATGGCCCGGGATGCCATCTTACGGGAGATCGCCCGGCAGGGGCAGGTGTACTTTTTGTACAACCGTGTGGAGCATATCGAGAAGTTTCATGCACGGCTGTGCCGGTTGGTGCCCGAGGCGCGCATCGCCATCGCCCACGGGCAGATGCGGGAGCATGCGTTAGAGGACGTGATGATGGACTTCTACGAGCGCAAGTACGATGTGCTGCTGTGCACCACCATCATCGAGTCCGGCCTGGACATCCCCACGGCCAACACCCTGATTGTGTTTGATGCCGACCACTTTGGTTTGGCCCAGCTCTATCAATTGCGGGGGCGGGTGGGCCGATCCAACCGCCTGGCTTATGCCTACCTTACGGTGCGCCCTAACAAAGTGCTTACCGAAACAGCCCAAAAGCGCCTGGAGGCCATCCGTGAGTTTACGGAGTTCGGTTCCGGCTTCCGCATCGCCATGCGTGACTTGGAGTTGCGGGGCGCGGGCAATATCCTGGGGCCCGAGCAGAGCGGGCAGCTTGCCGCCGTGGGCTACGATATGTACGTAAAGTTGATCGAGGAGTCGGTGCGCGAGATACGCGGGGAGATGGGGGAGACCGTGGATATCGAGACCAAGGTGGAGCTGCAAGTCGATGCCTTTTTGCCCGCCGAGTACGTGCGCGGCGAGTTCCAGCGCATCGAGATATACAAGCGCATCGCCGCCATCGAGGATCGGGTTTCCCGCACCGATGTAGAGGAGGAACTGGTGGACCGTTTTGGTGATGAGCCCCAGCCGGTGATCAACCTGGTGGCCATCGCCCACCTAAAGGCCATGTGCTCCAGCCTGGGCATCGAGAGTGTGATCCGCCGCACGGGCCAGTTGGTGATGAAGTTTTCGCCCCATGCCCAAATCGACGGCGCACGGCTGTTTGCGGCCCTCCACGCCACGGACAAGCGGCTGAGCCTTTCGCCCCAAACGCCGCCCAGCCTGATATTGCGTGATGCCAGGCTGGAGGCCGAGCCCATGCTGCACGAGGCGGTGCGGGTGATGGAGGCGGTTGTGGGGTGGATGGACGCATCGGCCCGCGGCACCTGATAACATCACGAAGCGTGCGGGGGGATGAAGGCATCGCCCCCTACTAGAAATCACATATCTACGCACTTTGCCTTGTGAATTGCTCCTTCTTGCTTGCAGAGGGGCTTTTTGAGCGCGTCCTGACGTAAAAAGATACAATTCTTAAATATTTCGAAATATTATTGCAATTTTCGAAATATTATCGTATTATATTCGCAAGAAAAATGTCGCGCAAAAGACTTTTTCGATCATACGAAAGAGGTGGTGAAAAAGAAAATGGCACGCATCAACAAAAGAAAACGGATGAACCTGCTTTGTTTTACGTTGCTGCTCACCTTTTGCTGCGTGCTGATGTTTGCGCACAAAAACGAGCAGACGCTCCAGGCCTTTGCCGAAGGGATTCAAGGTGCCGGCACAGGTTTGGGTGTGGTGGTGCAGTTTGCGCAAAGCGAAATCACCGTGCAAGAGAACGAATCTTTTACCGTGCCGGTGTTGGCGGATCATTGGGATCCAAAGTCCACCAGGCATATCCATGTGCGAATAGCTGTGAGTGACCCGGAGCTGGATATCGTCAACACCAAAAAAACCTCGGGCACCCATACCTTGCAGGACATGTCCAGGCAGGGCGTGATCGTACATGCCCTGGTCAACGGCTCCAACTATCTTACCGCGGCCAAGGAGCGTACCGTTGAGCGGGATTTTTATATCCGCAACAAGGCGCGAAGCACACCCCTGGCCATGGGCGGGTACTACAACATGGATGTGACCGGTGATCGTGTTGTTACCGTCAAACTGCTGGAGCCCCCCGACGGAAAGAGCTACACTGTGGGCCCAGCCGATACGCTCACCATTACCTTTACCGAGGTGGATGGGAGGCGCCCGATTCGGTCGTCCCAAGGCAAGGAAGAGTGGGTGCATGCCAACCTGGGTTGGTTGCAAGAGAAATACCCTACCGGCGCCTATTGGAACCATTTTGTAGGCAACTCCAATGACCCCGACGGCATTACTAGAGTGCCTTGCCAAAACGGCAGGCATCGGGAGATCAGTGAAATCACCCCCCAAATGGGCATCGGCTCCACGATTTGCAACAACTCCAGCTACAGCGCGTACGTCCATTACGAGGGGCAGTCTTATCTGAACATTGATCAGGAAGAATTCTCTTTTATTCAATGCGTGGGGTACGCGATGGCTGTAGCCCGGGACATCTTTGGCGCCAAACCATACGATGGTTACGGCTGGAAGACCTTAGAGTCGCCCGCGGCCTGGGGTACGCTGAAGGTTGGCGATTATGTGCGGATTGAAGGGCATAGCTTTTTTGTCACCGGCGCGTCGCCCGGTATGGTAACCGTTACCGAATGTAACTTTAGCGATGATCCTTGCGTTATCGTTTGGGGCGCCCAATACCGCATTTCGGAAAGGGGCGAGGCGGTGTCCCGCATTTCCTCCAAAGATATGGCGGGCCCATCGCAAAGGATCGAATCAGTGAGCCGGATGATGCTTTAATGAGTAAAAACATATACGAATTTGATGCCGTCATTCAAAAGACGCCCGATCAAGACGGGGCTTATGTGGCGCTGCCCTTTGACATCAAAACGGAATTTGGCAAAGGGCGCGCGAAAGTCCACGCTACCTTTGATGGCGAACCTTATGACGGCAGCGCGGTGAACATGGGCGTAAAAAATCCGGATGGGTCGGTGTGTTATATCATCGGCATCCGGAAGGATATACGGGCGAAGATCGGCAAGCAGGCGGGGGATGCGGTGCGGGTTACGCTTAGGGAACGGGGGTAGGGCAAAAGCATTTGAAAATAAATTTTACCAACACTCCTATTATTCGTCAAGCTGTCGTGCAGAATCCCTCCACCGCTGCGGCGGTTCCCCTCCCTTTAACAAGGGAGGTAGGGGTTAAGGACGAAAATTTGAAAAAACCCCCTTGCCCTCCTTGTCAAAGGGGGCCGAAGCGCCGTCGCGCCAGTGGCGCGATGAGACGGCGCGGAAGGCCAATGAGCCACAGAGCGCCACAGCGCGACAATGGCGAATTGAGGAGAGGGCCACCGCAGTGGCGGGGGATTTCTAAGCGACGAAGTACAAGAAATCAAGACTTGGTAAATATTATTTTCAAATGCTGTTGCCCTGGAGCGGGGGCAAAACGCTTGACAAGCCCTCGCCCAGCCATCATACTGGGGCATGACATTGATTATGCATGTATGGAAGTGTAACGCAAATGGCAAATCGCAACCGACGCGCCATCGAACGAATGGCCCTTTGGCCGGTTCCAAAGGTCATCTTGCACATGGCCCTTCCCTCCATCGCCGCCATGTTGGTGCAATCCTTGTATGTGATGGCCGATTCCTACTTTCTGGGCCAATTGCCCGATGTGGCCAAAGAGGCCACCGCCGCTGTGGCTCTGGTGGGGCCGCTATTTATTGTGATACAGGCCGTGGGCATGGGCTTTGGCATGGGCGGGGGCAGTTACATCTCCCGTTTGCTGGGCCAAGGCAACCAGGATGAGGCAAAGCGGGTGCTTTCTACCTGCATGTATACCGCCATCTTGGTTTGTACCTGCCTGCTGATTGTCGGCACCGTTTTTTTGGAGCCCCTGGTGCTGATGTTGGGAGCTACCGAAACCGCGCTGCCCCTGGCCCTGGATTATGCAGGGGTGCTGCTGCTGGGCGCGCCTTTTGTGGCGGTGTGTTTTGTGGTGAACAATGGCCTCCGAGCCGAAGGAAACGCGGTGTTTTCCACGGTGGGTATGGTTTCGGGGGCGTTGCTGAATATCGCACTGGATCCCATTGTGATCTATACCTTGGGTTGGGGCGTGCGCGGCGCGGCCATCGGCACGGTGCTTTGCCAGTTTGTGAGCATGTGCATACTGGTATCGTTTTATGTGCGCAAGCGCAGTCTGCTTTCCATCTCGTTGCGCAACTTTACGCCCCGGCGCAGTTTGTACGCCCAGGTGAGCAGAATCGGCATCCCCACTTTTCTGCGCAACATACTGGGCGCCGTATCCGCCATATTGATCAACTATGCGGCCCGGAATTACGGCGACGAGGCCATCGCGGGCCTAGGCATCGTGGGGCGGTTCAATTGGGTGATTTTTTCGATTCTCCTGGGGTTTGCTATGGCGTACATGCCGGTATCCGGCTACAATTACGGCGCGCGCAGGTATACAAGGGTGCGCGAGGCCTATCACTTTGCGCTGCGCACTAGCTTGGTGTTTATGGCGTTGAGCGGTTTGCTGCTATCGGTTTTTGCCACACCTATCGCCTCGGCGCTGCACAGCGACCTGTTGGTGTCACAGATCGGCGCCCGGGTGATGCGCGCCCAGGCCCTCACCTTGCCGCTGGTGGGGTGGGGTTTGCTGATCAATATGCTGTTTGAATCCCTGGGTAGGGGGATACAAGCCACGGTGCTGAGCATGGGGCGGCAAGGGCTGTTCCTTACGGCCTGTGTGCTGGCGCTGCCGCCCCTATTTGGGCTGGACGGCATCATCTTTGCCCAGCCCGTGGCCGACGTGCTGTTTTTTATGCTGGCGTTTCCCTTGGCGGTAAGCATGCTGCGGGAGCTTCGTTTGCTGCAGGATGATCCTGTACAGCTTGGCGCTAGTGAATAGTATCTGCAGTCACAATGCGATACGGCACCCACACGTAGTGGTTGTCCACGATTTCGTAGGGATAGTCGGAAAAATCGCCGGTAATGGCGGCCACTGCCAGCAGCAGGATGGCGTTGCCTTGGTTGATAGCGTCGTTGAGCACCGTGCCCAGCAGAGTGCCTTCTTTGAGCGCTTCTAACGCTTGGGCGGTGGCGTCCACGCCCACCACGGGCATAAATCTTCCTTCGGTAAAGTAACCGGCCGCCTTTAGTGCGTCAATGGCTCCCAAGGCCATCTCGTCGTTGTTGGACAGCACACACTCGATCCGGTTGCCGTAGGATGCAATGATGTGGGACATCCTTTCCTGCGCTAGAGCCCGTACCCACATGGCCGGTTCCTCCACCAGGTTCTGCACCTCAAAGCCTGCCGCTTCCAGGGCTTTTACGGAGTAGATGGTACGCAGCTCAGCATCCTGATGACCTGGTTCCCCCTTGAGCATCACGTATTGGATGATGCCGTCACCGTTTTTGTCGGCTTCGGGGTGGGCCTTAAAGTAGTCGGCAATCAGCTGGCCGGACATGGTGCCCGACTCCCTGGGGTCGTTGCCCACATAATAGGCTCTGTCGTACAGCACAAGGTCTTCGTATAGTGGCTCGCGGTTGATAAACACCACCGGCACCTGATACCGCATGGCCGCCCGGGTCAAGTACACCGCCGTGGTGCGGTCCACCGGGTTGATGATCAGCGCGTCCACACCCTCGCGCAGCATTTGGTACACTTGATCGTTCTGCAGGATCTGCGAGTTTGCGCCGTCCATCAGGGTCACATGGGCCCGGCCCTGGGCGACTTCTAAAACCCGCGCGCACACGGTTTGCATAAAGGCGTCTTCCGCGTTGTATACAAATAAGCCGATCCGGGGTAGCCGGTAGGCCAAGGCGCTTGTGGGCCAGAACAAACATAGCAGCAAAAAAACGCAAAGGGCACGGCGCATTTGCATTGAATCCTCCTTAATCACTGTACAGTGTAATCAAAACAACCTCCGGGCGAGCAAAAATCCTTGGAATGCCAGCCAAATGCCCGGTACCCTTGCTTACATAAACAGGCACCCCATCGCCAGATTCCCCCCATCCCAACATAAACCGCTGCCCGTAACCGGTGATGGTATTTCGCAGCGTTAGGTTGGGAGCCCATATGCCCAAGAAAGTTATGTGGCCGCCGTGGGTATGCCCGCTCAAAACCAAATCAGCCGACGTTGTGTCCTGCATCATGGTAACATCCGGGTTGTGCGCGATTAGCAGGATGAAGTCGTCTAGTTGTGCTCCTTCCGTGGCTTTCCCGATGTCAGGATGTCGATTCCAAAGATCTTCAACGCCCGCCAAGTAAAAGCCTTCCCGCACACGGTCGCCGCTGTTTGATAATGGAATCATACCGTATTGTTCCATGGCTGCAAACAAGTCTACATAATGATCGTGATTCCCTTCCACTCCGTAGATGCCATCGGCGGTCACAACCTTTGATAACACTGCCATGGAGCGTTGAGGCGCTCCTGGGCTTGAGGGGAAATCTCCGCCGAGGATCAACAAATCCAGCTGCAATCTGTTCAGTTCTTGCACAACTACTTCGAGTTCCTGGGCGGTCATGGCGTGGGTATCGGTAATAAAAGCGATGGTGTATCCGTGCAACTCCGTCGGCACTTTTGCTGAATGGAATGGAACGCTCTTATATTCTATTGACTTGTCCAAAGTAAGCGCGGAAACAACATGGATCAACAGAATGGTGATCGCAAGAATAATGGAGAGAGCGAATGGCTTTTTAAGTTTCTTTCGCAGCATATCCTGTCTTTATCCTTTCGCATTTGTTGCATTTATTGCTTTTATTGCAGCAATGGAAACATCACTTTGATATTTTCCGCAAGGTACATGGTTTCCGGCATCACCACCCGGCTGGGGGCAAATACCATAGGAGGCGTTTCTTTGCCCATGGACAGTTCATATGCCGTGGATACCGCCAGATACCCCAGCGCAAAGGGCATGTCCATCAGCACCCCGGCGATCCGGCCGCTTTGCAGCAGTGCGATCCGGTCGTCTCCGGGATCCACGGTCCAAACCGGGCCCGCGCCCCACTGAGCCAACGCCCGGCCCCACTCCGGCGTAAGGGCCAGCGCGTGGGTATCCTCCGGAGGCGCCTCCCAGCCCGGATCGGTGGGATCACCTACGTAGTAGTAGGTTGGTTCGCCGATGATTTCTAGGGCGCCGGTTTTTTGCGTTTCGGCCTGTGCATCAGCGTATACCGCTACATTTTGTGCTCCTGCTGCCAGGATGGCTTCGCCCAGCGCCCGGCCCTGATCCAACCGGTTGTAGTATACGCAAGCGTTGGGGTTGGCAGCCTCTTGCCCCACCAATGCCATCGGAATCCGCTTGTGTGCAGCCAGCGCCGAGGCTTTTTCGATGGTCTCTATGCCGCAAGCAGGCAGAATCAGAGCGCTTACCTCTTCTAGATCGTTGAGCCAAGCTTGAAGCTGGGCGTCCGGTGGGGCATTTTCTTCGGTGGTGTACATGGAAAGGGTGATGCCCAATTCATCGGCGGCGGTTTGGGCGCCTTGCTTAAACTGCATGATGGCCGTGCCCCTGTCTTCGGTGAGCGCCATGGCAAATACGGGCGCGGGTGTTTCTTCCCCGGCATCCGGCCATACAAAACCCCACACCAGCAGCGCTGCCGAGAGTACTACGCACAAAACGGCTACCACATAGGGCTTTTTCATCGCTCTCCCTCCAGGCTAGCAGGCAATAGGATGGTGACCGTGGTGCCTTCGTCTTCCACGCTTTCCACCCGCAGGCCGTAGTTCCGGCCGCAGGTGAGCTGTATGCGCTCGTGCACGTTGCGCAGGCCGATGCCTGTTTTGCCGGGGGGCGCGCGCAGGATGCCTTCGACTTTATCCGGCGGCATTCCGATGCCATCGTCGCTCACCGTGATCTTAAGCAGGTCCGCTTCGTGGG
>Ga0123356_10005741_pt1 | contig 12597 bp, 6 predicted proteins | sample TergutEmb28metaG_2_FD_92546 | JGI IMG/M metagenome (GOLD analysis project Ga0123356, IMG submission 92546) | Embiratermes neotenicus P3 segment gut microbial communities from Petit-Saut dam, French Guiana - Emb289 P3 | ecosystem: Host-associated > Arthropoda: Insects > Digestive system > Gut ... | reverse complement strand
TTTGGAGGCAGAACGCGTAAAATCGGCACCTTGCTCGGTCAGGGGCACAGTTTTAAAGCGGCAATGGAAAAGCTCAGCGGGGTTACACTGGAGTCCGTTGTTATTGCCACCCGAACCGGGGAAGCTGTTCATGCGCTTATAAACAAGGGAGAAGCGGATAAAAAGGATTATCCGCTCTTGCTGCATGTGTACGATATTATAACTAAGGATGTTAGCGTTGATATTCCATGGAATGAATTCGGATGATACTTTGGATGATACTGCGATACGTTTGAATGACGTTATTGCGGTTGTGAGAAGTACCGCATGAAAAATTCGTAGAAATTGCTTTCCATTATTTTAAACGAAGTATCTTCATCAAACTCCCCGGCGAGTGTTACCGCAAACGACTTCAGCGACTCAACTCCTTTGATCCCGGCAGGCATCGTCGGGATGCCGTCGAAATCGCAGCCAAGGCCCAGATGATTTCCGGCGCCTATTTTTATAAAATGGCGGAAATGAGCTAAGACATCGTCCATGCTTGCTTTATCTGTTTGCGTTAAAAGGAGCGGGTACATATTAAATCCTATGATCCCTCCCCTGTCGATGATCGCTTTTATCTGATCGTCTTTGAGATTCCTTGCGTGCGGAGTCACGGCATAAGCGTTGGAATGGCTCGCCATATATGGTCGCGTGCTGTTATTGTGCGCATCCCAAAAACCGGCTTCGTTCAGATGTGATACATCCATGATAATACCAAGCTCATCCATCCTTTTTATGCATTCTATCCCGAATGGTTTGAGGCCTCTGGACGAGCCTTGAGCCTGACCATATCCCAGCTCATTCTCACGGTTCCATGTCGGAGCAAATATCCTTACGCCTCTGTTGTAGAAGTGATCAAGATTCTCGATCTTACCCATAAGCGCTTCTCCGCCCTCAATGGACAGGATAGCGCTTATTTTTCCTGCTCTCGCTATCCGCTCAATATCCTCAAGATCAAGCGCAAGCTCAATGATATCCTTATGTTTTTCCACCTCGCGCTCGAAAAAATCGATCATAAGGTTAGTGCGGCTGAAAGCAGTTGAAACATAACGGTCAGAGCACCATAAAACAAAAACCTGAACAGGTGCGTCGTATTCCTGCAAACGCACGAAGTCCACATCTATATTATTTTTGTATAACCCCTGATTACGATTGGGCAGCATCGCCCGTGATATCGTATCTGCGTGCGCGTCTATAAACCCAAAACTCGGCGGCGGATCGGGTTCCGGCTCCGGTTCGGGTTCAGGCTCGGTCGATGGCTCCACAGTCTCATCCTGAGACTGAGAAGGTTCAGGCTCTGATGAAGGCTCCGGCTCCTCCGGCGGCGGTGACTCTCCCGATGAGTTATCCGGTTCTGTCGGTCCGGCCGGTTCTTTTTGCCCCGGGTCAGGCGGAGGTTCGATGTCGTTAACGACAAAAGGTGTACACCCGGCCATAAACAGCAAGGGCGTTATCAGTAAAAAACTGAGTATACGCTTCATGATCATCGCTCCTCTATCGTCCGTAAAATATCATTTTTTGGAGTGCCGCGCGAGTGTAAAAGATACCAGATAAATATCCATATACCACGCAGAGCTGCGCTGATGGCAACAGCAACCCATATGCCCGTGAGTCCAAGGTTTGTAAAATTAATAAAACTGTAAGCCAGCACTACGCGTAATACATTTGATGAAATACTTGCTATTGATGGAGGAACCGTTATTCCCTTCCCCCTGAATATCCCGGCGGCAACTCCCTCCATACACTGCGGTATTTGCACGACCGCCAGTACTTGTAAATAATGTACACCCATCGCTATAACTTCCGGTTCGTCCGGTACAAATATCCTGTAGAGCGCTCCACCTCCGAAAAACAACAGCAAGGCAACGAATAAACCCCAGCATGCCATCAAAAGTGTAGATATACGAAAACCCTTATGTATCCTGCTCCACTTTCCTGCTCCAAAGTTCTGTCCGGTAAATGCTGTCAAAGCTGCGGCGTATCCGCCTGCAATAAGCCATGTCAGGCTCTCGATCTGCGAACCGATGCGGGTCGTCGCCAGCGCACCAGAACCATACCCGGCAACAAGAGGCGTCAGCAGCATCGTGAGTGTGGTAAAGAGGAAACTCTCAAGAGCGATGGGTATTACCCATTTTCTGATCTGTTTCATTATGTCCATATTTGGACGGATAAATAATGTAATTTTATCAAACGGTCTGTTTTTACTTTTTCGCAATACAAATATCGCTAAAAACGCCGAAAGCGATTGCGCTATTACCGATGCGATCGCCGCACCATGTATTCCCAAACCTGCGGTAAAAATCAACAGCGGGTCGAGCACAATGTTCAGTACAAAACCAAAACCGTTGACCATCATGGACATCCTCGAGTTTCCCGCGCCGTTGAAGATGCCTGTTACCGCAGCTGTGGTAAAGATGAATGGCAGCCCGAAACTGACTATCGCAAGATATTCGCGGGCATCTTTTTCTACATGAGCTTCCTTTATACCAAACAACCCGAGGAGTTGCTGATGAAATGTTACAAAGACTGCCGCAACAACGATACCAAGAGCAACAGCAAGCATTATGGCATTTTGCGCATATTCGCGCGCTGTAGCTTTATCTCCTCTGCCGAGGTTCTGGGAAACGCCGATCTCCGCGCCCATGCGTCCGAACAGGAAAAACGCCATTGACAGCCAAAGGAACATTCCGGCGGTTCCCGAAGCAGCAACTGCGTCACTGCTGAGACGTCCGAGCCAGAATATGTCAGTCAGGTTATACGCCATTTGGAAAACCTGGGTGATTATTATAGGACCGGCAACAAAAAACAGCTTATTTACAATGCTGCCTTCCACAAGACTGTACTTGCCGGTAGTGCTCATAGATCATTAACTCCACTTCACAAGTGGTCTGTAAAACCTTAAACTTTACAGACCATTTAAACTATAACATGGATGAAAATAATGTCAAGCGAAGCAGATAAACGTAACAGAAAAGGTCATAAGTCATCCGGAGGAATAGCTCTTCTCAATCGCGAAAAAGTAAATGATCCGCTCCTTTACACGCTTGCCTGTTATACGTTCAAGCGCTTTTGCGTATGCTTCAATCTGTGGTGAATAATATCTCGCTCTGTCATCTGCGGTTTCGTGTGATACTTTATCGGTTTTAAAGTCCACAACTACAATCTCGTTAGCTTCTTCGAAATAGCAGTCGACAACTCCTTGCAGCAGTATCTTATCTTCACCTCCACCCGGGAAATACTGCTCAGCCGGGTCTAGAACAGAGAATTTAAACTCCCGCTTGATTTCTTTTGCTTCGCTTATACGCTTTCCTGTATCTGAACTGTAAAATCGTGTTATTAAACGTACATCTACTGCGTCCGCTTGTTCCGGCAGCATTACTCCCTTTTTTACCAGTGTTTGTAAGGCTTCCCGCACATTATCATCGCATGAACACATTTCAGGTTCAATGTGCTGCATGGCAGTATGCAGGGCTTCTCCGCGTTCCGAAGCGCTTAACCCCGATTTTTTTGAGATAAATGAGGGTTTTGAATATGTAAAGAGCGATGTACGTGATGAAGGCGGAGTTGAGTACGGAGCAACCATAGCATCATCATCTGCTTCCAGCTCTTTTAATCCTGTTACCGTAAGCTTTGATGGAATATCCGGAGCTTTAGGATATGGATACTTAAAATTATCCTGTTTTGATAAACTGCTATCATCACAGCTTATTGCTTTGCTTTTTTCTTCTTCTTTATAAGTTGTCACTCTTTCTTTTTGCGTATCGGCCTGATCTTTCGTTAGGACGCTTTTCTCATGATCCTGATGCTGTATTAAAGGATTATAGCGAGTTATTCTTAAATCATCCCCTTTATATCCCTGAGTTCCTGTTATTATCCATTCAGCAATACTCTTCATCCCTGATAAAACTACGGGAGATATTTTACCGTGTTCAACACCGGGTAGCTTTTTGATTTTATCAATTTCTTTTTCCGCGTTTTTATAGGATGCGGTAATAATCAGTTTCTCTCGCGCACGAGTCATTGCAACATATAGTACACGCATTTCTTCTGACAGCATTTCCTGCTTTAACTTGCTTATAACTGCGTCTCTAATAATTGTCGTGTACTCAATGCGCCTTGTCATATCTTTGCATTTTACACCTATCCCCAGATCTGTATGCAGTATTACTGATTGCTTTAAGTCGTTGTCATTAAATCTTTTTGCTGTGTCAGCAAGAAAAACTACCGGGAATTCAAGCCCTTTTGATTTATGTATACTGAGTATTCTGACTGCATCCGTCAATAATGAACCCCTATCATGTGCGCCGGAGCCTTTCTTGTGTTCACCGTAGTTTTTAATTATTCCGTTGATATATGTCAGAAATCCAAAAAGTCCCTTAAATCCGTTTTTCTCACATTCTAGTGCATATTCTGTCAGCAGAACCAGGTTTTCCCGGCGTCTGGTACCTCCACTCATCTCTGAAAATAAGGTGAGTATATTTGTTTCATTATACACATGCCAGAGAAATCTATCTGCCGGCATGTCATACATCACATCACGTAATTCGTTTATACTGCTAAGGAACCTTTTGATTTTTTCTTTAAATTCGGCTGATTCTACTTCACTCTCTGCTGTTTTTATCAGAGCATCGTAATAATTTGCTCTTTTTGACACCGTTCGTACGCTGGCTAGCTCATCAGCGGTAAAATTAAATAATTGTCCCCGTAACACTGCCGCAAGCGGTATATCTTGTTTTGGATTATCGATAACTTCAAGTAATGATAAAACTGCAGTAATCTCGATCGTCTCAAAAAAGCCTTCGTTTTCCTGTATATCTACAGGTACTCCTACATTTAATAACGCTGATGCGTAAATCCCCGCTTTATTTTTCAGTGATCTCAACAGGATAACAATATCTGAGTACGCGAGGCTGCTTGATCCTTCGACTAGCTCTTTTATTCTGTTTGCAACATGCTGCGCTTCACACTCCGTTTTTTCCGGGCTTTCTTCATCATCTTCATTATCTATTCCACTTATATCAATGACTTCAATCAATACCTCCGGTTCTGCCTGCTGCTTTCCTTCTTCCTCTATTGCTCCTTGTTTTCCTTTCTTTCCTTGCTTTCCTTTCCTTACATTTCCTGCCGTCAGCTGCTCATTCTCATTATAATCAAGCTCACCAAGCTCATTTGACATGATTTTAGCGAATAAATGGTTGATTATATTGATAATTCCCGCTTGCGAACGAAAGTTCGCGGAAAGATGTATCTTTCTGCCTGTGTTATTGCCTAATATGCCCTTATGCTCGATAAAACTGCTGTGCTTTGCTAAAAATATAGTTGGATCGGCTAATCTGAAGCGATAAATCGATTGTTTTACATCCCCGACCATAAATATGTTATTGTCTCCTCCCGATACCATATTTATGATCGTCTCCTGAACCGCGTTGATGTCTTGATACTCATCGACCATAATTTCCTTATACTTTTTTGAGATCGCATGAGCATAATGTGTTCGTTCACATGAACCTCTGTCAAATAACAAATCTAATGTAAGATGCTCTAAATCTGAATAATCAGCTACTCTGCGATGTCGTTTTTCCTGAGAATAAGCCTCGTCAAACTTCAACACAAGCTCTAAAAACGCTGCAATTGCAGGTGTTATGTGCTCTACATCTTTTATGTGGTCATCAGAACCGTATATAAGTATCTCCGCACACTTCTTGAGTTCTTTGTTGCACATGCTGCGGATGTCTTTTTGCGCTTCGTAACCGCTGATTGGTTTCGGACGAGGAAAATCTACAGCGCAAAACTCACGTGCCTCATCCCATCCGGACGCCAATGCTTTATTAAAGCCATCGATACCTGCATTTGTAACGCAAAGGCTCTCGCCATACTTTTCATACAATTCCGGATAGTTATCTTTGATCTCATCAGTGAGCCTTAGCATCTCTTTTTGCCAGAAATCAACAGTGCTGCGAAGCCTGTCAAGAAGTAACTCACCCCAGATAGTTTCAGAAATATCCTTCACATCTGTCATTCTTAATCTCTCACACTGTTTTGTGACCCAGGACTGCAGATCGGGGGAACTTTGGAGCCGCCTGTGGATGTCAAGAATCGCCTGTATCAGCTGCCAGTCATTACGTCCCGATGTAAAAATATCCATCATTGTTTGAAAACCGTTGATATTTGATTCTTTTTCATAAGCGTTATCAAGAACAGCTTCAACGACTTCTGCTTTGATCATATCGCTTTCACTCTCGTCTATAATTCGGAAATCAGGTGAAAGTCCAACAATGTGAGCATTTTCGCGCAGAATATCAGTGCAAAATGAATGGATCGTGCCTATCTGAGCACCTCTGCAAAGCATTGACTGCCTTCTTAACCGTCTGTTTCCGGGCGATTTTGATAAACGAATCAGTATTTCCTCATATATCCGCTCCCGCAGCTCTGCCGCTGCTGCTCTTGTATATGTGATTATCAAAAACTCGTTGATATCATCGCCTGCTTCTATACGGCTCAGCAGACGTTCTACAAGTACCTTTGTTTTTCCGGAACCGGCAGCAGCTGATACAAGCAGAGCTCCACCCCGATGCTTAACCGCGGCTTCCTGCTCAGGTGTTAACTTTTGCATACCGTTATTATCGCTCAATTTCGCACCTCCGCAGCACTGCCGGATCGCTTTCCGTTTTTACTCAACTGTTCCATCGTATCCCAAATCTCTGAAGGTTTTAACTTTCTGATGAAACGGCGTTTATCCCCCGTCGTCTCATCAAAACAACAAACAGTATGATACTCACAATACAGGCACGCATTGTCACTATCACCCTTATAGTATGGGTCACACTCAATATCTCCATCGAGTATCTCTTTGGTTGCAAGGCTTTGCAGGTGTTTTACATAATTGGTGATCATCTCTACCTGTTTTGCGTTCACCAGACCATCTCCTGTGAATCCGCCACTCTTTGTATCGTTTTTTACTGGCAGAAACCTTTTTATCTCGCCTTTTTCCATCGCTTCCAGGATGACCGGGTCGTCGAGTACAAGTCCGCTCCTGCGCATATCTTCAGTACGTTGCTTACTGATATCTTCTTCGGTTGCGTTTCGAGGAGCTTTTAATATAACATCCCTCACGGGGATATAGAGAACACCTGCAGGTTCTATATGCCTGCCATAACGGGTGCTTCCAAATTCCTTCAAAACGGACAGATAAATCAGCATTTGCAGATCACGGCCGTATATTACATCGGAAAGACTGAAGGAGTACGCTTTTTTTCGCGTTTTATAGTCAATAACACGCAGATACATCCTACCATCGCGGGAGTAGCCGTCTACTCTATCAATAAACCCTCTCTGGGTATCGGAGAGTTCGGATAAACTCAACTCAAAATCAAGAGGTTCGAAGTCGGAATGTTTAAGCTCCTCAAGCATGTCCAGTACAACACGTTTCACATCTTCCTCAAGACGGCGGAAAAGATAAATAAAACGCGCGTTTTTGCCTTCAAAATTCAGAAGGACCTCATTGACATATTCTTCTATATACCTCTGCGTCAGCTTACGGCAAAGCATCACATCCGTGTTTTTAAAGCCAACTGTGGCTTTTATCTCACGTGAAACGTTTTCAAGCACATAATGCATAAAAATCCCTGCAGCGGGCGCGTCAAATTCCACCGGGATCCGGGGCTCAAGCCTCAGTCCGTTTTGAAGAAAATACTTATACCTGCAAGAATAAAATCTGTCCACGCGTGTTGCTGACAGTAATATACCGGTCCCGTAAAGCATCTCAGCCGCACCGCTTGAAAGCTTTCCGCGTGAAGGCGGAGATACCGGCAGTCTGTCTGAGGGAGCAGTTATAACATCATCTCTGACTATTTCTTCAATGATCCCAAACATCGTTTTTAATCTCTTTATTATAAATGACGGACGTTCTCCGCCTCCCGAAGGATAAAGAACAGTCAGTTTCTCCGACGGGAGCGTAATGGTTGAGTAAAGAGTATTCATTTCACGGCACAACCGTTCTTCCAGACCGGCGGGAACAGCAGCACCAAGCTTGCCAATTTCCATTCGCTCACTGTCTGACAATGCTCCGCCGCTCTTTGTTAAAGCCGGCATATTCTCATCTGTTGCACCCAGTATTATCAAGCATTTTAAGTCACGCCGGCGGCTCATGGCCATTCCGCCCAACATCGTTCTGTCCAGCGACACCGGTATCACTCCGACTTTATATTGTGACAGTACAAGCGTAAACAGTCTGCGGAATTCTATCGCGTTGAGTTCTGTATCGCCAAGTATCGTGTGCATTTGCTCCATTGCATTCGTAATGATCCGCCACAACTGCACGTACTCGTCCGCGAGCCGCGTCTCGCCGCGTTTGTCGAGTGTGTCTGCTTTTAAAGCGAGGTGCTGAGGCAGTTTTATATCCTCAAGAAAGAAGAATAAACCCTGCAGTTTGTTCCCGGCAGCCGAAACGCCTTTTATTCTGTCATGTAAGCGCACAAGCGGTTCTGTAACACGCAGGCGAAGCTCATTTATCTTTTGCAGCAGCTCGGTGTCATCATCACCGCCTCCGCCGTAGCCGGAGGGAGGCAGTATCCACTCACGGGTCCACAATGAACCGCGGATATTCCACTTGAGAACGTAGTTTTCAAGCTCTGCGCATTCATCATAAGTAATATCTGACAATCCTGTTTTCAGGTACCTGAAGACTGACTTATATTCCCATCCGGATGAAACTATATCAAGCGCCGCGTCGATCAGCGCGGCAGGTGGTTTATTTAATATATCCGCACCTCCGCTTGAAAAATAAGGCACATCATATCTATCAAAAACATTTTCACAAATCGAACCGTACCGGCTCCAATCCCGCGCCATAACACCTATGTCCCGCCATCTGTATCCTTTCCGCACCAGCTCCATTACCTTATGCGCAGCATATTCGCACTCAGCAAACTCTGTCTGTGCAGAGCATATCGCGACGTCATCACAAGACCCGGAATACACTTCGGGAGCATCATTAAAAAGCTGCTCTTCAAGAAAAACCAGCTCACGGGATTTTTTAACGCTTTTCGTTTCCAGTATTTTTGTTGTTACCGGGATGCCATATTTATCCGCAAGCCGGCGAAGCTGCCCGGCGGTTCTGTGAGGGATCGCAAAAACCTCACTTTCATCGCTTAATGATTCGTTTATCGAGTCTGAGTTGTCCCGAAAACTCCCGGCATCACAGGTGAGACAAACAGAGATTTTCGCGTTTTTACATACTAATTCTTCTATAACGCGTAACTCCTGCGCAGTAAAATCATTAAAACCGTCGAAATACACATGCCCCGTATTTCCAACCGAACTTTCGCCTATTTTATCTGCCAGTAAAGTCAATCGCTCCGCTGCGTCACCACCGTGAACGCACAGCAGAGAATTGTAGGCTTCATAAATCAACGATAGGTCTCGCAGCTTATCGGCAAGCGGATTTGATGCTTTGTCTGCAATGCGTCCAAGAGTTTGCGGGGTTATTTCCAGGCTCTTAAATTCTTTTACCGCTTCAAGCAGTCTTTCAATGATCTCAGTGCGTTGCTTTTTTATGCCAAATACTTTTAAATCAGGCGCAACAGATTCCAGAGCTCTGTGCATTACAAGTATCCGGCTGCCTCCATCCAGGATACGCCCCGATACTCCGCCTGTTTCAGTAAAAACATTGTTACAAAGACGTGTGATACTCAATGTCTCGGCATGTAATGACAACCTGTCGCCGCAAACAAGACAAAGCTGTCTTTCCGCGTCATGCGAATACTGCTCGGGCACGATCAGTAATATACCGGTTTCACCGGAAAACATCCTGCGTTTTATTTCGTTCATTACATACACGGTTTTCCCGGTTCCCGCGCGTCCGAGTATCAGATTGAGCAATGGTCATCTCACCGCCTTTCCGCATATCAAGCATATCATTCAGCTTATTCCAAAGCAAGAGAAACCTCAACATATACGCAACCGGAAACATCGGTTGCCTACAGGTTGCGCATATACTCTGCACAATACTCCGCACACCATGTACATTTCCTTGATTTCAGACGCTTTTCGTGGTATAATCACTTCGGTAGCGTGATGCGGGGGTACTTACTGTGGATGAACACAACGAAAATACTAATACGGAAGACGGCGCCATTGCCTTACATCTTTTACAATTGCAATGGCAGAAAGAAAAGAATAAAGAAACCGCAGACTTCAAGAGTCTTCTGACCACTCTTGCCCTGTCTGTGATAGCAGTGACCGTTCTCGTTTTATTCATAATGATCCTGTATACCCTGCTTTCACAGGAATTCATTACGTACAGTAGCCGCACCTCTGAGTATTTCTTCATGTGGCTTGAGAACGATATCATCAACTATCTTTTCCCGATACTGATATTCTGGTTGATATTTCGCAAATACTTAAAATACGAAAAACCGGGAGAACCGTACGAATTTAAAATGTGGTGGGTATTCCCTCTTTTTCTGGCGCTCTTAGCGCTCAGCACTATATCAAATCTTCTGGTGATGGCGATAGAGAGCGTATTTACATCAATTTTCGGAGGCGACGGTCTTCCTGATGTTTTTGCGGATGTAGCGCCTGTCAACTTTACCGAGTTCCTTATAATGTTGCTGATGGTAGGCATAATCGCACCCGTTTGTGAAGAGATCATCTATCGTCACCTGCTGCTTAAGCCATTGCGGCGGTATGGCGATTTTCTCGCAGTCGCGGTCACTTCCCTTCTTTTCGGTTTTTTCCATGCAAACCTTACTCAGTTCCTTTACACAACGGTGGGCGGATTTCTGCTTGGTATCGTTGCAATCAAAGCAAACTCGGTCAAACCGGCGATTTTCATCCATGCGCTTAATAATATCTTTGATGTTATTCGCGCTTACATCATAGACATGTCGGAAGTACCTGATCTTGCCGAATTATCCGACAGCGGCGAGATACCGTTCAGTACCGGAACTGTTGCAGTATCTATGTTATCTTTACTTATGCTTCTTTTGGGCGTTGTAGTATTGATCGTAATACTCGTAAAACGTAAGTTTCGTATCGAAAACTATAATCCGTACATCACGGCAAGCGAAAGAGTGCGCATACTGATATCGCGTCCCTCGGTCATTATAACTACGGTTTTACTTTGTTTTATGACCATCTTCTTTACAGTGCTGATTTCAAGCAGTTAAACCATCTGTTATCTTGATCGAACAAAAATACTGGCAGAAAGGCATGGTGAACAACATGGTAAAAAGAGAAGCGCTGAAGATACTGATCACTACGATCATGTGCTTGTTGATTATCTTGACTGCCGCAGCATGCTTTGGTAATTCCGGCAAGAACGATCCCGACCCGACACCCCCGCCAACGACTGAACCTCTACCTACACCGCCGCCGCCGACAGAACCGCCGGAGCCTGAGCCTGTAGTGCTTGTGCCTTATGACGGAGTTGTCGAGCACTTGTTTTTTCATGAAGTCATAGCTTATCCCGAGGTGGCATTTCCCAATCAGACAGACGCAAACAGATTGGACGACTACATGATCACAGTCCATGAGTTCAATATGATCCTGAAAGGTTTACACAAAAACAATTTCGTCCTTATTGATATGAACGATGTCTGGTCAGAGTTTATAAATGACAGCGGTAACAAAAGAATGCGCCGGAACACCCTCATGATACCGGAAGGCAAAAAACCGATCGTCCTGTCATTTGATGATCTCAGCTTTTATAACTACATGACCGGCGACGGTTTTATGAGCAGATACATAGTAGGGCACGACGGGGAAATTTGGGCGGAAGGTGTCGATCCGCGAGGTAATCCGGTTGTTTCTCAGGATTTAGCGGCAATAACTGTTTTAGACAAGTTCGTCAAAGAAAATCCTGATTTCTCACACAACGGAGCTAAAGGCTGTTTAGCGCTTACAGGTTACGAAGGTATCCTCGGCTATCGTACACAAACGGATAAATCCGATAATTCACAGGAATTCCGGCTTAATCGCATGCAGGAGGTCGCCCGTGTCAAACCTGTGGTCGAACGGCTTCACGAGACAGGCTGGTACTTCGCTTCTCACAGCTGGGGTCATATAAGGTTTTCCAGCGCGTCTCTAAACCTTGTTAAAGAGGATGCGGCACGATGGAAAGACGAAGTAGGCTCACTGGTCGGAGATACCGTGATCATGATTTACGCGCACGGTGAGAGACTGGACGGCAATGATGTATGGAGAGAAACAGCAGGTCCCGCGCTCAGGTTTTATGTCGACGATATGGGTTTTCGTATGTTTGCTTCTGTGGGATATGAGCCTTTTTCCAAAATCAGGACAGACGTCCCTGCGGTGATGATGGACAGGATGAACTCCGACGGTATCACACTCAGGCGCACACGCGACAGATTCATGAGATTCTACGACGCAAAAGAGGTCTTTGACCCCCTGCGCCCGACAAACATAGAGAAACTTTGGGATTAGCTGACATCTGCTCCGAATGCTTCGAAAAGGGGCTGTTGCACTTTAAAAGTGTAACAGCCGCCTTTTTTTCTCGCCCTCGCTACGCGACCCCGATGCCCACCCATGCTTTCGACCTGCGGTCGTGCAGCCTCT
>Ga0123356_10005740_pt1 | contig 12600 bp, 9 predicted proteins | sample TergutEmb28metaG_2_FD_92546 | JGI IMG/M metagenome (GOLD analysis project Ga0123356, IMG submission 92546) | Embiratermes neotenicus P3 segment gut microbial communities from Petit-Saut dam, French Guiana - Emb289 P3 | ecosystem: Host-associated > Arthropoda: Insects > Digestive system > Gut ... | reverse complement strand
CGTCATGATGCTTATCATCAGCCCGATCATGACACTTATCGCTATCGTGATGCTGCCGCTGTCGATAGGCATCATCGCCCTCATTATGAAGTTTTCGCAAAAACATTTCTTCAGGCAGCAGGAATACCTGGGCAAGGTAAATGGGCAGGTCGAAGAGGATATATCCGGCCACAATATAGTAAAGCTGTTCAACCATGAAGAAATATCGACAGAGGAATTCAACGAGACAAACGACATACTCTACCAATCGGCGTGGAAAAGCCAGTTCCTGTCCGGGCTCATGATGCCGATCATCAATTTCGTCAGTAACCTCGGGTACGTCGGTGTGGCCATAATGGGCGGCATGCTCGCGTTCCGCGGCACTATCACCGTAGGCGACATTCAAGCCTTCATACAGTATATAAGGAATTTCACGCAGCCGATCACTATGATGGCTCAGGTCATAAATCAATTGCAGAGCATGGCTGCCGCCGCCGAGCGCGTATTCGCATTTCTTGGGGAGGAAGAGGAAGTGCCCGACGCTCCGGACGCAAAAGACATCGAGATAGAAAACGTAAAATTCGATCATGTGCGTTTCGGGTATGACCCCGAGAAGATCATAATAAAAGATTTTACGGAAGACGTCGAGCCGGGCAGCACAGTCGCTATCGTCGGGCCGACGGGCGCGGGCAAAACTACGCTTGTAAAGCTGCTCATGAGGTTTTACGACGTCGACGCCGGCGCTATCATAGTCGACGGGAGCGATATCCGCACGATCAGGCGCGCGTCGCTGCGCGGCAATTTCGGCATGGTACTGCAGGACACCTGGCTCTTTAAGGGCACTATTATGGAAAACATCAAGTACGGCAGGCCGGACGCGACGGATGAAGAAGCGATAGAGGCCGCGAAAGCGGCGCACATCCATCGTTTTATCAAGACGCTGCCGGATGGCTACAACATGAAACTTTCCGAGGACGCTGACAATGTATCGGCAGGACAAAAGCAATTGCTGACTATTGCGCGCGCCATACTCGCCGACAGCCCGATACTGATCCTCGACGAGGCGACGTCTTCTGTCGATACGAGGACGGAGCAGCTGATCCAGGAAGCGATGAACAATCTGAAAAAAGGCCGAACTTCATTCGTAATTGCGCACAGGCTTTCGACAATCAAAAATGCCGATGTGATACTCGTGATGAACGAGGGCGACGTCGTGGAGCAGGGAACGCACGAGGAACTGCTCGCGGCAAAAGGTTTTTACGCGGATCTGTATTATTCACAATTCGACGTGATCGATAACCCGGCATAAGGAGACAAACCTACGAGGAATTCGCGGCTGCTCGCCAATGGCATATGGCTATGAACCAAACGAAACAATTATTAGCACTCTACTTGCAAGAGTGCTAATTTTGTGATATTGTATACAATATAAATACGTTATAAGGAGATGAAAGACAATGAATTTTGAAAAATTTACTACAAACGCGCAGGAGGCGATAGCCGAAAGCCAGAATATTGCGATACAGATGGGCCACCAACAGCTTGACGGCGAGCACATCCATCTTGCTCTGCTGATGCAGGAAGACGGTCTTGTGCCGAGGCTGCTCGGGCTTATGGGCATTGGTCTTACAGGGCTTATCAGGGATTTGGAAGCGGAGCTTGACAAGAGGCCGAAGGTCGCCGGAGGAGACGACGCGCTATATCCGACACGGCGCGCGGGAAAACTGCTGGGCGACGCCGAGAAAATCGCGAAACAATGGGGCGACGACTTTATCAGCGTAGAGCATCTTTATATAGCGCTCCTGGATGAAAGCGGCACGCCCTCGCAGAAGATATTTAAAGCGCACGGCATCTCGAAAGAGGCATTTTTGGCGCAGCTGGAAGAGGTTCGAGGCAATCAGCGCATCACGAACCAGAATCCCGAGGACGGTTACGAGGCGCTCACCAAGTACGGCCGCGATCTTGTGCAGCTTGCGCGCGAGGGTAAGCTCGACCCGGTAATAGGGCGCGACAAAGAGATACGGCATACCATTCAGATACTTTCCAGGCGTACGAAAAACAATCCCGTTTTGATCGGAGATCCTGGCGTCGGCAAGACCGCTGTAGTCGAAGGGCTGGCTCAGCGCATCCTTGCCGGAGACGTGCCTGAGGGGATAAAGGACAGGACGATATTCGCGCTCGATATGGGGGCATTGATAGCCGGGGCGAAATACAGAGGAGAGTTTGAAGAGCGGCTGAAATCCGTATTGAATGAGATCGAAAAGTCCGACGGCCGCATCATCCTGTTCATAGACGAGATACACAATATCGTAGGAGCCGGCAAGGCCGACGGCGCGATGGACGCGGGCAACCTGCTAAAGCCCAAGCTGGCCAGAGGCGAGCTGCATTGTATCGGCGCCACGACTCTTGACGAATACCGCAAGTTTATAGAAAAAGACGCCGCGCTCGAAAGAAGGTTCCAAAAGATCCTCGTCGACCAACCGTCGGTCGAGGATACCGTATCCATACTTCGCGGGCTAAAGGAAAGGTTTGAGATACACCACGGCGTGCGCATCACGGACGCGGCGCTGATCGCGTGCGCTACGCTGTCAGACCGTTATATCAGCGACCGCTTTTTGCCGGACAAAGCTATAGACCTTATGGACGAGGCCGCGAGCAAGATACGTATCGAGATCGACAGTAAACCAGCTGAGCTCGATACGATCTCAAGAGAAATACTTAGGCTTGAGATCGAGAGGCAGGCTCTGCTCAAGGAAGACGATGAAGCTTCGCGCGGCAGGGCGGAGGCTATCGAGAAGGAACTTTCCGAGCTGAAAGCCGAAAACGACATTATGAGCGCGCAATGGGAGTCGGAGAAAAAAGCTATCGAGAACGTTAAAGATACAAAGCAGCGCATCGAAGACGTAAAGTTCGAGATCGAGGAAGCCGAACGCGCTTATGACCTTGAAAGACTTGCCGAGCTGAAATACGGCACGCTGCCGGAACTCGAAAAAGAACTCGAGGAAGCGAAAGAGATGGCAGACGCGGCCGAGGAGAAGAGGCTTTTAAAAGAGGAAGTGACCGAAGAGGAAATAGCCGAGGTCGTATCCGGATGGACCGGTATACCTGTGAGCCGTCTCGTCGAGGCGGAGAAAGAAAAACTCCTCAGGCTGCCTGAGATACTGCACCAACGCGTCGTAGGGCAGGACGAGGCTGTGCAGGGCGTGTGCGAGGCCGTACTCAGGGCAAGAGCTGGTATGAAAGACGAAAGCCGCCCGATTGGTTCGTTTATCTTCCTCGGGCCGACAGGCGTAGGTAAGACAGAACTCGCGAAGGCTTTGGCCGAAGCTTTGTTTGACAGCGAAAAAAACCTTGTTCGCATCGATATGAGCGAATACATGGAGAAGTTTTCGGTATCCAGGCTTATAGGGGCGCCTCCGGGCTATGTCGGCTATGAAGAGGGCGGGCAGCTTACGGAAGCGGTGCGTCGCAGGCCGTACAGCGTCATTCTCTTCGACGAGATCGAAAAGGCGCATCCGGACGTATTCAACACCTTGCTCCAGCTTCTTGACGACGGGCGCCTGACGGACAATCAGGGTCGCACGGTAGATTTTAGAAACACGATAATAATCATGACCAGCAATATCGGCAGCCCGTTTTTGATCGAAAATATCGGGGACGACGGATCGATAGAAGAGCATATCAAGGATCAGGTGCGCGATGAGATGAAGCTGCATTTCCGTCCGGAGTTTCTAAACAGGATCGACGATATCGTAGTGTTCTCGCCATTGACCGAAGACGATATAGTCAAGATCATCGATATACAGCTGGATGCGATCAAGAAGAGGCTGCTTGAGCGTGAAATCACAGTAGTTTTCACGGATGGGACGAAGCGTTTCATCGCGAAGGAGACCTATTCTCCTCAATATGGCGCGCGGCCCATAGCAAGGTACCTGAAAAAGAACATCGACACGGAGATCGCGGCAAAGATCATCCGCGGCGAAGTCAAAGACGGAGACACTTTCACGATCGACATCACATCATAGCAGGAAATAATAAGGAAAGAAGCCCGGGCATTTTGCACCGGGCTTCTTTGAGTGTTTTTTTAAATAGCAGGCATTTATTACATTCCGGCTAATGCCATCAGGCCAAGGCCCATGGCGCCGATAAACGCAATCGCTATGACCCAGATGATCGTAAAGATTATGCCGAGGATAAGGCCTACAATGCTAAGAGCAAAGCCGGCAGAAGTTCTGTGGGTCGCTTTGTTCTTTTTGGCCATAACCATACCGACGATGGAAAGAACCAAGCCTACCGGACCGAAAATAAACGCAAAGATAATACCCAGTATGCCTAAGATAAGTGAAGGTATATGCAGTGGTTTTTCGACATTTGCGTATGAAGCCTGGACATACGGCGACTGAGCCGGCTGTTCATATACTGGCGGCGGCGGGGCCTGCTCGTAAACGGGCGGCGGAGCGGCCTGCTCGTATACTGGCGGCGGCGGGGCCTGCTCGTAAACGGGCGGCGGAGCGGCTTCAGGAGTTGCGACGGGTTCGGGAGTCACTGCTGGATCCGGTTGGTTTTGATCGAATTCGCTCATAATAATCTCCTTTATTAATAATTGCGGGTGAGGATATCTTCTTTCGGTACAAGTATACAAAAACGCCGAGAGAAATTCAAACTTTTGCGCGCTTTAATGAATTTTCTATATGTTTTTTCATCGCGAGCGCGCCGGCTTCGGTGTCACTTGATTTAAACGCTGAAAAAATAGCCTTGTGCTCCTTTAAGATAACCGCGAGATCGGTCTCGAGGTAGGGCAGTACGCGTGAGCTGTATCGTGTGTAATCCTGGATCCTTGCCAGGCTGTCCGCGAGGATGCGGTTGTGCGAAGCGGCAGCGATTCGTTTGTGAAAATTGGAGTTGATAGAGCGCATTCGCTTCGCGTCGCTTCGCTCGGTATAGAAACGCATAAAATCGAGGCTCTCTTCAATTGAGTCCATTTCTTCTTTTGTGCGTCTTTCGATCGCCCAGCGCACTGCCTGCATTTCATTTTGCATCCTTATTGCGTACAGGTCGCGTATATCACAGGCGGTAAGGCCGATGACGAAAGCGCCTCGGTTCGGGACCATCTCCAGAAGCCCTTCGGATTCGAGATTTTTAAAAGCTTCGCGGACGGGTGTACGCGATACGCTAAACCTTTCGCAGATCGCCTGCTCGGTGACCTTATCTCCGGGCTTCATTCTTTCGGCAAGGATCTCGATACGGAGTTTGCTTACAAGATCAGTGCTGAGGACCCGCGCGTTTTCACTCATTTGCTTCACCGGCTTTCCTGCGGAGGGCATTTATTTTACCGCCTGAAAGGATCATTTCCTTTTCGTATTCCGTGAATGTGTTCAGAAAATCATATGAAGCGCCGGTTTCGTCTTTTATGGATATAATGCTTTTTTCGATCTGCCCCGGGGCGCCTTCCATAGTCAAAACCGAGCCGAGTCTCAGCTTGTCGTAGTCGCTGTGATTTTTGAACACAAGCGGTATAATGCCGCTGTTGATAAGATTCGCGCGGTGTATACGGGCAAACGATTTCGCGATTACGACGCGGACGCCGAGGTACAGGGGGACAAGGGCCGCGTGCTCTCTTGACGAGCCTTGCCCGTAATTGTCGCCGCCTACGATGACGCTGCCTTTATAAGGGCCTGCTTTCGCCTCAAGCGCGCGCGAAGTAAAATCCCCGTCGATCTTCTCAAAACAGAAAAATGAAAGGTAGGGGATATTGCTCCTGTACGGAAGAAGCCTGCTGTCTGACGGCATGATGTCGTCGGTAGTTATATTGTCGCCTACAACAAGCGCGACCTCAGCCGTGACTGTGCTTTCAAGCGCTTCACCGCGCGGGAATGGTTTGATGTTCGGACCCATAACCACTTCAGGAAAGTCCTTGTCCGGCGGCAAAATGGTAAAACTCATGTTTTTCTCAAAACTGACGGGCACTTCAACCGGCGAAAGTTCTATACCAAGTCCCGCGGCTTCTGTCATGCCGCAGGTGAGCGTGCCCGTTACTGCGCTGATCGCCGCGGTTTCGGGACTGACCAGATAAACTTCAGCGTCAAGAGTTCCGCTGCGGCCTTTGAAGTTGCGGTTGAAGGTCCTTAATGAGACCGCGCCGGATTTCGGTGATTGACCCATGCCGATACACGGGCCGCATGCGTTTTCTATGATGCGGGCGCCTGCGTCGATCATGTCTTTCAGTGCGCCGTTTTCCGCCAGCTTGGAAAGGATCGTAGACGATCCCGGCGATATGATAAGGCTGACGTCCCGGCTGACGCTGCGGCCTTTTAAGATCGCCGCCACCTTCATGAGATCCGTAAACGAGCTGTTCGTACAACTGCCTATCGCGACCTGGTCTACTTTGATCCTGCCGATAGCCTTGACGCTGTCTACGTTGTCAGGGCTGTGAGGCTTCGCGACGAGAGGGACGATGGCGCTCAGGTCGACCTTAAGTATCTCGTCATAGAAGGCGCCTTCGTCGGCAGTGAGCGGGCGCCATGCCTCCTCGCGTCCCTGCTGCCTCAGATAGGCGAGGGTATTCTCGTCGGACGGGAACACGGTCGTCGTAGCGCCGAGCTCCGCGCCCATATTGGCTATCGTCGCGCGGTCGGTAACGGAAAGAGACGCTATTCCCGGGCCGAAGTATTCTATGATCTTTCCTACGCCGCCCTTGACCGTGAGCTCTTTAAGCACATGCAGTATCACGTCTTTTGCCGCAGCCCAGGGACGAAGTTCTCCGTACAGTTCTATGCCGAGGACTTCCGGGACAGTCATATCGTATCTTCCCTTGGCCATCGCGACCGCGACGTCAAGGCCTCCGGCGCCTATCGCTATCATGCCAAGGCCTCCGCATGTCGGCGTGTGGCTGTCGGAGCCGAGCAGGGTCTTGCCGGGGATCCCGTAGTTTTCAAGCTGGAGCTGGTGGCAGATGCCGCCTCCCGGTTTGCTGAAAATGATGCCATGCCGTGCCGCTACACTTTCGATGAAAGCGTGATCGTCTGCGTTTTCAAATCCGGTCTGCAGAGTATTATGGTCCACATACGCAACGGACACTTCGGTCATGGCTTTTCCGGCTTCCATAGCTTCGAGCTGCAGATAGGCCATAGTTCCCGTGCTGTCCTGAGTGAGCGTCTGGTCGATCCTGATCGTGATTGCCGCGCCTGGTTCAAGAACCCCGCTTATAAGATGTTCTTTTAGTATTTTAGTCGTCAGCGTGTCTGCCATGGTTCACCTCCGAGCATACAATATTATTTTGTATACAAGTATACACTGGGGTAATCTTTTATTCCAGAGAAAGATCAGACGCGGCGGTCCTTCTTGTGGGCTCTCTTATATTCGTACATCCGCTCGTCGGCGGCCGCGAGAATCTCACCGGTCGTGAGTTCGCTTTTCTCGTCGATCTTCATGATCCCGTAACTGATGCTGCGGTGGTATAAAGGCAGGTCTTCTTCATTTGTAACGCAAGTAAACGCGAGCTTGGTTCGAATCCCTTCAAGTAATAAATGCGTATCGGAATGGATCATATCGTCTTCTTTTAAGATAACCATGAATTCATCGCCTCCGAGCCGGCATACGGCAGCCTGGGGCGATACTTCCTGCAGGATTTCGGCGACACTTTTGATATACGCGTCGCCCTCCGCGTGACCGAATACGTCGTTCACATACTTGAGCATGTCCATGTCGACAAAAATGAGCTCAAACGGCGTTTTATCGTTTTTGTACTGATCGAGCAGTTTTATGCCGTACAGCCTGTTGAAAGAGCCGGTCATTACATCTTTGTAAGCTGCGTCTTCGAGGCGGCTGAACTCCTCTCTTGACGCGGTTACGTCAGTCATGACACACGCGACGGCGTCGTACTCGAACCACTTCATAGGATAGAGCATTATCTCGAAGTATTGCAGCGCGTAATCGTTGATAAGCGAGAATTCTTCTTTTCTGGGCGCCTCGTCGCTCCCGATCGATGCGGCGTACTCAAATATGATATTTTTCATCTGATACTCGAGGCCGCTGTCGGCTAGCATGGATTCGGCACTATGGTTTGAGAAAAGATGTTTGCCGGAATCCCGGTCGACCATGACGATCCACTCTTCCATATTGCCTGTGATGATCTCGAATATGCTGTTGGCTCTGGCCAGTTCATCCATACGTTCTTTATTATGCTCCGCCTCAGCCTCCATTTCGCGCCTGCGCTCGGCAAGCTGGGCGACCATCTCATTGAAGGCGTCGGAAAACTCGCCCATGAAGACTATATGTTGGTCGTAGTCGCCTCCGGATATCTGTTTTGTCTGCCATGTGAGGTGTTTAAGAGTCGCGTGCAGCGATTTCAAAGGCGCGGCAAGCTCATTGTCTCTGGAGGGATAGTTGCTTTCCAGTTCGCCGCGCGAAATACTAAAGGCAAATTCGCGGGTTTCCACGACCATTTGACCGAACTGCATAAGGACTTCGCCAAAAATCCGAAAATCCTCGTCGTCCATTGCGTCCAAATCAATAACAGAACGTTCCGAGCCGTAAAGGATATTGCTCAGGTATACGAAGTATGCCTGCAGCTCTTTATTGGAAAATTCCTGTGCCACTATTGCCCTTTACTGTTGCACGAGAGTTTACGGTCATACAAAATCTTATCGGATGTACCTTTCTGTTTCTTAATTAGCGTTCGCCTGAAAACGGCATACGCGATCGCCGTTTGACCAACAGTCTATTTCACGCACATCGTAATCTACACCTGTAAAGGCATTTAAAATCCCGGCAATAAACCCCTCGTCGTAGTGACAAATGGTCTCGTCAGTGACCGGCAGGCCGCTGCAGTCCAGGTCCTGGCCGACAGTCATTACGATATTGCCCGTATCTGGATCGAATGCTTCCATACGAAGTATACCTATCTTGAAATCGGCAAGAGCCTTGGTGAGGTCCGCAAGGAATGTGTTCAGGTCGACTGACAGATCGAGAACGTTTTTTGCGAATTCCGTGCCTGCGAGAAAACCCGCTTTTCTGAAATAATCGTCGGCCTGATCAGGGCCGAATTCTTTCGATAATATATCAAGCATCGTAAACTGCATGAGCCTGTATACGATCACCGGCATTTCGACGCCGAGGTCGGCGCGGCCCTCTATGATATCGCCCAGGTTATCCCATGTAAATTCGTGAATTGTTGAGTCTTTTTTGAACAGATTTGCCATTGTTAATACCTCCTAGTCAAAGAAAAATACACGTAAAAACCAGTATATACTAAATAAAAAAACGATTCAATGATAAAGGATGAATAGTATCACAATAGACACATTAATCTCTTTGTATCTATACGATTTTTCGGGATATTAGGCGTGATGACTTCACATCCTGTTTCAGTAATGACAATAGTGTCTTCGATGCGTACACCGCCGAAGCCTTCAATATATATGCCTGGTTCGATCGTCACGACCATGCCGGCCTCAAGGACGGCTTCGGAATGCTCCCCTATCCTTGGATCCTCATGTATCTCTGTCCCTATGCCGTGGCCGGTAGTATGGATGAAATACTCCTCGAAGCCGTCTTTCCTGATGATGCCTCTTGTGATCGCGTCGAGCGCCGCGCAAGGCATCCCTGCTTTCGCGGCTTTTATTCCGGCGGCCTGAGCTCTTTTTACAGAGTCATAGATTCTTTGCTGTTTCTTTGTAAGCTTTCCGATAATAAAAGTCCTCGTCATGTCACTCATATACCCGTCCATCATCACTCCGAAATCCACCGTCACAAGATCGCCCGCGGCTAACACGCGGTTTGTTATTTCGGCATGTGGCTCGGCTCCGTTAGGGCCCGAGGCAATAATGGGCGGAAAAGCGAGAGCGCTGACCCCTTTGATCTTCATTGCGAGATCTTCCATCCGGCCGGCGATCTCCCGCTCTGTTGCTCCCGGCAGAATAAAAGGAAGCACGCTCGCGAAGACCTTTTCAGTGGCCTTCGCAGCGCGCTTCATTATTTTGATTTCTTCTGGCGTTTTTACAAGCGCCATTTTTCCTCTTATTTCTTTATATTACGCAAATCCGGTGATTTCAGGTTGATGGGTTTGCATGCAACGAATTTGCCGGCGCCCTTGCTGCCGAAGAACTTGCCATCCTTGAAGATGAGGTTGCCGCGGCTCCATGTCTGGACCGGATAACCCTTGACTTCGACGCCTTCCCAGATGGTATGATCGAGCGCGCCGTGCAGCTTGCTGCTCGTGATCTTGACGTTTTTCCTGGGGTCGTAAACGACGATGTCGGCATCACGCCCGACTTCGATGGCGCCTTTCTTATGCGAACAGCCGAATATCTTCGCTACGCTCGTAGAGCAAAGCTCGACGGCTTTGCTGAAGGAAATGTGGCCCTTGTTCGCTTCGCTCAGCATATAGGGGTACATATGCTCGATGCCCGCGCATCCGTTCGGAATTTTGCGGAAATCCTTCGCGCCCCATTTCTTTTCGCTCTTCAGGAACGGGCAGTGGTCGGTCGCGACTGTCGAAACGTCGCCGCGGATAATGGCGTCCCAAAGCGATTTTTGGCTTTCCTTGCCCTTGATAGGAGGCGAGCAAACGAAGTTCATTCCGTCCGGCCTCTTGTATACGTCGCTTGTGAAGTTGAGGTACTGAGGGCATGTCTCGGCAAATATCGGATAGCCTTCGTCGCGCGCCTGCGTAACAGCGTCGACGCCTTGCTTCGTGGCGAGATGCACGATGTACAGCGCGGCTCCCGCGTTCTTGGCCCACTGGATGGCGCGCACGTCGGCTTCGCCCTCGACGAACTCCGGACGCGACATGTAATGGTACCAGGGAGAGAGCTTCTTCTCATTGACGTATTTATTTGTCAGGAATTTGACGAGCTCGTTGTTTTCGGCATGGACAGCTATAAGCGCTCCTATCGATTTGCTATGGTCGAGTACTTCGTAGAATACGCCGTCTGTGACCCCGAAATCGTAAACCATGAAGACTTTGAAACTGGGCACGCCCATTTTTACAGCGTCTTCCATCGTATAAAGCAGCTTGCCTTCAACGTCTTTTACAGCGAGATGGAAGCTGTAGTCCACGACGGCCTGCGGGGCCGCGATGACGTCCCGCCTTTTTATTGCGTCAGGAAAAGTTTCGCCGAAGTCCTGCAGGATGAAGTCGAAGACAGTCGTCGTGCCGCCGGCGGCGGCAGAACGTGTACCTGTCTCATAGTCGTCGGTTGAAATGGTACCTCCAAAGGGCATGGCGAGGTGGGTGTGCGCGTCGATCGCGCCGGGAAGCACGAGCTTGCCTTTACAGTCTATCACCTGGGTAGCAGGTCCGGGTTTGATAGCGGCGCCGATCATCGAGATTTTCTCGCCTGTCACAGCGACGTCGGCCTTGTACATGCCAAGGTCTGTCACGATGGTGCCGTTTTTGAATAGGGTGTCGATAGCCATTGTCGTCTCCTTTCAAAAGATATAGAACAATATTGTGCCTTGTAAGTATATCACTTTTTGGTAAATGCAATAGAGGTTTTGCACGACTTGAATAAAGACTAAGCGCACCAATTACCAAACATAACTCCACTTGCGGCATTGTTAGAAAGCTGTATGGAAATATACACAAATTGCGCCCAAAGTACGAATATCAGGCTGATTCCGTTTGGATTCACAGAGAATAGCAGCTAAATTCGTACTTTCGGCGTAATTTGTGTAATTCTTTCGAATAATTTCGGGCAAGACAGGGAGGCGGTTAGTTCGCCTGCGAGGCTGCGGCAGGCGTATTCGGCGGCGTAAACATCTTCAGCCGGTATAGCAGGAAAGGGTAGGTAATCTCTGAGGCCGGTGAAGCGTGTTACTTCCCGCACATTTACGCCCGGGTTGAATTTGTTGATTATGTATGTAACAGGGACTCCGGCAGCTGCAGCAGCCCGGCATACTTCGGCCGCGGGTACAGACGCGAGAAGACGCGAGGGGAGGGGGTCGAATATGCAGACGATGTGGTCGAGATCTGCGAGGATCGCCTTAAGAGTATCGCGGCATTTATTTGATCCTGAGTAATTCAAGATGCCCGGCGCCGATATATCGCAAAGAACAATATCGCCGGAGACGTTGTTGACAAGGCGGTGAAGAGTGGTCGGATCCGGTACGGATCCGGGTTCGCCCGGAAAACGGAGGACCCAGTTGATACCTCCGTCTATGTTGCATACGCCGGCAAGAGGTTTACCTTCCGCCGCAAGCCGGTAGAGTGAAAAAAAGTCGCGTCCCGCGAAACGCCGGTCGATCCCGACCTTGTCGTAAGGCGTGCCGGCGGGCGCGTCGGGCCTGAGATCAAGCTCGAGCATCGTGACGGAACTTTCAGACAATACGGCGAGATATTCGGCAGCCGCAAAGCACAGTGTAGTAGCGCCGGTTCCGGCGGCCAGCCCGACGAAACCTATGCGCTTTCGCCCGGAACCGTTATTAGCATTTGCCCTAAGCGGTTCGCGCGTGTGCCGCCTTGTAAAGGTTTTTTTTATTCCGCCTTCAGGCTTTTCAAAAAAAATAGACATTACACATTGACGCATAAAAAAAGGTTGTTATAATATCATATAGGACGGTTGCCGTCGGCACGGCAAGCAATTCCTGACTACTTTTATAGAGTGTAGAAATTGCCGCCTT
>Ga0123356_10005739_pt1 | contig 12601 bp, 10 predicted proteins | sample TergutEmb28metaG_2_FD_92546 | JGI IMG/M metagenome (GOLD analysis project Ga0123356, IMG submission 92546) | Embiratermes neotenicus P3 segment gut microbial communities from Petit-Saut dam, French Guiana - Emb289 P3 | ecosystem: Host-associated > Arthropoda: Insects > Digestive system > Gut ... | reverse complement strand
CCGGCCGTCCGGCCAGACGCAGCGGCAGCGCCACGTTGTCGAACGCCGAGAGGTGAGGCAGCAGGCGGAAATCCTGGAACACGACGCCGATGCGCCGGCGCAGCCGCGGCAAGGCGCCCCTGCGCGCCGATGCGACGTCAGTGCCGAGCAGATCAAGCTGTCCGCGGGTCGGGCGCACGTCCAGATACATAAGGCGCAGCACGCTGGTCTTGCCGGCGCCGGACGGCCCGAGCAACCAGCGGAACACGCCGTCGGGCAGCGTGAAGCTGAGGTCGTGCAGCACCTCGGGGCCGTGGCGTCCGCCCGCGCGACTGTAGCTCAGCCCTATCCGATCGAATCGGACCATGCGCCATTCTCGCGTCCCCGGCGCCGCAACGGGAGTGAATTTGAGCACGGCGCGCCGAGTGTGGCACGTTGTACGCATGCGAATTGCCTGCCCATCCTGCGCGGCCGCCTACGACGTGGCGGATTCGCTGCTGCCCGCCGGGCGGATCGTGCAGTGTGCCCGCTGCAGTAAGGCATGGGTGCCGGTCGAAGCACCGCGCGTGGATGAGCCGGAGCCTGAGCGATTTCCCGCTGAGCCGCCGGCAGAACTGAAACCGGAACCGCGCCCGGTAAGGGAAACAGACGTGGACTCGCCTCGACTGACCGCCTTAGATCGCATGGCACGGCGCGCGCCGCCGCCACGGTCATCGGGTGGCGCGGCGCTGCGAGCCTTCTGGGCAGTGAGTATCGTCGTTGTGCTGGCGCTGCTTTGGGGCGCCTATGCTTGGCGTGGCGAGGTCATGACGCGCTGGCCGCAGAGCGTTCGCGCGTATTCGCTGCTCGGCTTGACAGCACCGCAGCATTGATACCGGCCCCGCACAGTTTTTCCACCGATTTGTCCACATACCCTTGACGGCGGCGCGCGAACCTATCTAGAACGCGCATTAGTTTCCGCTTTGTTCCGAATCGGACGCCCCAGCCCGTCGCGAGCGGGCATATGAACGGAAAGACAGCGCACCATGCTCACCAGAAAGCAGCACGAACTGCTCGTCTATATCGATCGGCACCTAAAGCAGACTGGATGTTCGCCAAGCTTCGAGGAGATGAAGGACGCCCTGCAGCTCAAGTCGAAATCAGGCATTCACCGACTGATTTCGGCGCTCGAGGAGCGTGGTTTCATCGATCGCCGTCACCATCGGGCCCGCGCGCTGGAGGTGAGACGGCTGCCCGAGGACATGGCTAACAGGACGACCGAAGGCGGGGGCGAGCACTTCTCGCCGACCGTCATCCGTGGCGACTTCACCGCGCGCATTCCCGGTGTGCGGACCGCCAAGGATGCAGCGGCGATCTCGCTGCCGCTCTACGGCCGCATTGCCGCCGGCCTGCCGATCGAGGCGCTGCGCGACGCCGGCAGCCAGATCGAAGTGCCGCTCGCGATGCTCGGCAACGGCGAGCACTACGCGCTCGAGGTCGCGGGCGACTCGATGGTCGAGGCCGGGATCCTCGATGGCGACCAGGTGATCATCCGCAAGGGGGACACCGCGGAGAGCGGCCAGATCGTCGTTGCCCTGGTGGACGACAACGAAGTGACGTTGAAGCGGCTACGCCGCCGTGGCAATTCGATCGCGCTCGAGCCGTGCAATGTGCGACACGAAACCAGGATTTTCCCCGCTGACCGGGTGAAAGTGCAGGGCAGGCTGGTGGCATTGATGCGGCGTTATTGAGTCGGTTGAGACCTCGCCAGCCGGGGTCTTTTTCTCGGTGATCGTTGGCACGAGACGCGCTGCGCTCGCAGCGGTTGGCTCGCTGCGGCGTGGCAGAGTGGTCAAGCGCTTTGCGTCGAGCCACCGCAATTCAGCATGAATTGCCTTCGCGGCCTTTTTCAGCGTCAGCGTGAACAAGGTACTGTCAGCATAAAGCCGACGCTGTCCGTACCAGCGGGTCTTTCGGCGTGATGCGGTCCGCGAGCGTCTGTTTATCCGGTTAGCGGCGCGACTTCGTCGAGCGCGCGGCCACGGGCCTCGGGCCCGACCTGGGTGACCGCGACCGCCGCAATCACCAGCGTGATCGCAATCGCCACGAATACCGCCGTGAAGCCATAGCTGTGTTGGATCAAGAGGATGCTCGGGATGATGAAGGCGGTGGCGATACGCCCGACCGATTGGCACAGGCCGAAGCCGGTGGCGCGCGCGTTGGTAGGGAACACCTCGGCAATGAAGATCTGCGCCGAGTTCCCGGCGAGCTGGATGAAGAAGATCATCACGAAGCCGACGACGAAGAACACCGCATTGGACGTTACGACGCCGAACGTCGCGGCGGCCAGCCCGGCCAGAATGAACGCCACGACCGCGGTGATCTTCCGGCCGAAGCGCTCCAGCGCATACATCATGAATGCGCTGGCGCACGGGAAAGCCAGTGTCATGCCGAACGTGTAGGTCAGCGATTTGGCGATGGTGAAGCCATGTTCCGTCGCCATCATGTTCGGCAGCCAGGCGCCGAGGCCGAGAGCCACGCCGAAAAAAGCGACGAAGCAGATTATGCCGGCGATGACCCGGCCCGGATAAGTGCGGAAGATAATGCCGAACGGGTCGCTTTTCGTGTCACTCGCCGCGTCTGTACTGAAGCTTTCGAGGGGCGGCGGGCGCATCCCCATGCGTCGAAGCAGATCGAGCGCGCGCTGGCCCTGGCCGCGCGTCGCAAGCCAGCGGGGAGATTCAGGCAAAGAGAAGCGCAGCAGGAAGATGATGATCGCAACGATGCCAACAACGGTCCAGATGCCGCGCCACTGCAGCGAATCGCGGCATGCCAGTACGAACAGCACGCCAACCGGCCACGGCCAGGCACCGCCGATGAACTGCATGAGCGCCATGATGCGGCCGCGACTCTGCTTGGGTGCGTATTCGGCGGTGTAGGCGAAGCAGAGGGGTTGCTCGGCGCCGAGGCCAATACCCGCGATGAAGCGGCAGACCAGCAGCCAGGTGAGGTTGGGGGACCAGGCGCCGGCGATCGTGGCAATTCCGAACATGAGCAGGTTGAACTGATAGACTGCCTTGCGACCGAATCGGTCGGTGAATTCGCCCTGGCCGAGTGCACCAAGGAACAAGCCGATCAGCGTGACGCTGTTCACTGTCGCCGCGCCCGAGGCGTCGAGGAAGCCGCTCTTGATGATGTCGGGTGTCATGGCACCGAACATTGTGTAGTCGATGACGTCGATGAAATATCCTGCGGCGACAAGACTGAGCACGCGCCAATGGATTGTCTCCATGCGCATGTTATCCATTGCGTCGCCGACATAGGCCTCGATCGACTGAGGCATGCGTTATCCTCCCCGCTTGTCTGCGCACCGGTTCATTGCCGGCACGGATGGCTCGAACAGACTTTGCCGGGCTGTACCAGAGCGGGTGATCAGGGGAAAGAGGCGGTGCCCGCCAGGGGACCCGAACCCCAACGTGTCACGGCCGCGGATTTTAAGTCTCGTGTGATAGGCCTCCGTGCTGTTCCGTACCCACGACAAACTCTGCGAAATCAAGGTTTGAGACACGATTCCAATCAAATCAATCTCGGCAGCAGTCCGTGGCTCAGCTTGATTCGGTCCTGTCACTCCTGGCAATGTCCTGTCAAGGAGCGAGTGAGGCAGCGGTGCGGGTGTGCAGCGAAGGGCCGGTCAAGATCACCAAATCGACCATTGCGGCGGCCTGGAAGCGCCGCGCTAAGGACCAGCGGCTTATCGTGCGCGACAAGGAGTGCCGTGGCCTCGCTCTCGTGGTCAATCCAACCGTGATGCGCTGGGAGTTCGCGTATCGCCCGCGTGGTGTCCACCCGAAGACCGGCAACCGGTGGCCCAACCGGGCGGTCACGCTCGGCACACCCGAGAGTTTGTCGGCGGATGGTGCGCGGCGCGCAGCGTGGCAACTGAAAGGTGAGGCGAAAGCCGGTCGAGACCCAGCGGTAGAGCGCAATCCCGCTGCGGTTGCTCGGCGCGCCGCTGTGGCCGAGGCTGAAGCGCGTGCGTCCGCGTTGCGCTTCACCTTTGGCGAGCTTGTGGAGGCCTGGGAGAAGGGTCGTGAGGGCGATCGGCGTCCGTCGTATCTGCGTGAGGCGGTGGCGTGCCTCAAGCGAAATCTTCCTTACTGGCAGGACAGGCCCGCAAGCGAAATCACGCTGCAAGAGGCCGTCGTCGCGCTGGACGGGCTCAAAGTCGAGAAAGGTGCGGTCGCCGCGAACCGCACGCTGGCCTATAGCCGGGCCGCCTACGGCTGGGCGCTGAAGCGCCGGATGGTGCCGACGAACCCATTGCGTGGCATCGAGCGGCCAGGACGAGAGGAGGCGCGGGAGCGCGTGTTGACGGGGGATGAGCTTGGCGCAATCTGGCGAGCCTGCGACGCGCTGGAGGAAGTGCGGGGGGCGTTTGTTCGCACCCTGATGTTGACGCTTCAGCGCCGCGATGAAGTCGTCTCCATGCGTTGGTCCGAGCTGTCGGCGGACCTGACGGCGTGGACGCTGCCCGCCGAGCGAGCGAAGAACCGCAACACGCGTGTTGTCCACATTGTCGGACCAGTGCGAGCGATTCTCGCGACACTAACCCGCAAAGGTGACCGCGTATTCGTGGGGGCCTCTGCCACCGGCACCATCGCCGCACACACTCACACGAAGAATGCGTTGGACGCTGCATTGAGGGACGCGGACGCGTCGATCTTCAACTGGCGTTTCCACGACTTCAGGCGTGCTGGGGTGACCGCACTGGCGGGCATGGGGTTCGCCCCGCACATCTGCAATCGGCTTCTCAACCACATCAGCGGATCGACCCACGGCGTTGCCGCAGCCTATCAGCGGGCCGAATTCCTGGCCGAGCGCAAGGCGGCGCTGGAGGCATGGGCGGCCTTCGTGCTGCAAGCCGCCGTTGGCGATGTCGCTGCCATGGCCGAGCTTCGAAGCGCCTGATCGGGCCGCCCGGATGGCGGCGGATCGGATGGCGATCGGTGCTGCAAACACCGAAGGCATGGCAACAGCGAAGGCCGCCTGAGTTTCCGCTCCGATGGACGGCTCGCAGATTGTGTCCAGGCCTCGGCACTGCGGCAGCTGGCCGATCGCGGACCTATCCGAAACCTGGCGAACGGGCGGCCGAGAAGGCGGGCGCGGGAAGCTTCGTCTATCTGAGCGCGGCCGCGGTCATCATGGACGATCGGGGATCGCCAATCCGCAACGCCAATGAAAACGCCACCACGTACCCCAACAGCTTTTCGGCCTATATCGCAAGCAAGGCACAGGGCGAGGCGGCGGTACTAGCTGCAGACAAGCCAGGTTTCCGCACGCTCGTCCTTCGCCCCCCATCATCTGGGGGCCAGGAGATGCGTTCAGCCGCGAACTTCCGCGCGCCATCCGGTCCGGCCAATTCGCGTTCATCGCGCGCGGCGACTACCCGATGTCCACCTGCCACGTCGACAATGTTATCGAGGCGGTGCGCTGCGCAATCGAAAGTAGCGCGGGCGGACATGCATACTTCATCAATGATCGTGACAGGACGACCTTCCGCGCGTTCGTGGCTGGATCTCTATCAGCCGCGCCACCGCGAAGGCGAGGCCATGCGGGAGCGAGCGCAGGGTGCGACTCTTGTCCGTTTCGACCGCGATCCGCCTTTGACCAGGACAATGGTGCGATCGATCGGCCGGGAATTCACCACCGATGATTCCGCTGCACGGCGCGACATTGGCTACGTCGGCAGGATTTCATGGACCGAAGGCCTGGCGACATACCACCTCTAGATCACGATGCGTTCGTTAGTCTTGTACTCTCGGTGAAATCGCCACGCATACATCGATGCTGCAGGTCGCATGCTCGCGCTGCGAACGCCGCGGCCGTTATCGGTTCGACAAGCTAATTGCCCGGCACGGCGCCGACGCCCCCGTGCGCATCATCGTCCCCGAGCTGAGCGCTGACTGCCCGAAGCGCGGCTCCGCGGCACAGATGGAGCGGCGCGACATTCCGCGAGCTGCGGGCGTTGTTCTCGGGCGTGATGGCTAAAAGATAGGTCTGGTCGACGCTTACCAGATTGGATCGAAGGAAATGTTTAACCGCCGTCGGTTAACTCCGAATGGCAGTGCAATAACTTGCACTCGCAATGCTGGCGTTGTTCAGCACGACGTCGATCCGCGCCGGCCGCGGCGGCTAAATCTGACGAGCGGGCAGTAAAACCGCGGCTGAGCGCGATATACCAGCCGGCATGCACGTGGATCTCTTCACCATGCGGTGTATAATAAGCACCTCATTCGCGCTGTCCCGCGATGGGAATGAACGCGAACAGGCCTGAGCGAGACAGGATGAGAGTTATATCGCTGACGCAAAAAATCCACCGGTTTACAGGGAAAGACGGTCTGAGCGGGGTCGCGCTCCGCATTGCTCAGTAAAGCTTCGACGCGCCCGGCTGCCCCGTTGTTTTATGGTCCTGACAATGGGCATCGGGGATCCTCCTTCGACTTGGTGATCCGCAAACGTCACGCATCCTCCGGCAGTGCCTCGATCGTCAGTTCCAGGACCTGGCGAATGAGAGAACTCGGGACCCCGCCGCAACAAAGCTGTGCGGCGTGCAAAGCGAGAAACATCGTCCTCGCATGACTGTCGTGGGAGCAACCCATGACCTCGAACACCACCTTCTCGTCGGCTTTGAAGAATTCCCTGGCGGCAATCCATGCCTCCATCTCCAGCCGCACAGGGTCGGCCAGCTGGTCATCGCCGAGCATGATGTTTCCGAAGCCGTCGCTGGGCGCGCCGGGGCGGTATTTCGCCCGTGCCCACATGTCGAGATAGGCCTGCATCACGGGCTTGAACCGTTCATCGGCTTTCCCCCATTGCCGCATGCGGCTGAGGTTCTCGGTGGTTATCGGCAGCATCCTCGCGCGCTTGGCTTCGCCCATCAGGCGATCTCCTTTCAGGTTGTGAACTAAGGGCAAAACGACACGGGCGTCGTGCGGGCCGCTCTGCCGCGTTGCGTCGGTCGTGGGTTCGTCGGTCTGCCGGGGACGAAGACGTGAGCGGGGGAGGGGAAGATCTTCCGCGGGGCTTCCCCGTCCCTGCGATCGTGGGTGACCGACGACAGGCTTTGTCGTGGATCTGATCGTAGGTCGTGGGTATCGTGGGTCTAGTCTTTTTTTACTGGCGGACTTTGCACCTGCGATCGCAACGAACATCGTTGGTCTGATCGAGGATGTATCGTGGGTCTCGTCCTCAATCGGCGCTTGCATATTGTGCCGCATTCTCTCCGCGCAGCATGTCCGCGATCAGCGTCGCGTTGAGCACGGTTCCCGCGGCCCAGTTGGGGTTCTTCTTGTTCCAGCAGCGCGGTCCTCGGTGATCACCTTGCTCTTGATCCAAACCGAGAGGATCGCCGTTTCCGCCGGCGATGACATCGATGGCGCGCCGTCGCGCCTGCGCGCACGAGACCCCGGCACCCGAGCTGGCCGAGGCGGAAGCCGGCGGCTTCACCGCCGCACTGCGCGCCATTCGGCCAGGGCGACGGCGGGACGGGTCATCATCGACAGCATGCCCTCCGTCGCGTCCGACATCGGCTCGATTACTGCTTTGTGAGAAAGTTCCTACGAAAGCGGATGGACTGCATTCTCGGCGTCAGGTCCGACGGGCATTCCGGGTGTCAGGTCCGACTGGGGCCGATTACGTCGCAATACAAAGTGCAACGGACGTGGCAAGGGCATAACCGAGCCCTGCGTCCGATCAATGTCCTGTCAGTCCCAAACTGTAGCAGCCTATTGCCAATATCAAATCGGCTCTGTTGAAGGAATCTCTCGCCAATTCAATGTGGTGCCCGCCGGGGGACTCGAACCCCCACGTCTCACGACCGCGGATTTTAAGTCCGCTGCGTCTACCGTTCCGCCAGGCGGGCGTGGCGGCGGTTATAGCAGGCGATCGAGTGGACGAAACGCATTGGGACCGAGCCATGCCCGCCGCAACGTCCCGCTGCTTCAGTGGCCGTTCGACCATCCGCCCGGCAGCTCATCGTGCGCCGCCGGCCAGCCCATGGGCGATATCCAACGCGCGGCGGATCAGGTTCTCGCTCGCCTCGGGCGTGCGGAACGCGGAGTGCGCCGAGAGCGTGACATTCTCCATCCGCGTCAGCGGATGATCAGCCGGCAACGGCTCAGTTGCGAACACGTCGAGCGCGGCGTGGCGTAGTCGGCCGTCTTGCAGCGCGGCGATCATCGCTGCCTCATCGACGATCGCGCCGCGCGCTGTGTTCACGAGGATTGCGTGCGGCCGCATGCGGGCGATGCGCTCGGCATTCAAGAGGCCGCGTGTCTCGTCATTCAACAACAGGTGCACCGACAGGACGTGGCTTTCGGCGAGCAACGTGTCCATGTCGACAAAAGTGACCCCCGGCGCGGTCTTGGGCGAGCGGTTCCACGCCAGCACACGCATGCCGGCGCCATGCGCGATGCGGGCCACTTCGGCCGCAATGCCACCGAAACCGACCAGGCCGATCGTCTTGCCGCTGAGTTGCGGGCCTTCGGTGCGCAGCCAGTTGCCGGTGCGCACGGCGCGGTCCATCCGGGCGAGGCCGCGGGCGGCCGCCCACATGAGGGCGATGGCATGCTCGGCCACCGCGGTATCGCCGTAGCCTTTGATGATGTGCACGGTGATGCCGAGTTCGGCGAGTTCCTCGGGGTGCATGTAGCTGCGTGCCCCCGTGCCGAGGAAAATGATGTGCTTGAGGCCAGCGCAGCTGCGCATGATGTTGGTTGGCATCTGGCTGTGGTCGTCGAGCACGAAATCGTAGCCCGCCAGCAGCCCGGGCAGTTCTTCCGGCCGCACCGTGTCCTGCTCGCGCACGGTCACCGGCGGGTCGGTGGGACGCACGACGCGTTGAAACACCTCGGCCAGATCATCGACGGCGTCGAGGAACACACCTCTCATGCGCAGCCTCCCCACAGCGAGCGGTGGACTGCGCGGCACTCATCGCGCCTGGTACGGCGAGGCGGCAATCCCCGAGCGGAGATTGCTGCGTTGTTAGGCGCTCGGCAACGAGGATAAACGCTATGCGCCCGGGTCGGCAGGTCCGATCGGACGCGCGGTGTCGCGGGCCGTCCAAACCCGTGGCCGCGCGCTCGGAGGTGCCAGGTTGGGGATGGCACGCGGGGCGATCGGCGCCGCCGACGGGGTGGTCGGCCCCTGCATCGTCACCGCGCCGCAGCCGCTGCCACTGCGCGCCACATGCACTTGCGGCCTGCCGCCGTTTGCCGGGTAGTTGTAAGTGATCGTCTCGCTGCAGACGCCACGGCCCGAACTGACAGACGTGAGGAACACGCCGGTTCCGGGACCAGGCTGCGGCATGCCGCGCATCGCCGCCGCGATCACCTGCTGCGGGTCAGGCATCGGCACCGCGAACATTGCGTTCATATCCGCGATCATCCGCTGCATCATCGCATTCTGCTCAGCGATCATGCTGGCGACCGGGAAGGCCATCGGTGCGGTCATCGGCGGACCCGGCAGCACGACCACAGTCGCGCCGGCCGGGATGTAGACGTAATGGCCGCCGCTCGGGGGCGGCGCTGCAGTAGCGCTATTGGCGGCCCAGCAGAATGGGAGTGCCAGCACGGCACCGAGAATGGCCTGTTGGCCCTTGTGCATCGTTCTTCCTCCAATTCACGTCCACGGCACAGCGTTGGGAGTCTGCGTCGGGCGGCTTTGCGCGCATTCTGCCTCAGGATGAACTTTTCGTCATGTCCGGTGCGTGACGCTCCCGGCTGGCGGGAGTAAAGCGGCATCCGACCAAACAGCCAGACAGGAGGACATGACCATGACCGCAGTCAACGCAAATATTGCCTCCCCGCGTATGCTGCTGGTTGGTGGCGGCAGCGTACGGCAGATCGCCGATGTGCTAGGCCGGTTCGGCCTGTCCAGGCCGCTGGTGGTCAGCGACCCTGTTATGGTCTCCGCCGGCCTCATTCAACGTGCGTTGGAGCCGTTGACCGGGGCGGGCATGGTGCCGATCGTGTTTTCGGACACCGTGTCCGACCCAACCGACACGGTGATAGAGGCTGGCGTCAAGGTGTTCGGTCAAGGCGATTATGATTGCCTGGTCGGGTTCGGTGGCGGCTCACCGATCGACACAGCGAAGGGCATGGCGATCCTGGCGGCGGGCGGGGGCAAGATGCGCGACTACAGGGCACCGGTCGCCGCGGACAATGGCGCGGTACCGATCATCGCCGTCCCGACCACGGCGGGCACCGGCAGCGAGTGCACGCGGTTCACCGTCATCACCGATACGGAACATGACGAGAAGATGCTGATCGCCGGTTTCGGCGCTCTGCCGCTGGCAGCGATCGTGGATTACGAACTGACCTATACCGTTCCGGCGCGTACCACCGCCGATACTGGCGTCGACAGTTTCACGCATGCATTGGAAGCGTTCGTCTCGAAGCGTGCCAATCCGTTCAGCGACGCGCTGGCGCTGTCGGCGATGGAGTTAATCGGCCGGCACATCCGCAGCGCTTATACCGAACCGCGCAACGCGGCCGCTCGCGAGGGCATGATGTTGGGTGCAACGCAGGCGGGGCTGGCATTCTCCAACTCGTCAGTCGCACTGGTCCATGGCATGTCCCGCCCGATCGGTGCGCACTTTCATGTGCCGCATGGGCTGTCGAACGCGATGCTGCTGCCGGCGGTGACGCGCTATTCCGTTGTCGGCGCCGAAGCGCGCTATGCCGAAGCGGCGCGGCGGGTCGGCTTCTCCGCGGCGGCCGATAGCGACGCGGTGGCGGCGGCGAAGCTGATTGCCGGGCTGCAGGCGTGGAACAGGGAAATGTCAGTGCCCACGCCGGCCGATTACGGGATCAAGGAAGCGGACTGGAACAACAAGATGGCGCTCATGGCGGAGCAAGCGCTGGCGTCGGGCAGCCCAGGCAACAATCCGCGCGTGCCGGATGTCCGGCAGATCGTGGCACTGTACCGCGAAGTGTGGACTGGCGCGGCAGCGAATGCGTGACGGCGATTGCCCTCTATCATAATGGAGCACGCTAGAGGGTACTCGCATCCGGCAATGTCGTTCGCTAATAAAGCATGCAGACATCAGCGCTTTTCCGGAACTCGTTGGACTCGGTAACATAAGTGTTAGTCCTGACGCGCCATCGGCGGGTGTCGCACCCGCCGCCATGAGACACCGGCCGAGATCCTGAAACGTCTGCTCTATTTGGGCACGCATGTGGTCGATGCGACGCAGCGGCCGTCGGTGCCGCGTGCGAGTTGGCCGGCGACGAACACGATCTTGCCGGTGCCGCTGGCCGTTACGGCACGCAAATGGGACGGTTGCCGCGCCGACGGTCCGGCGGGGAACGCGCACGGACAGTCGCGGGCATTTGCCACTCCGATCGTCTCGCCGCACCATGCTTGGGCCGTCAATCGGAGGAGTCCATCAACCATGATCGCTGAGGAAGCCCGCAACTTCCGTCTAATCGGCCATGATCCATCCGCGGGCTGGGGCGGTGGCAGTCTGGTCGAAGTGCGCAATGGCCATGCCTATGTCGGCGCGATCGGCGGGTCATCGTACGACGGCATCGAGGGCTTCACCGTCCACGATGTGACCGATCCGCGCAGACCGCGCAGGGTCTGGGAATTCCGCGCACCACCGGGCGTGCACATGCACAAGCTGCGCTACGTGCATGAAAATCTGCTGTATGTGAATTCGGAACGTCTGCCCGGTGATGGCGGCGCAAATGCGCGAGGCGGCTTCTACATCTTCGACATCTCCGTTCCGTACGAACCGCGGCAGGTTGGCTTCGTCGACATGCCCGGCAGCGGCCCACATCGCTTCGGCGTCGATAACCAACGGCACCTGGCGTTCTTCCCCTCCGACGCGCCCGGCTGGAAAAAACGCGTGATCTGGACGATGGATATCAGCAATCCGCTGGATCCACGCGTCGTGAGCATCTGGGGCCTGCCGTGGCAGAAGGATCCCGACGCGGAACCGGCGAACGATCCGCACCCGAACGAGCATGCCGTCACCTTCCACGGCCCGCCGGTGATCCGCGACAAACGCATGTTTGCCGCGTTCTGGGGCGGTGGCGTCGCGGTGATCGATTGCTCCGACATCGGCGATTTGAAGCTGCTCGGCCATGTCTGCTGGTCGCCGCCATTCGTCGGCTGTACCCATACGGCGTGGCCGATCGGTAATCGGCCGTACCTCGTCGTGACCGATGAAGCACGCGGGCGGCAGAATTACTGGGACAGCCAGTTCATGTGGGTCGTCGACATCCGCGACGAGACCAATCCCACGCCCGTCGCCACCTGGTTCCCCGAGCGCGAGAAATACTTCAACCGCGGCGGCAGGTTCGGCGCGCACAACATCCTCGAAAATGTTACCGACGACGGGCCGTGGGCCAATACGGTGTTCATCACGTACTTCAATGCCGGTCTCCGCGCGGTCGACGTATCCGATCCGCTGCGCCCGACGGAGAAAGGCTGCTTCGTGCCGGCGCAGAACGACGGCGAGCGCCCCGTACAATCCAACGATATCGGCTGTGATGCGGATGGGCGTTTGTATCTGATCGACCGCTGGGGCAAGGGCATGCATATTCTGGAGTACACCGGCTGATGTGTATGTACTGCTATT
>Ga0123356_10005738_pt1 | contig 12601 bp, 7 predicted proteins | sample TergutEmb28metaG_2_FD_92546 | JGI IMG/M metagenome (GOLD analysis project Ga0123356, IMG submission 92546) | Embiratermes neotenicus P3 segment gut microbial communities from Petit-Saut dam, French Guiana - Emb289 P3 | ecosystem: Host-associated > Arthropoda: Insects > Digestive system > Gut ... | reverse complement strand
GCTTGGCAAAGAAGTTGTGGAAAATCTAACGCAGTTCCGTATTAATTATATGTCGCACAGGAAAAGAGGGCAAATTGCGCGTGATCCAATGCCGTATGGAAAAGTATTGATTGTTGATGACGTAGAAACAAATATTTATGTCGCCGTGGGTCTAATGAAACTTTATGATTTAAATATAGATACTGCCATGAGCGGTCAGGAAGCAATTGATAAAATTAAAGAAGGCAAAGTGTATGATGTTATCTTTATGGATCACATGATGCCCGAAATGGACGGTATAGAGGCAACTAAAAGAATACGCGCATTGGAAACAGAACAAAGTAAAACCGCAGCGGATGCTTCCGCTACGGAGGCTTCCGCAGAAAGCAATGTATGCAAACATATTCCAATAGTAGCATTGACAGCTAACGCGGTGTTGGGGCAGGCGGATATGTTCCTTCAGAATGGCTTTGACGATTTTATTTCCAAACCAATTGACATCCGCCAGTTAAACAGTATTTTGAATAGATTTATCCGGGACAAACAGCCGCCGGAAGTTATAGAAGCTTCCCGCAGTCAAGATGCAAACAAAGCAGGCGTTGATGCAAATTCCAATAATGCCCCGCAGACGGATTCTCTTTTGTTTGAATCGTTTATAAGGGATGGGCGAAAAGCTGTTTCCTGGCTGGAAGAACAAACCGGGTTTGAACAAACCGGGGTTATTCAAACCTTGCAGTTTAATGATGATGTTATGCAGAAGTTTACCGTTATTGTTCACGGTATGAAAAGTTCGCTGCGGAATATTGGTGAAATAGAACTCTCTGAATTGGCGTTCAAACTGGAAAAATACGGAAGGGAACGCAATATTGACATGATAACAGCAGATATTTCTGTATTTGTAGATAATTTACGCAAACTGCTGGAAAAGATTGAGTTAAAACAAAGCGAAAACAGCGAATGTCAGATATTACAGGATGAGGATACAGAAGATTTGCGTAACAAACTGCAGTCTATTGCAGAAATGGCGGCAGACTATAACAGAAAAGGCGTTTTGGACAAACTTGCCGAAATAAAAAAATGCTCAAAAGAAACAAAAGCAGTTTTAGACAACATCATGGACCACATTCTTCAAAGCAATTACGAAGACGCCGAAAACGCAGCAAAAGCGTATTTGGCTGTTTTGGCTTCATGATTTAAATGTTCGCACAGTCAACGAACACTTGTTGCGCAACCAAAAGATTTTTTGCCACTGTTCAAAACAAAATTTGCCCCTCTATGGTTAGTTTCTTAGTTGAGTAGATTATCATGGAATAAATTCTCTCACCCCCGTCAAAACTGGTACTTTACCGCTAACATGATAAAACTGTTTTCCCAATACTGTCCAAGTTCGCCGCTTTCTTTCCCGGCAAAAATGCCTGCGGAAAGTTCGCTGGTCATGTTTCCCGCAGTCCAGACAAGGGCTGGAATAATGTAGCAATCGGAGTTTTCTATGTCCCAGATAACTGTTGCCTTGCTTTCCAGATTGTCGCGTAAAAACTTTTTAGATAATTGCATTGTCAGCCGCGTTGCGGTTGCATCGGTATCTGCTTCTGCGTCCAAAATGGGGTTGCTGCCAATTTTGTTGTTGAGCAGGCGTATTGTTTCGTTGCACTGAACGTTGGCGTTTATTCCCATAAATAGATGCCTGTCGAAACCAATCGACCAGCCGATAAAGGGGTTTTGCACAGAACCATCATCGCCTGCAAGATCTTCTGTCAGGTGAATAGCAGCTTCGGCGCGAACGTTAAACCCAAAAAGCACCTGGGCATAGTCAATGCCAATCTGATGATAGCGGTTGTATTTTATTTGAGGTTCCAGCAAAGAGGTATTAACTATAAAATTGCCGGGATCTGGAGGCATGTTGCTGCTGATAAGATCCGCAATAAATTCATCGACACCGCCAATTGTAAAAGAGGGGCGGAATAGTTTGCCGTAAAAATATTGCCCGCCAATGTCTATGGAACCAATTGTTGTGGTATAACGAAGGCCGGCCTGGAAATTTTCAAGCTTTCCTGTGTCTGGATACTCAATTGATATGCCGGAAAAACTGCCGGCGGCTTGCGGATACATTGCCTGTACAAGCATAGCAAGCGCAGGGTTCAGTTCTATTGCCCGATCCAGTATTCCTTTTTCGGCTGTTGAATACATGTTTGCATATTGCGAAGGCGCCCAGCGCCCGTCCTCGGCAAAACGGTGGCCGGCAAAGTTGGGGATAAAAACTCCTTCCAGTTTTGAAAAATCCCCGGTGTTCCATGTAACGTGGAGCATTGGCTGCGCTATCTTGCATCCCATTATGTCGGAAATGTATCTAAGGTCGGTGTAATCCATCGGGTTTGTTACGTCCAAAGGCCCGGGGATGTCCGCTTTGCCCCAGCTTAACTTACGCAATCCGGCTTCGATATTAACCGGCCCAATGTAGGCGCGAAGGAAAGCTTCATCCATAATCAGCGGAGTGTAGGTTGGATCGCTTAACATTTCGTCTGCGTTCCACAATTCGCTTATGGAATCGGCGTTCAGATTAAAAGCGGCAAATGCTTCGATATTTGAGCCGGAAAGTGTAAAGTCCAGGCTGCCGGAAAACATGTCCCAGAAAGAAATAGCCTGCGTCCCTTCTTTTTTAAAATCATGGACGTATGGTGATAATTCTACGGCAATTTCGCCGCCTATTTTTACCGGAACCGAAGGTTTGGAAGAAACAGTTTCGGTATCGTCAAAGCCAAAGCCAAAATCCTGCGCTCCAACAAAGCTGCAGCCGCAGACAGCAATCAATAAAAAAATCAAAAGTTTTTCTTTTTTCATATCTAAACCCCTTATTATTTATATTATGGAGACCAATATCAGTATAGCATAAAAACAGTGTAAGTCTATTGACAAATAAACAGGAACACGGGGAAACTAACTTTATGAATGTATTTATTGAGTACAGCGCTCAAAATGCTGCGCCTTTTATGGTAGAACCGGAGGCTTTTGAGGGTGTAAAAAGAATAGCGCAAAAGGTTGCCGGGGATTTTGAAAAGGCCTGCGGAACGCTTCCCGGGATTACGGAAAATATTCAAAGCGGTGAAAGTCTGGTGATTTTTGCAACTTTGGGAAGAAGCCCTCTTATGGATAAGCTGATACACGAGGGGAAATTTGACCCGTCCGGTATTTGCGGTAAAAGAGAAGTTTATCAAATAAAATTTCTTGAAGAACCGTTTAAAGGTGTTTCCAAAACGCTGCTTGTTTGCGGGAGCGATAAACGCGGGACTATATACGGTATGTTTGCGTTGTCGGAATTTATCGGAGTTTCGCCGCTGCATTTCTGGGGCGATGCCGAACCTGTCTGCCGTGAAAGGATCGAAATAACAAAAGAAGCAGAAATAGTTTCCAAAGAGCCAAGCGTTAAATACAGAGGTTTTTTTATTAATGATGAATGGCCATGCTTCGGGAACTGGGCTTCTTCGCATTTTGGGGGATTCACCGCCGGAATGTATGATCATGTTTTTGAGCTTTTGCTTCGCCTTAAAGGCAATTATCTTTGGCCTGCGATGTGGACTTCATCATTCCCGCTGGACGGCCCCGGAAGCCTGAACGAAGAATTAGCTGATATTTACGGCATTGTTATGGGATCTTCGCATCACGAGCCTTGCCTTCGCGCCAGCGAAGAATGGGACAAGGTTAGAGGATCTGAATCTGTATATGGTAACGACTGGAATTATTATACGAATAAAAACGGCCTTTTAAGGTATTGGGAAGACGGGATTAAAAGAAGCGGAAAATATGAAAAAATTATCACAATAGGTATGCGCGGGGAGCGAGACAGTTCTATGTTAGGTGAAAACTCATCGCTTAAGGATAACATAGACTTGTTAAAGGATATTATTAAAAACCAGCGCGAACTTATTAAAAAACATGTAAACCCCAATATCGGCGAAGTCCCCAGCTCTTGGCTCTGTACAAGGAGGTCGAAGAATATTTTTACGGCAATCCTCAGGCAGAAGGTTTAAAGGACTGGGATGAACTTGACGGAGTTATCTGTATGTTATGCGAAGATAATTTCGGGTTTATGCGCACTCTGCCGGCAGCGGGCATAAGGGAGCGCAATGGCGGCTTTGGAATGTATTATCATTTTGATTACCACGGAGGCCCGGTTTCCTACGAGTGGATGGTATCTGCGCCATTTGAGAAAACGTGGGAACAAATGTGCATGGCTTATGATTACGGAATAAGGGATGTTTGGATTGTTAACGTTGGCGATTTAAAATTTAACGAAACGCCGCTTGCATATTTTATGGAGCTTGCATACGATTTTGAAAAATGGGGCACTAGCACCATGCCGGCAAAGCAAGGGTTCGCTTGCGCAAACCTGCCTGACAGCATCAGCGAATACACATCTGTTTGGCTTGGAAAAACTTTTCCGTTAGCCGATAAACCGGTACGTGAAAAAATGGCGTATGTTCTTCACGGATATATAAAAATGAACGCTTTGCGCCGCCCCGAAGCCCAGAATGCCGGTACTTACCACCCCTGCCATTATCTGGAAGCCGACAGAATGTTAACCATGGCGGATAACATTGACAAAACAAACGAAGATGTTTATTCATCGCTTGGTGAAAAAGAAAAAGAAGCATATTACAGCATGATTTATTTTCCGGCAAAAGCGAGTGTTAACCTGCTGCGGATGAATTTATACGCAGGCAAAAACATGCATTATGCGAAACAAGGAAAAAAAATTGCAAATGAATATGCCAGTCTTGTTACCATGTGCATTGAAAAAGACCGCGCTCTGTCGCAGGAATTTGCCCTGTTCAGGAACGGTAAATGGAAAGGCATGGAACTTGAACAGCATATAGGCTTTGTTAAATGGAACGAAGATAATTGCAGGTATCCGTTAAGGGTTCAGGTTGAGCCTGCGTACAAGCCGCGTATGACAGTTTCGCGTAAAGACAGGGAAGAAATCTTTACCAAGACATACGGCAATCCAATGACGGTTGAGATTAACGACTTTCTGTACTTTGGCAATGACGAAGTTATTCTTGAAATAGCAAACGACGGTATCGGCAGCATTGATTATACAATCGAAGCAGATAACAGGAACGCAGGGAACCGCCCGTGCGATTGGCTGGAGATAAGTTCCGTAAAAGGCACGGTTGAATCCCAGGAAGAAATTGTCCTGCGCTGTGACAGGCGCGGGTTGACCGAAGAAATCCAAACAGCGCGTCTTGTTATCAAAGACAAAGAAACAGCAGTCGCAGTTTTGATAAAGGCACGGGCGGCAACACTTGCGGCAAATTTTGGCAACCTGCCCCCAATGACATTTTTGGAAAACAATGGAGTAATTGCCATGGAAGCGAATCATTTTTGCGGCAGAAAAGATGCTTTGGGCGGAAGTTTTGCCGAACTTAAAGGTTACGGCAGAAGCGGCTGCGGAATGAAAGTTTTTCCCACGACTATTAACTTTGGCGAAGCCTCACAGAGACCCGCTCTTACATACCGTTTTTTGCTTGAGGGATCTGGCAGTTACACATCTGAAGTCTGGATTACGCCGGTGAACCCCGTTCAAAACAATCAGCCGCTGCGCTTCATGTTTACGGCTTCGCATGGCAAGGAACAGCTGATTACCGCTGTGCCATCGGACTTTAAAGCAGGAAGCAATTCTGACAAAAGATGGTGCGATGGAGTGCTTGATAATATCCGTATATGCAAAATTCCGTTAAATATGGAAAAAGGCATTCAGGAAATTTCAATTGGCGCAGTTGAAGCAGGGTTGGTGTTTGAAAGAATTTTAATTTACAGGAACGAAACCCCTCCGCTTGCTTCCTATCTGGGCCCGCCGGAGAGTTTTTTTATCGCGCCGGTTGCCTAAAAAATTACCTGCTTCTGCCTGTTTCCAGAAATTCAATGGTAAAGACCTTGTCGGGGATTGGGTCGTCATACTTGGTTATTTCGTTGGTAATTACAGTAGAAGTCCCCGCAGCGTGAGTTGTCATTTTGGTGACAGTAACGGTTAGCCGCCCCTGAATGTCCTTGATGCCGGACATTTCGACAGTTTTTACCAGTGTGTTCTTTTTGTCATACAACTCAATTTTCGTGATAATATTGGTGTCTTTTGTTATCCATTGAACCATCTTTGAATACTGGTAAGAAGTGTCCTTTGGCGCCGATTGGATTACATAACATGCGGTGCCGGCAAGGTTCTCTTCACGGAGCATGGTGTGAGTATCGAGATCTGCGCTGCGGCTGGATGAGGAAATGTCGTCGTAGGAAAAATCCGTCCCCATAAAGCTGCCTGAGCCTTCCGAGGAGGCAATGCGCCGCACTTTGCCGAGGCTTGGCAGATATATCCAGCGGTCGTCCGCGCTGCCGGGGTTTTCCATGGTGAGGAACCGGGAGCCCGCAACGCTTGCCGGCTGCTGAAACACAATCACGGCGCGTGTGCCTTTCGGGCCGTCTTTTGAATACTGGTCAACCAGCCGCTCCGAAGTGGAGCCGTCTTTTGCCGTAATTACCATTTTAGACCGTGTGGAAACAGTGTCAGCTTTTATTCTGTTTCTTGAAGCCCGGACAATGGAATCTGCCGTATCCTGCGCGTTAACGGTAAACGCAGCCATAATAAAAAACGCTGTCAGCATTGCATAAATCTTCATAATATTCTCCCTATAAGAACTATTATATCAAAAAAAAAGGTTTTTGCCAATTTTCATCGATTAATATCATAAATAAACTTTGGTTTTATCAACGCAAGCATTGCAGGCAGTACGGTCAGGCTTACAAGGGCGCTGGAAAACATTGCAAGGGCAATAAGCAAGCCAAAGTCGCCGAGCATTACAAAACGCGACAATAACAAAACAGCGAAACCGGCGCCTACAGACATTGCGTTGATTATAATTGCCTTGCCTGAACTGAAAAATACCTGCCGCAGGAAATCTCCCCTTCCGTTTGCAAGCCTGTATTCGCGTTTGTATGCTTCGATGCAATGAATGGTATAGTCAATTCCAACGGCAAACGAAACAGCCGCAACCATCGAAGTGCCAAGGTTAAGCTTTATCCCTGCAAGGCCCATTACGGCAAAATTAAGCAGTATGGAAATTGATAACGAGGTAATGCTGATGCAGCCGGCAATCAAGGATTTATTTGCGATGCTTAATATAATAAAAACGCAAATAATGGAAAGAAGCATTGAAACTATTTGTGACTGTACTACCAGATCGTTCAGCGAACTTTCTACCATTGTTGTGCCGCCAATGGTAACTTTAACATCGGAAGGAAAGTTTGCCGCAGCATACCGTTCCATCTCGCGGAAAATTGCATGGCTGTCGCCCATTCCAAGTGTTCTAAGCTGCACTGTCGATTTTATTGCAGTCGGTTCCAGCGAATCATTTGCATAATCGCTGATGTTTCCGGACAGCAGAACCAGGTAATTTGCAATTAACCGCTGTAAGTCCTCCTGTGTTTCTTTCCCGTAACGTTTGGGGTTAACAGGAATCTCGTAATAAGACGCGCCCTCGTAGTTAACCTGCCGCTTTAGTTCCCAGATAAGATCGTTGGCGTTCATGCTGCGGGAATTGGTCCCGGCGCGGTCAAAAAGGGAAAGCAGTTCGTTTAACGTGTATGTTTTTTCGCCAATGTTTCCGGCATTAGCCGCAAAATCGCCGGAAAGAGAACTGCGCACTGTTTCTGCGTATGCGTCAGCAACTGCAGATGCCGAGGTGTATGCTGTGCCAGCGGCTGCCCCGGCGGCTGCTCCAGTCCGCTCCGGCTCAAAACCAAAATCGTCAAAACCGAAGCCGAAATCGCCGAAATCATCGAAACCAAAATCGCCAGCATTGCCGCTTCTGCCGGAGCTTGCCGCTGTTACCCGCAAACCGTCAGGGCTTTCATCAGTATTAAAAATCTGGTTAATTCTTTTAACAAGGTCGGTAAACCCCATCACCTTGCCCACGCCGGGAATCTTTTGCTGCAGATAAACCGAAAGCCCGTCCATTGCGGCAAGCGTGTCGGGCCGCAGGATAACTTCGGTGCTCTCAGCCTGGGCAACTACGCTTACCACTTTGGAACCGCCGAACTGCCTTCTGATAAATTCATCGGAACGGTATATGTCGGTATCCGCCCGGAAATATTCAACCATAACATTGTCGATAATAAGTTTTGAAAGCCCGTAAACAGAAAAAGCAATAACCAGAACGGCAAAAAAGACAATTGTCTTTTTCCGTTGGGCAATGATCATAAGGTTATCTGCAAGAAATGTGTTAAAGCCAGAAGTTTTTGTGTTGCTGTTTGCAGCATTTATTTTTTTCGGGCCTCTTATTAAAAGCAGCGCAGGAATTAGGGTAATTGCAACGATAAATGCCGCAGCAACGCCGAAACTTGCAAAACAGCCGAACTCCCTGCACGGCGCGACCGTGGTAAAACAAAAAGACAAAAAGCCTACAAATGTGGTAATAGCTGTTAAAAATACAGCCCTTCGGATTTTCTTTACTACAGAAAAAACAAGATCGCTATGTTCTTCGCGGGTCATTTCATTCGTGCCGCGCCCGTTTAAATAATGAGTAACAACATGAATGCCATAGGCGCTGCCAACCGCTATCAGTATTACCGGCAGCACGGTTGATATAACGGAGAGTTTTACCCCGAACAGCGGCATTGCCCCAATTGACCATATTACCGAGACAACTACCGTAAGCAGCGGAAGGACAATAGGAGTAAACCTGCGGAACGAAAAAAATAAAATAAGCAGCACTACCAGAGTTACTGCCGGAGTAAGCAGTTTTAGATCGGCATTCATTGCTTCGTTTACAGTAGCGGAAATAATCGGCATACCTGTTACGTGAACATCTGCATAACTTTTGAATGTTTCACGCGCAATGTCCCTAATCTGTAAAAATTGTTCTGTTACTTCTTTGGAACTTGATTCTCCAAAATCAATCGTAAGCGGGACCAGTATCTGGGTTGCGGTAAAATCATCGGAATACAGCGCCCGTTCGTACATTTTCCATGAAAGAAGCCGGCGTTTTAATTCAGCAATTTCAGCAGGAGCGCCGGTAAAATCATTGCCTACAAGTTTTTCCACGACAATGGCATCGCCGTCAGATGTAAGATATTCGGAACTGATAATGGATGTAACTTCCCTGACAATGGGAATGCCCTCTATTGCTTGGGTATAATCCCGGATGCGGTTTAGAAATTCACTGTCAAACACTGTTCCATAAGGGCGTTCAAGCCCGACAAGAATGAAAAAAGCACTGCCAAACATTCCGTCTATCCAGCGGGAAGTTTCCAGAGCAGGATCGTCATGCGGCACAAAGCGGAGATTATTATTGTCCAATTCTGCTTTTGGCAGTTGGAGCCCGAAAAATACCGTTATTGCGGCAATAACGGCAATGATTACCCATGGGTATTTAAATAGTTTACGCATTTTTCTTTCCTGGCAAATGTTTTTTCAGCACGTTTATCAATTCTTCAAGTTCCAGAGGCTTTCCAAGATGATCGTTCATTCCAGCAGCAAAACACTTTTCGATATCTTCCTTAAAGACATTAGCTGTCATTGCTGCTATAGGTATGCTTTTATTGCTGTTTTCGGATTCACAAAATCCATATTTCATTTTATGCAAATTATAAACTTCTTCAAAAGAACGAATTTTTCTGGTTGTTTCGTAACCATCCATTTCCGGCATGTGAATATCTGTAATAATCATATCGTATTTTTCCGGATTTACGCCAAACATTTCCAAAGCTTCTTTTCCGTTTTTTGCACATTCAATAACAACGCCGGTGTCTTCCAGCATGGAAATGACTATCTCCCTGTTTATTGCAATATCTTCGGCGATCAGGATGGTATAACCCAGGAAAATATTTTTAATGGAAAACGGCAGATCTTCTTTTAAATCGGGAATGGAATTATTATCCAGCGGTTTTCCTTCTTCAAACGAAAGTTCAAATCCAAAGTTTGTTCCCTTGTCGAGTTCAGATTCAAACCAAATCTTTCCCCCCATAAGTTCAATGATATTTTTTGTAATTACAAGCCCAAGGCCGGTTCCGCCGAAACGCCTGGAAATGCTTTTATCCGCCTGCTCGAACGGCGTAAACAGGAGTTTTTTTTGCTCTTTGCTGATTCCAATTCCGGTATCAATTACATTAAAGCGCAAGGTACAAAGTTCTTCTCTGCCTGTTACCTGTACCGAGAGTGTAATGCATCCTTCTTCCGGCGTAAATTTAACCGCATTGGAAAGCAGGTTTGTAAGAACCTGAACAAGCCGCTGTTCATCGGTGATAATCCGGGACGGTAAAAGCGGGTCCAGGTTAATTATCAAATTTTGCCTTTTTTCGATCATCTTAAATTCAATCATGTGCGTTACGCGCTTAATCATTCTTTCAAGATTGAATTCATAAAACGAAAGATTAAACTTTCCCGCTTCTATTTTTGACACATCCAGAACATCGTTTATTATTCCCAAAAGGTGCATGGAAGCTTCGTTGATTTTACTGACACAGTATTCCATCCGGCTTATGTCATTGGATTTTTTTGCTATTGTAGTCATGCCGATAATGGCATTCATGGGAGTGCGCATCTCGTGGCTCATTCGTGAAATAAAGTTTGTCTTTGCCAGATTGGCAGTTTCCGCCTGTTCTTTTGCCGAAACCAGCGCTCTTTCCGCATCTGCCTTTACGAGCAGGGACACCATGGTGTTTGCTGCCAGCTTCATTATTTGAGCGTCCCCATCTTTCCACTCATGGTTTTTTTTGTAATGTTCTATTCCCATGATGCCCCAAAATTCACCGTACAGTGTAACCGGTATATAAATGCAGGATTTCAATCCGGGAAATTCCAGCGTTTTTACTATGCGCGATTTTCTCCCCAGTTTGCTGCAGGTAATATGCACGTCCCCTCTGGTTATAAAAGTATCATAAAAAAAATTACCGTTTGTAAATTTCATTTCCTTGCGGGGCGCCGGATTAAGCTTTACTTTATGGGCAATCCATTCATATTTCCAGCAGAGGGTGTTGGTTTCCCTATCCAGGTGGGCAAGGAATGTCCGGCTGACATTCATATACATTGCAACCATCATTATGGCGTTATTTATTAAAATGTCTGAATTTTCAGGCGAGCCGAAACTATTGGTAAGGGCAATAATTAATTCGTTCTGCAGAAGCCGCCTTTCCTGGGCAGAAGCTTTACTTTGAGCAAGAAACGCTATTTCCCGGTACCGTTTTAACTTAAAAAAACACACGCATGATACGGAAATTGCAAAAAAAACGGTTATTACCATTATTATAATCAATCAGACAGCCCTCTTTTTGATTCTGCATGATTCTGGCCATGCAATAAGCAGAATCTAACACTCCATTATGAAAATAAACTATACCAATTATTTTATATATTGTATATAATGATGTTACAATGTGGAGACCTTTTACTGGAATTAGGATTATTTTCTATAATTTGGGTTTTTTTGCCAGAACCCTGCGGGGGGTCGGCGCATTTATAAAACAAGTAAAAGCTTCGTTTAAAATACTTATAATGCAGATTTTCTTTACATTTGTCCAGGCTCTGGGGATTTCCACGCTTCTTGCCCTGGGGATTGGTGCCGCCGTTCATGTAATTGGCGTGCCAATGCTGGGAAAATTCGGCCAACAGCAGCTTATTTACCCTCTTTTGATAACCATAATAACCAGGGAATTAGGGCCGTTACTGACAGCTTTTATCGTAATTGCGCGATCTGCTACGGCAATAGCCACAGAAATTGCCGGTATGGTTATTTCCCACGAGGTTGAAGCGTATATTTCGGTCGGGGTCGATCCAATAGAGCATTTGGCAGTGCCCCGTTTTCTGGGCGTTACAGCTTCCATGATCCTGTTAAATATATATTTTTCGGTTTTTGGGCTGGCAGGGTCTTTTATTGTAGCTCAATTTTTTAACGCAATGCCGATGGGTTATTACTTTAGCAATCTTTTGTTAAATCTAAGCCTTAGCGACATACTGCTTTCCATAGTTAAGAGCATAGCATTTGGAACGATTATCTCCATTGGCGCTGTTATTCATGGTTTTTCGGTTGAACGGGCAAGTACCGAGGTTCCTGTTGCCGGGTTGCGGGCTGTATCAAGCGCTTTTGCGCTATGTATAGTAGTGGCTATTCTTATCTCGGCGATGTATTATATTGTGTTGGCATAATGGCAGATATTGTTGAACTAAAAAATGTTAATTTCTCGGCGCAGGACCGGAATGTGGTTCAGGATATTTCGATAGGGTTTGAAGTATCCAAGGTTACCGCTCTTGTTGGGCCTTCCGGCGGCGGGAAAAGCACTGTATTGAAGCTGGCTGCAGGGCTGCTGGTTCCGGATCAGGGAGAGGTTTTATATAAAGAAAAGAATGTAGCGTATATGAACAGGGGGGAGAATCTTGAATTCCGCCGTGAAGGGGCCTTTGTTTTTCAGGATTCTGCTTTGTGGGCGAATCAGGATCTGTACCGGATACTGGAACTTCCGCTAAGGACACATTTTCCCCAAATGGACAGGATTGAACGGGAAAAACGAATTCGCGAAGTTACCGCGGAAGTGGGGTATAAAAGGGATTTGACTATCAGGCCGGCGCGCCTTTCCATGGGCG
>Ga0123356_10005737_pt1 | contig 12602 bp, 13 predicted proteins | sample TergutEmb28metaG_2_FD_92546 | JGI IMG/M metagenome (GOLD analysis project Ga0123356, IMG submission 92546) | Embiratermes neotenicus P3 segment gut microbial communities from Petit-Saut dam, French Guiana - Emb289 P3 | ecosystem: Host-associated > Arthropoda: Insects > Digestive system > Gut ... | reverse complement strand
ATATTAAAGCACACAGTGAAAGTAAAACTAAACCCGCTATCAGTTTTTTATGATAAACCATCAATAAAACAAAAAATATTGATATAAAACATGCAATAAATGCACCTGATAGAGGTAACAGCATAAATCTCCAACCGATGACAAAATCTGAAGGATTATTTAAATAAATATCAAACGGTGTATAAATAAACATTGTAAATGCAGATGCAAACGATACAGATAATAATGCCGCTATTTTCAGTTTCGGCATAAGTATTGATTTGATTTTATTCATCATCCGTAATTGTTCCCCCGTTGTTATCATCGCGTCGTGCTCTTATCCGGTCGATAATATAATCACCGCCGACTTTTGCTGTTTTTCCCGTATTATATATATGATTACATATTATATCATTTATATTTGTTTTAAATTGATCTTTGTCATCAATAAGTTTGAGAACAACATTATTTACATCATCGAGCTCCGACGGATCGACAGAAATCCCGATTCGGTCACGCAACCACAGATCCATGGGCTTGACATCTATTTTTTGCCACTCCGGATTCATGATTTTCATCGGTGTGTTAATAAAAAGAGACGGTTTTTTTGTTGTCAGTGAAAATTCCAAAGCAATACTTGACCAATCAGTAATCACTAAATCAGATTTGTATACCGTAGAGTTCGACGAAAAATCTGTTTGGATCTTAAACTGTTCGGTAATGATTTTATCGTTATATTTTTCAAAAATCACTTTCATTTTACCCGGAAACCTTTTAATAAACTCCGGATGCGGACGCAAAATAATTTTTGCGTTTAATAAAAACAATCCTTCAAGCAACGGAGACAGACAATATTCAAGAATGTTATCTTTTTGCCATGAAGGAGCAATCAATATTTGAAGGTCTTTGTCGGTTACCGGTTTTGTACTTTCTTCGTTTTCATATCTCTCAATAAGCCCGTCAAGCAAACTGAAACCGACATTTATAAGATTTTTCTCCGGCAGATCATATACACGCTCGGTTGCACGGACTTCATCATTATATTCCGTACTCTGACAAAAAATCGTATCATAATTATTGAGAGCACCTTTACGCAATGTCAGGTTGCAACTTCCCAATCCGTGATCTGTATAAATATATTCAATATCTTTACAAACAATAGAACGTTTATAATGATAAACATCCAAATCCGGCATTGTCATTACAACAACAAACGATTCCATTTTCATAAATTCGGTAATAAGTCCGTTTGATGAGCAAAAATAGGCATTAAATCGTGGTTTGTCAAAATTGAAAACCTGATCGTTTATATCTGCTGTCAGATAATGAACTGTTATATCGGAGTTTTCTGTTATATATGTAATGAAATGTTCGAAATATTTGTAAAATCCGCTTGCTTCCGAAAAAAACACCAATTCTTTTGATGCGGAATGAAACCTTTGCATATCTTCTTTTTCACGCATTTTTTCAATTTTACGTCGTTCACGTAAAGCCTCTTTTTCTGCCTTTGTCGGTTTATTCTTAACGGAACGATTTTCATAGTCGATATATTTAACCGGACTGTAAATCATATTACACACCGCCAATACTATTACTCCGGTAATATTACTGTAAGTCCAATACAAACCGACACCCGTCGGAACAACAAAAACAAACCATCCCGTAAAAATAACAAGAAAAAGTGCCACACCCCATTTTCCGATAAAACCTTGTTCACGGGATATGACATTATATATATTCTGCATCACACACAAAAATATCGTTGAAGCTACAGCTAAAATCGGAATAAATAAGTTACCGGGCAATATAAATAAATCCAACCCGAAAAAGTTCGGATCGATATCGGTTCCGAGATGACGTTCGGGATTATTAACAACGCTGATAACACCGATTATCAATGGTATTTGTACAAGTAACGGTAAAATCGCTTTAAGTGCACTGTATCCCTCTTTTTTAAACAGTGCTTTCTGTTCTTTGATCAATAAATCCGGTTCATTTTCATAACGTGCCTGTAAATCATCAAGAGCCGGCTTGATTTTTACCATTACAATTGAATTTTTTTGCGATATCAATGAAATCGGGAATAATATTATTTTGGTCAAAAAAGTAAAAACAACGATCGACCATCCGAAATTATCGGTGATAATATAGCAAAAACGCATTATGTATCCGAAAAACGTTCCGAATACAAGGTCAATTATGTTCAACGGTCATTATCCTTATCATTTTGCATTTTATTTTGTTTGGCATTTTGTTTTTCTATTTTTCGTTTTGTGCGATTGACATTCATGTTTTTGAAAAACAAAATGATTTTGCGACGAAACACCCCAAACACAACCCCGAGTGTAATAAACACACCGGCTATTATTTGTGTCAACATCGCTGTTGTTGCAGGATCTATATAAGCGGATGCCGGCGTTGTCAATAAAAGTGTAATTCCCGTAAACGTTAAAATAAACGTGATGATCTTATTCATGATTTAATCATCAAACCTCCCGTAAATCTTTTTAATGCATCTTGCCATTCGGGTAATCTTTCAAAGCCGGCATCATCAAGGCTTTTTTTGGAAAGCCTCCAGTTTTTCGGTCTTTTTGCCTTTGTCGGATACTGCTGACTCGTGATCGTATTTATCTTACATCCGGTTTTACAAATTTCCATGATTTCGGCAGCAAACTCAGCCCATGAACAAAACCCTTCATTTGTCGCATGATACTCTCCGTATTTTCCGGATAATGCCATATCACATAAGAGCCGTGCCAAATCCGCAGTATAAGACGGACTGCCGATTTGATCGTTTACTACATTAATTTCATTTTTAGTTTCTGCAAGCCTTAACATGGTTTTAACAAAATTATTACCGTTTTCTCCGAATACACCCGATATCCTGACAATATAAAATTTCTCAGTATGTTCTTTTACTGCATTTTCTCCGGCAAGTTTACTTTTACCGTATACAGATAAAGGCTTTTTAACAGCGTCTGTTTCATAAGGAGTCTCTCCTTCACCCGCAAAAACGTAATCTGTACTGATATATATAAATTCAGCATCAACTTCTTTACATGCAAGAACAAGGTTTTCCGTACCGTTTACATTAATATCAAAACATAATTCCGGTTCATCTTCAGCTTTATCAACAGCAGTATAAGCTGCGCAATGTATCACGCATTGCGGTTTTTTTTCAATCATATATGCCGAAACAGCATCTTTATCTGTTATATCAAGCATATCAATATTATCTTTTTTATTCAGGTCAATACCGATATGATCGATTTTTCTTTTTTTCAGTTCACTGCATATATCTGAACCAAGCTGCCCCGTTGCTCCTGTTACTAAAATGCTCATTTCTTCTCCTGCTTTGACCGATCCGCAAACATCCGCCGTTACCGTTTTGATCTTCATCGATTTCCGTAATTCTTCTCATAGTATTTTTGATATTCACCGTCGAGCACGTTCTGCCACCAGCCGGTATTATTTTTATACCATTCAATTGTTTGACGGAGGCCGTCTTCAAACTTGGTTTCCGGAAGCCAGCCGAGTTCATTGTTGATTTTTGTCGGGTCAATGCCGTAGCGCATATCGTGACCTGCTCTGTCGGTTACGTAATTGATCAATGATTCCGGCTTGCCGAGTTGATGCAGGATCGTTTTGACTACATCGATATTGGCTCTTTCATTATGCCCGCCGATATTATAAACTTCACCCGGTGTGCCGTTGCGTACGATCAGGTTGATTGCGCGACAATGGTCGATGACATACAGCCAGTCTCGCACATTTTCACCTTTGCCGTAAACCGGCAGAGGTTTATCCTGCATTGCATTTATAAGCATGAGCGGTATCAATTTTTCGGGAAAATGATAAGGTCCGTAACAATTGCTGCATCTCGATATCGTGACCGGCATTTTATATGTGCGTATATATGCAAGGCACAACAGATCCGCTCCTGCTTTTGATGCCGAATACGGGCTCGATGTATGTATCGGTGTCTCTTCGGTGAAAAGCAAGTCCGGTCTGTCGAGCGGTAAATCACCGTAAACTTCATCCGTAGAAACCTGGTGATATCTTTTCACATCAAATTCACGCGATGCATCAAGCAACACCTGCGTTCCCAAAATATTCGTCCGCAAAAACACACCCGGATCGGCAATACTTCTGTCCACATGGCTTTCGGCAGCAAAATTGATAACGATATCGGGTCTGTGTTTTTCAAAAATCGCTCTGACAGCAACAGCATCGGCAATATCCGCTTTTTCAAAAATAAACCGTTCATTATCCATCACGGACGCAAGCGTCTCCATATTACCCGCATAAGTAAGTTTATCAACACAAATCAAAACATCATCAGGATACAACTCAAGTGTATCATGAATAAAGTTTCCGCCGATGAAGCCTGCTCCCCCTGTAACCAGTATTTTCATTTAAATCATTATCTCCTTCAACAATGGTGCGATTTTGTCTTTTTCCGAAACGATCGGATCATCCGTACCCCAATCGATGCCGATTTCCGGGTCTGACCATAAAATTGCTTTATCATGCTCCGGACTGTAATAATTATCTGCTTTATACATCAATTCGGTATCATCTGTCAATGTGATAAACCCATGTCCGAACCCGCGCGGAATAAAGAGTTGCTTTTTATTTTCAGCCGACAATTCAACACATATCCACTGCCTGTAAGTTTCACTTTCCGGATCGATGTCGACGGCATAATCCATCAATACACCCCTCGAACAACGAAGAAGCTTCGCCTGAGACATCGGTGCACTTTGAAAGTGTATACCGCGCAACGTCCCTTTCAAAGCAGAATACGATTGATTATCCTGTACAAAATCACAATCGATCTGCGGCATCTTTATCTTACTGTAAGTCTCCATAAACCAACCGCGATTATCACCAAACACCTGCGGCTCAACAATATAAACACCTTTTAATTTGGTTTCCGTAAATTTCATAAGATCAAACTCCTACTTTATCTTACCGCTGATGACTTTTTTCAAATAATCACCGTAAGGAGATTTACCGTAACCCTCTGCCAATATTTCCAGTTGTTTTTTATCGATAAAATTCATACGCCATGCAACTTCTTCAACTGCCGATATTTTTATACTTTGTCGCTTTTCGATTGCCATTATAAAATTCGAGGCATCCATTAAGCTGTCGATCGTCCCCGTATCAAGCCATGCAAACCCGCGTCCGAGAGTTGTTACTTCGAGCATCCCTTTTTTCAAATATATTTTATTCAAGTCCGTGATTTCCAGCTCACCGCGCGCACTCGGTTTCAAATTCTTTGCATATTCAACACATTTGTTATCATAAAAATATAATCCCGTGACTGCATAATTCGATTTAGGTTCTTTCGGCTTTTCTTCCAAACTGACAGCCTGTCCCTCGGCATTAAACTCAACAACACCGAATCTTTCGGGATCATCCACATAATATCCGAACACCGTAGCACCTTCCGGTTTTGACGCCGCTCTTTGAAGCATTCTCGAAAAACCGTTCCCGTAAAAAATGTTATCACCGAGAACCATCGCACAAGTATCATCACCGATAAACTCTTCGCCTAATATAAAAGCTTGCGCCAATCCGTCGGGCGAAGGCTGAACTTTATACGAAAGCTCAATTCCCAAATCATTCCCGTCACCCAATAACCGTTCAAAATTCGGCAGGTCTTCCGGAGTCGATATAATCAAAATTTCTCTTATCCCTGCAAGCATCAGCGTCGACAGCGGATAAAAAATCATCGGTTTATCATACACACACAACAGTTGCTTGCTCGTGACCCGAGTAAGCGGATAAAGTCGCGTTCCGGCACCCCCGGCAAGAATAATACCTTTCAATGCAAAACCCCATTTCTGTAATTCTTTAATTTATTTTCATAAACAAACCCGCTGTATAACCTCTTGCAAATGCACTTAATCTGCGGAATTTATTCGGTTCAAACAAAAATTTTATTGTAAAAACAACGATCGGGCGAAAATAATGCAAAAACGGTCGCGGCTTAAAATCAGTTCCGTATTTACGTACCATAAAAAGCATATTTCTCGCTTGATAATACACCCGAAACGGCGTGTAATTATGGTATTCATATGTCTTAAAAAACAACTTCCTGTGTACGACTTCCAGTCCGTATTCCTGATTCAAAACCGCACCGTTGACCTGTAAAATCCGATACCCCCGGTAACGAAGTCTTATACACATATCATGATCGACATGATCGATAAACAATCTTTCGTCAAATCCGCCTGTATCAAGAACAGCTCTTACATTGGTCAAACAACCCGAAGTTATGCATAAAGGGACTTCTTCGATCTGTAAATCGACAATATTTTCGACACCGTCCTTCAAAGAATTGTCAACACCCCGTTCAATGACCCGCGGACAGATCATCCCTGCATTATTACTGCTCTTTGCCGTATCAAGAAGTTTTTCAACAAGATCATCACCGCAAACACTGTCCTGATCAAGAGTTAAGATCCATTCATAATTGTTTTGATGCGCATAATTCACCAATTGATTGAGAGCACCTGCAACTCCGATGTTTTTTTCGTTACATATCCATATAAATCGATTGCCGGAATAAATTTCTTTAAGAGAATCAATTTCTGCCGATGCATTATCAACCAATATGATCAGATCAACCTGAGGTAAAACAGCGTCAATGTTATTTTTCAGTCGATTTAATTCCGGATTGTATAAAACTATACCGGCACAAACCTTCATCCGGTTTTCCCCTTCAGATTATTTCTTAATAAACCCCTGTACAAACCTGCAAGCATCCGACCGGGCAGTAATCTTACCGGAACACGCAACAAAATATTGCGAAAATATTCAAATCCGGTTGTTATTCCCAACGAACGCAGTTGTTTTTGTAAACGTACTTCCAAACGTATATATGCCAAACCGCGACGACGTGCATAAGTTCCGCTGTCTGTTCGAGCGTCAACCAAAATGTCCGAATGATTAGCGCACATTGTACCATTATTTATCATGCGTGTCCACAAATCATAATCTTCAAAATACGGAAAGTATCGATAATTACCTGCAGCAAGCACTTCATCACGACGGAACATGACCGTCATATGATTAAACGGATTTCTGACTTTCGCAAACCGTACGATTTCTTCGTGTGTGAGCGGAACATTTTTCGCTGTCTCTTCATTTCCCGAAGCATCCATAAATTCTGATATCTGTCCCCCGATCAAACCGAGCTTCGATTCACATACGATCATATTAAATTGCTTATCAAATCTGTCCGGTCTGCAAATATCATCGGTATCCATTATAGCGACCCATTCATTCTTTGCCGCTTCAACACCGATCGCACGCGCCGGTCCCAACGTCACATTTTCGGGCAGTGCAATTATATTTATCGCACATAAAAAGTCATGGCTTTTCAGGACCTCTTCAAGTTCATCGGTCAAAGGTCCGTCTTTAACAATAATTATTTCAGCCGGCATGATATTTAAGCGATCGATACTTTCCAAACATTGCCTGAAATCATCGGGGTTTTCTTTTGCATAAAGACACATAAGAAGAGAAAATCCTGTCATTCATCTCTCTCCCACAACGCTGTGGTCAATCCGTCATCAACGCCTTCCGTACTCGCACCCTGGAATAATACTCTCACTGTTTGAAGGATAAGTTTCGTATCTTCCAAAATCGAAAATGTTTCAATATACATGATGTCCAAAAACAATTTTTCTTCGGGTGATGTATTATAACGCCCGTAAACCTGTGCAAAACCTGTAATACCTGCTTTAACTTTTGTTCTGAATGCAAAGTTCGGATAAATTTTTTCATACTGCTCGGCAATTTCCGGTCTTTCGGGACGCGGTCCGACTATGGACATCGAACCTGTGAGAACATTAAACAGCTGCGGCAGTTCGTCAATTCTTGTTTTACGGATTATTCGCCCAATCGGAGTGATCCTGTCATCATCTTTGGATGTAAGTCGCGGCACACCGTCATCTTCGGCATTAGGTCTCATACTGCGAAACTTATATAATGTGAACAAACGTCCGTTCTTTGTAACTCTGACCTGCCTGTATATCGCCGGATGCTTGTCATATGACCGAATAGCTATCCAAACACCAAGCATCAAAACACTTGTGACAGTCAATCCGGCGAGCGATATAACAATATCCATTATACGCTTCAAAACCTGAGAACCGATATCCGGTTCAGGTTTTTTCAAAGAAAACACGGGAGTATTCGAAAGCCATAATGTACCCGCCGTATTGATTAAAATATTTGAAAAAGTAGGCAGTATATAAACATGTTTGTTATGCAAATAACAGTATTCAAACAACCATTCCTGTTTCTTTTCGTCTATATTCAAAAAGAAAACAGACTCAGCTCTGTCAACGATATCAAGCAACCTGTTTGTTTCCGCATCCTGCGAAATAACATGATCGACTCGAAATTTATTAGCCTGCATAGTCACGATACTGCAGTATTCGTCGAGTTTATCCTTTGTACCGTAAATGATTGCAGCTTTATGTGCCGGATTTTGACGATAATACAACATATTTATCAGCGACGTCATCGGAATAACAAATGCGATCTGCACAAGTATTATAACAATAAACCCTGCAACAGGTAAGAGTGCTTCAACCAGTAAACTCAGTACAAAATACTGAAAACCGTTTGCACCTATAAGACAAAGAATCCACGAAATAATGATTTCCTGCAATCCTGCATTACCGAAATTAAATCCGTTATATATCCTGCTGATAAGATATAAGCTTGCTGTATAAAGCAATATTACAATGACATTACCCCAGAAATAATAAAGAGTTTGTTCATAGAAAAGCCTCTGGCCTATTGCAAACATGGCAAGGACAGAGAAAAACAAAATCGCTTTCGATATAAAAAATAATAAACCGCCTGTTTCCTTGATCATTGTACTCGCCGCTCCGTTCAGCCTCGGTCGATAAGGTTTTGTACATCTGCCTTGAAACGCTCCCAAGCATCTTCGTTTTCAACAAAATAAAGAGGACACAATTTCGGTGCACTTTCACGTTCCACATCAAAATGCCTGATAATATCATCGGAAGTAAGTCCGTATTGAACACTGAGCCATGCCGCCAATCTGACAGCCGTATTATAAGATTCATCCGTAAACTTCCCGGTCGAATCGGGATGACATATTTCGATCGATAAAGTATCCGCATTCCTTGTATTGGAAGCATATGCGATCTCGTCGACGGGTATACATTGAATCACTGTTCCGTCCATGCAAACAATAAAATGAGCGCTCACAAATATTTCTTCGACAGGTGCAACATTAGCAAAATAATTTCTGTTTTGAAGCGCTGTTGTCGCGGGATTTCCGATATTATGAATAACAATTCCTTTAACTTCTTCAAGCTCGGTCCCGGGTCTTGAAAATCTGTTCAGCGGAAGAAAATTTTGATCTATCCAATCCAATCCCGATACATCGGCCTGAACACCCGTAACAATAACATTATCGTCGGTTTGCGGTGCTTCCTCGGTACGGTTTCTTCTCGCTTCTGCAATGAAAGCATAAATAATTATAAATAAAGCAATTGCAGGTAATACATACATGTATACAGGAATATGCACTCGTTTTCGTTTGGGTCTTCTGCTTTTTACACCGTCAGTAAGATTATTTGTTGTGATATTTATATGTTCGGTGAATTCATTTTCAGTATTTATTTTATCTTTTTCGTCTGTTTCCACTCTTACATTTCCAATTTCATTATATCTTTATTCTTAACAAAATATTCCGCACCCGAAACAAGTGTCGTTATTCCTATCAAAATCCAACATATTACGATCACAGGTTGCGGAAACGGTAAAAACATGGCTATCAGGCAAATTATCGTAACAACGGTTTTGATTTTACCTGAAATTGTCGCAGCAATGACCCGCCCCTTAGCCGCCGCAACAAGTCGCATACCGGTCACCATAAACTCCCTTATAATAACGATCAAAACCAACCACGCCGGCATCAAACCCACTTCAACAAACCACAACATTGCCGCAAATGTCAAAATTTTATCGGCAAGGGGATCCATAAATTTTCCGAAATCCGTTATCTGATTGCGGGAACGGGCAATGATCCCGTCCGCAACATCCGTAAGCGCCGCTATAATAAAAACAGCAAGTGCAATATACTTACTGTACTCAAAATTAAGATACAAAAGTAACAAAAATACAGGTATTAAAACAACTCGCACCATCGTCAATTTATTAGCAGTATTCATATCATAAACCTCAAACCGAGCAGCAAGCAGGGGGACGGTTCTTGTGCTTGATTTTACTACTCAAGGATTCCTGTTAATTCACCGTTGATCATTCCCGTTATCCGAACTTCCGTGATTTTATTAATACAGGAAAGTGATTTTTTTGTCTTTTTTATATATATAAACCCGTCAACATCGGGAGATTCGCAATAACTTCGTGACAGAAAGTATTCGGAACCGTTTATTATCGTGACCGCATCTTCAATCAGAACATTGATTTTCAACCCGAGTCTGCTTTCATTATGCTCTTTTATTATTTGTGTTTGTAATTCAAGCAGTTTGTCAGCTCTTTTCAATGCAACGTTTCGAGACGGTCGTCCCATCAAAGCAGCTTCGGTCCCGGTTTCGGGAGAATATGCAAATACTCCGACTCGTTCGATTTTTGCTTCACTGAGAAAATCATACAACTCCCGAAATTCATTTTCTCCTTCACCCGGAAGCCCTGTTATCAAACTCGTCCTGAGAACAACACCCGGTATGCGCTCTCTCAGTTTTTCGAATAACCCGCGAATCTTATCACCCGACCCCCGACGTCTCATTTTTTTAAGCACACCGGTGTTTATATGTTGGATGGGTATATCAAGATACTTTAATATTTTATCACTTTTTGCGATTACGTCAATAATTTCATTATCAATATCATCCGGATATAAATAATGTAACCGAATCCATCGTAAATTTTTGATTTTTTCAAGTTCTTTAAGTAACTCACCGAGAGACCGCTTTTTATATAAATCGATCCCGTACCCGGTCAAATCCTGTGCAACCAAAATCAACTCAAGAACACCCGCATCAACCAACTTTTTTGCTTCCGATATAATATTTTCGATCGGTCGACTTCTGAAGCATCCGCGAATATCGGGGATACAACAATAAGAGCACCGATTATCACATCCTTCGGCAATTTTCAAATAAGCCCAAACATGAGATGTCGACAATATCCTCGGTGTTTCACTGACGGGAGCGTTTATATCACCGAAATATAACGCGGGGTGACATGTAACTACTGTTTTTTCAACAGATTCAACAACATTAACAATATCATCAAAACTGCCGGTCCCGACAAAAGCGTCAACCTCCGGCAGTTCATCACCGATACTGTCTTTATAACGTTCGGGTAAACATCCTGCAACGATTATTTTTTCGATTCTTCCGGTTTCTTTTGCCGTAACTTGTTCAAAGATATTTTCGATCGCTTCGGTTTTAGCACTCTCGATAAAACCGCATGTATTGATCAAAACAATATCCGCTCCGTCCGGTTCACCGGTAACATCGTAACCGGCACTACTGAGCTTGAACATCATCTGTTCACTGTTGATACGATTTTTGGAACATCCCAGTGAAATAACACCTATTCTTCTTCTGAAACCCATTCTGTATACCTGTTTATCGCTGATTTTGCCTCTTCATAACTGTACCCGCGTCGCACCAATGCATCTGATGCCCTTCTTAAATCATCTTTTTCCGTCCCGCCGCGCATTTTCTTTTTGATAAATGCCAGTGCTGTATCTTCCATTTCCGATTCATCGATGTCATCAAGTTTTTCATCCCATAAATCCCGTGCAATGCCTCGTTTATACAGTTCATCTTTTATACGGGTAACTCCGTAGCCTTTGCCGGAATAGTGGCGAACAATTAAAGTCGCATAATCGGAATCATTTATATAACCGAGTTCAACCAACCATTGTACGGTTTCCTCCGCATTATCCGAAGACTCTCCTTTTTCAATCAAGCGCTTGAACATTTCTTTTTCAGAAAAGCTTCGCTTCCCCAAAATCCGAAGCGCTCTCTTTTTAGTATCTTCCAATCCCGGCATCCGTATCTCCCGTATTAACAACAGTGTGTATGTAAGGCAATCCTTACTTTTTAACCTTCAAAATCTTCCGCATCAATATCTATCGCACGACCCGCTGCTTTGGCTGCAATTTTTTCTTGCGGAGACATCAATTTCTGTGAATCACGTCTTATCGTTGCTTCAAGTTCGTCCGATGCATCCGGATGTTCTTTTAAATATTCTTTTACATTATCACGCCCCTGGAATCTCAGCTCTCCGAGTGAATACCAGGCACCGCTTTTTTCAATCACTTCAAGTTTAACACCGAGATCGACAAGTTCACCGTATTTAGAAATGCCTTCGCCGAACATTATATCAAACTCACCCTCACGAAACGGCGGAGCAACTTTATTCTTAACGATTTTCGCACGTGTGCGATTTCCGATATGTTCTGCACCGGACTTGATATATTCCGATCTGCGAACATCGATACGAACACTGGAAAAATATTTAAGAGCACGACCGCCCGGCGTAGTCTCCGGATTACCGTATGTAACACCGATCTTTTCACGTAATTGATT
>Ga0123356_10005736_pt1 | contig 12604 bp, 11 predicted proteins | sample TergutEmb28metaG_2_FD_92546 | JGI IMG/M metagenome (GOLD analysis project Ga0123356, IMG submission 92546) | Embiratermes neotenicus P3 segment gut microbial communities from Petit-Saut dam, French Guiana - Emb289 P3 | ecosystem: Host-associated > Arthropoda: Insects > Digestive system > Gut ... | reverse complement strand
GGCCCGGCCGGCGCGTGGCTGGTCATGGGCATCGGCCTGTGCGCCGTGTGCCTGGCCACCGCAGCGTTCACGGACTGGCAGCGGCGAGGTGGCATGGTCGGGCCATGACCGGCGACGAACTCGACCCGCTGATCCATGTCCCGACGCGGCTGAAGATCGTCGCGACGCTCGCGGCACTGCCCGATGGCGACGGGCTGTCCTTCACCCGGCTGCAGGACATGCTGGGGCTCACCCCCGGCAACCTGATCGTCCAGCTGCGCAAGCTGGAGGAAGCCGGTTACCTGGTTACCGAGAAGACCAGGAGCGGGTCCGCGCAGAAAACCACCGCGGCCCTGACCAGTAAGGGCCGGGCGGCGCTCGCCGCGTACACCCAGACGCTCCGCAACCTGCTCGGCGGCCTAGGCGAAGAGGAACGGGCCAGCAAGGCCGGGGGCGACCATGCGGCTATCTGACCCGCGCACCGCGTCCTCTCTGCTGCCAGTCAGCGGGCGGCCGCCCGAAAAAAGCGCGTGTGCCATCCATGCACAACAGCCGTGTGCCAACTATGCACAACAGCTAGGCCAGCTAAACGATCTTGGCATGGAGGATGGAGGTCCCCATGAACCACCTCGAGATTCCGAGCGGTGTCCGGCCACGTCACCGTCTTCTGGCAGGAGCATTCTGCAGCGCCCTTACCGTCGCGCTAGTGACCGCGGGCTGTACTTCGACGAGCACGCACGCAGGCGCACCGGCCAAGGCTGCGGCTGCGGGAATTACCTGGGTCTGCCGTCCTGGCCAGGCGGCTAACCCCTGCGCCTACGATCTGGCCGTTACGACGGTCACTGCGGGCGGCACCCTTCAGCCCGCGTCCTGGCCGCACTCGGCGACGGCATCGAAGTTCGCCTGCTTCTACGTCCACGGATCGGACGGCCTCACCGGGACCGGCAACACGAGCTTCGCGGTGACCTCGGTGGACGTCAGCGTGGCGATCGAACAGGGAGCTCCGTTCTCTCAGGTCTGCCAAGTGTGGGCACCGTCCTACCGGTCGGTGACCCTGCCGACCATACAGAAGGGGCTTTCTGGCGACGCGCCGCTGCTTCAATCGACGTCCGCCGTCGCCTTCGACAGCATTCTTCCGGCCTGGCAGTGGTTCCTCGCGCACACCGGCGGCGAGCCGATCATCCTGATCGGGGACTCGCAAGGCTCGGCGGTCCTCATCCACCTCATCTCCGCCCAGCTCGAGCACCAGCCATCAGTACTGGGTCGCCTCCTCGTCGCGATCCTCATCGGCGGAAACCTCCAGGTCCCGGCAGGCAAGACGGTCGGCGCCACCTTCGCCAAGGTCCCGTTGTGCACCGCAAGCACCGAGGCGGGGTGCGCGATCGCCTTCTCGTCGTATCCTTCACAGCCGCCGGCCGACTCGATGTTCGGCCGACCGGGCCAGGGTGTAAGCCTCCAGTCCGGACAGACCGCTAAGGCGGGCCAGCAGGTTGCCTGCGTCAACCCGGCGGCCCTGGGCGGCGGCACCGGCGACCTCGACACCTACGAGCTGACGTCAACCCAGACCGCCAAGATCCCAGGCTATGAGCGGCTGACCGAGCCGGTTAGCACGCCGTGGGTCACGTATCCCGGCCTGTACTCCGCCAGCTGTCAGCAAGGCGGCGGGGCCAGCTGGCTGCAGGTCAGCAGCCTCGCCGGGGCCAGCCACACCCGGCCCGTCGTGAACGATAACCATCTGGCCGGTTTGGCCGGAACCGATACCGGCCCGGCATGGGGCTACCACGGCTACGAGTACAGCCTCACCCTGGGCAATCTGCTCACCGATGTCGCCGGTGAAGAGGCTGCATGGGAGTCGGCCCACTGACTCCCAGGCCTTATATCGACCCGCTGACGGGCCTCGACCTCGACGTGCTCACGGCCGCCGTCGACGCCGTCGTACCCGCTGATGACTACCCTTCGGCGAGCGAGTCGGGCGCACTGAACTTCTTGCGGCTCGCCTTCCGGAGTGAGCAGCCCATTGAGCGGCTGGCCGCGTTCCTAGGTCAGGTCCGCAGCCAGGCGGGGATCCTGGGTTGCGATCCAGCAGGCGACGCCGAACGTGTGCTGCGCGAATTGGACGGCAGTGAAGAGCTGCGCTGGTTCGCTTCCCTGGTGTCAGCTGGTTACTACGCGGATGCGGCCAACGGCGGGAACGAGGGCAGCGCGTCGTGGGCGATGGTCGGTTGGAGCCGCGGCCCTGAGGGGTGGCCGCTTGAGTTCTTGCATGAGGAGGATCGCGCCGGGCTGGTGGGTTTCGGCGCTGTGCGCGACCGGTACGACGTGGTCGTGATCGGCTCAGGCGCGGGCGGCGGCGCGGCGGCCTCTGTATTCGCAAAGGCCGGCCGTCGGGTCCTGGTCGTCGAAGCGGGCGGCTGGCCAGCAGATTCGGAACTGGTAGGCGACCACTTGCGCAATCCGCGCGCCGGATTCGGGTTCGCGCAGTTCTCCGGGCCGGATCCGAACGGGACCCCGCGGGTCGTCCAGATCGCAGGGCAGACCTTGACGGTGGGGCCTGCCGATGCCCGGTGGAGCGGCAACGCCAGCACGTATGGCGGGGGAACGCGTGTCTATGGTGCGCAAGCCTGGCGTTTCACCGGGGCCGACTTCGGCATGGCGTCGACGTACGGCGTGCCCGACGGAAGTGCCCTGTCCGACTGGCCGATCAGCTACAGCGACCTGGAGCCCTATTACACCCGTGCTGAGTGGGAGATGGGGGTGGCGGGCTCACCAATCGGTGACACGGCTGCCATGCCCCGTTCGCGGGACTACCCGATGGCACCTCTGCCGCTTCCGGACGCCGCCCGGCCGCTGGAGGCGGGGGCACGGCTGCTCGGGTTGAGCACCGTTCCCGTGCCGCTGATGGTGAATTCGGTTCCCTACGGCGAGCGCGGCGCATGCGTCCGCTGCGCGGAGTGCATTGGCTTCGCGTGCCCTGTCGGAGCCAAGGCGGGCAGCCAGAACACGACCCTCGCGACCGCGGTCGCGACCGGCCGGTGCGACGTGGTCGTTAACACTGCGGCGACGCGGCTGATGACGGACTCGACAGGTCATGTGCTCGCCGTCGAGCTCAAGACGGAAGCAGGCGGCCAGGTGGCGCGCCGGGTGATTGGGGCTGATGATTTCATCGTCGCCGCCGGTGCCATCGAATCCGCGCGCCTGCTTCTGAACAGTGCGCACGAGCGCGAGCCGGACGGCCTGGGCAACAATGCCGACCAGGTCGGACGTCACCTTCAGGGTCACGCATACGCGGGCGCGATCGGGATCTTCGACGACGAGGTGGTCGATCTCCTCGGCCCGGGGCCCAGCATCGCTACCGGCGACTACCGGCACGGCAACGACGGAATCATCGGCGGGGGCCTGCTGGCCAACGAGTTCGTCCCGACCCCGGCGAGCACGTACGCCTTCCTGGCCCAGGCAGGACTCATCCCCTGGTGGGGGCAGGAGGCGAAGCACGGGATGCGCCATCTGCTCCGTCGCATGCACCGAATCGTCGGCCCCATCCAGGAGGTCACGTCCGCTAGCTCCCGCGTCACCGTGGACCGCAATGTGCGCGATCGATTCGGCATCCCCGTCGCCCGCCTGCAAGGGTCGCTGCACCCGGAAGACATCCGGGGCTCGCGATTCCTTCGCGACCGCGCTGCCGAATGGCTCGAGGCCAGCGGGGCCGCGCGGGTGGCAAGGCTTCCGACGGCGACGCTCGACGGCGGTCCGAGCGGCGGCCAGCACCAGGCGGGGACCTGCCGAATGGGCGACGACCCGGCCTCATCGGTCGTTGACCCTCGCGGAAGAGTGTGGGGTCACCCCAACGTGAGGGTCGCGGACGGCAGCGTCCACGTCACCGGTGGCGGTGTCAATCCAGTCCTGTCGATTGTCGCCAACGCGCTGCGGATCGCCGACCTCGCAGTCACCCAGGCGGATTGACGGCCGCCCCGCCCGAGGGGAGCGGTCGGCCGGTGTCAGCGAGAAGGCTCAGTACCAGCCTGCGGGAGCTGACGGGGTTCGGCACTGCGGGAGCCGACGGGGTCCGGCGCAACAGCTACGCGGGATCCGCAGCGCGCTGCTTGGCCATCCCGGCGAGGGCGGAGAGTACGTGCGAGCGGGCGTCAGCGTCGAGGGACTGGAGCGAGTCGTCGATGAGATGGCGGTAGAACTCCTTCTCCGCCTTAAATGCCCGCTTGCCTGCGGCAGTCAGCGCCAGCACGACCGTGCGCCGGTCGGTGGGATGCCGCCGGCGTTCGATGTACCCGTCGCGCTCCAGCCGGTCGGCCAGGCTGGTCAGGGTCGACGGGGTGAGCCGCAGACTGCGCCGCACCAGCAGGATCGGAGTCTCGCCGTTCAGGCCGAGCTCCTGGATCAGCATCCGCGCCCGGAGGTCCAGCGCCGAAGTCGGCCGGGCACGGTGCTCGGCCTCGATCACGTGGACCAGCCGCATGAGCGACTCGATCTCGAGGTCAGTGGCACCGGGTTCCTGCATGGTCATGAGGCAGAACCTACTTGCGCAGTCGGGAGGCGGCCGAGGATCCGGTCGATGGCCGGGCTGCCGAACAGGCCACCGGGATCGAGTGTCGCACGCAGCGCGGTGAAGTCATCCCAGCGCGGATAGAGCCCGCGCAGCCCGGCAGCGTCCAGGGTGTGCCACTTGCCCCAGTGCGGACGCCCGCCCGCCGCGACGGCGGCACACTGGGCCTCATGCCACGCCCCGTCGATGTCGATACCTGGCGCCTGGATAGCAGCGCCGACCCAGGTCGAGGTCCGGCCGTACGCCGGGTGCAGCCATGCCGACTCGGCCGGCGCGATGCGGGTCTCGCACGGGAAGGCCGCTGGCACCTTCGCGTCCTCGACGGCCTTCAGCAGGCTGCGCACGCAGTGCGGGCCCTGGTCCTGCGGCACCGCGAACTCGAAGGCGTCGTGGCGCACGAAGAGCGGCCGCAGAAAGACCTTGTCGTAGCTGTCGACGGTGGTCTCCGGCTTGATCCCGCGCGCGAACGCCCGGCTCAGCGCAGGCACCAGCCGCGGTGCCCGGCGCGCGACAGCGCCCATCGCATCGAGGCCGTAGTTCACCTTCACCACGTCGCGGAACCACTCGCCGAACGCCGACGGCTTGTCGACCGGGTCGGTCGTACGTTCGGCCGTCCACATCAGCACCTGGTCGATGTACGGCATGAAGTACAGGCCGATGTGGTCGATCGCCGGCGGGTCCTGCAGCAGGGTGTAGGCCTCGTCGCGGGTGATGACGGCGTCGGAGCGGCGCAGGTTGTAGGTCGGCACGGCCTGCAGCGTCACCGAGACGATGACGCCCAGCGCGCCGAGGCTGACCCGGGCCGCGTCGAAGAGGTCGGGGTTCTCGGCGCTGCAGCGGACGATGCTGCCGTCGGCCAGCATCAGCTCCATCGCGACAACTTGCGAAGCGAACGCCGGGGCGTGCAGGCCAGTGCCGTGGGTGCCGGTGGACAGCGCGCCCGCGATCGACTGGCGGTCGATGTCGCCCATGTTGGCGAAGGCCAGGCCGCGGGAGGCCATCTCGGTGCGCATCTCGTGGAGGGTGGCGCCTCCCTCGACCGTGAGCTGCGCGGACGCGGTGTCGACGTGGAGCACCTTGTTGAGGTGGCGAAGCGACACCTGCGTCTCCGGCGCGATCGCCACGTCGTTGTACGAGTGGCCCGCGCCGACGACCCGCACCCGCGAGCCCTCCGCGGCCGCGTCCTTCAGAACGCGGCGCAGGTCGCCCAGGTCGGCCGGCGAGACCACCCGCTGCGGTTGGACCCTGCAGCGACGGGAGAAATTCGTCCACGTGCCATCTGCGGACACCTCGGCGCCCAGGGCACGGCGAGAACCCATCAGATATTCCTCAGCTCGTAACATCTCTTGTACGTAACTTCCGAGATGTATATGATCCACGTCACGGCACTCGACGTCAAGGAGGCACTGGTGGGCGTCACGATCATCAATCCGACCAGCTACGAGACAGCACCGCTGTCGATCCCGCGCAGCACGGCGCTCGATCTGACCGGTCTGACCGTCGGGTTCCTGTCCAACAGCAAGATGAACGCCGACAAGGTGCTCGAGGGCGTGGCCACTGCGCTGGTCCACCGGTACGCGATCACGCCCCGCAGCTACGTCAAGCGGGTGCCGTCGATCGCCGCCAGCGACGAGCTGCTCGACCAGATCAAGGACGAATGCGACGCAGCCGTCGTCGCGATGCTCGACTGCGGCTCCTGCGCGTCGTGGGCTGTCGCGGACATGGCCGCGCTCGCCGGCCGCGGACTGCCGGTGGCCGGGATGGTCTCGACCCAGTTCGAGGGATTCTCCCGGCAGGTGCTGGCGATCCAGGGAGCCGAGGCGCTCGGGCTGTCGGTCATCGCCCACCCGATCGGCGGCATCGCGCCGCAGGAGGCCTTCGACCGCGTCACCCCTGCCGCGGTGGACGACGTCGTCGCCGCACTGACCACCGCAACCGCGAAGGAGCAAGCCGCGTGACCGCCACCAAGGCCAGCCATCTGGTCGACATCGCCGAGGCCCACGACGAGGAGGAGGCGGCCGAGCAGCTGCACAAGTGGGGCTGGACGGACGGGCTGCCCGTCGTCGTACCGACGCCGGAGCGGGTGGAGCGCATGCTGTCTGCCGCGACGCGGGAAGCGGACGCGACGCTAGGCCCGATCGCGCCCCGGGGTGCCGAACTGACTGTTCGCAGGCTCGCGGCCAACGCGGTGATGGCCGGCTGCCTGCCGGAGTACATGCCGGTGCTCGAAGCGGCCATCATCGCGATGCAGCAGCCTGACTTCAACCTCTACGGCATGCAGATGACGACCCATCCGTGTGCGCTGATGGTCGTGGTCCAGGGCCCGATCACCGGCGAGCTCGGCATCGCGAGCGGAGCCGGCTGCATGGGCGCGGGCTTCCGCGCGAACGGCACCATCGGACGCGCCGTACGACTGGTGGGGATGAACATCGGCGGAGCACGGCCCGGCGAGGGCGAGGTCGCGGGCGACATCGACCGGGCGACCCAGGGCTCGCCGGCCAAGTGGTCGTTCTGTTTCGCCGAGAACCGGGGCGACAGCCCGTGGCCGTCATTCGGCGCGGAACTCGGCTTCTCTCCCGACGACAACCTCGTGACCGTGGCCGCTGTCGAGGGGCCGCACAACATCAACGATCACCAGTCGAGTACCGCGGAGAACTTGCTGAAGACGATCGCCGCGACGATGTCAACACCCGGCGCCAACACGGCGTACCGCGGCGGCGACCAGTTCCTGGCGCTCGGCCCGGAGCACGCGCGAGTCCTCGCCGCCGACGGGCTGTCGCGACGCGATGTGCAGGAGTACCTGCACGAGAACGCGCGCGTTGACGCCACCCGGGTCGGCCGGGAGAAGCTCGAGGAGGCCAGCTTGTGGGGCGGCTACCGGCTGCGCCTGGAAGAGTGGGGCCACCGGGTGCCAATCTCGCGGGCGCCGGAGGACATCCGGATCCTCGTCGCGGGCGGCACCGGCAAGCACTCCGCCTGGATGCCGACCTTCGGTGCAACCTGGAGCCAGACCGTGCGGCTGCCGCGCTCGGCGGGCGACGACTTCGAGGTCGCGCCGCTCAACGAGACGGCGAGCTGGTCCAACGACCTTGAGTCGGATTGACCCGGTGACATCCATGGCTGACCAGGCAACTGAGCAAGCAACGGGGCCGCTGAGCGGCGTGCGGGTCGTTGACCTGTCGCGGGTGGTGATGGGGCCGTTCGCCACCCAGATTCTCGCGGACCAGGGCGCGGATGTGGTGATGATCGAGGCCGCGGGCGGCGACACCAACCGGGTGATGGGACCCGGGCCGGCCCCGCAGTTCTCCGGGATCTCGCTCAACTTGCTGCGCAACAAGCGCTCGGTCTCGCTTGATCTCAAGGACCCTGACCAGGCGGCCGTCGTCCGCCGGCTTATCGCCGAGGCCGATGTCGTGGTCGCGACCATGCTGCCCGGCACGCTCCGCCGGCTCGGCCTGGACTACGCATCCATCCGCGGACTCAACCCCGAAGTCGTCTACTGCCAGGCCCAGGGCTGGCCGCTGGAATCGGAGGCCGCGGACTTCCCCGCGTACGACGACATCATCCAGTCAGCCATCGGGGTCGGCGACATGATGGAACGTGCTGCGGGAGAGCCGGCGCTGCTGCCGACAATCCTTGCCGACAAGGTGTGCGGGCTGGCGATCGCGCAGGCGGTGACGGCCGCGCTCTACCATCGGGCGCGTACCGGGCACGGCCAGCACGTCGAGGTGCCGATGGTACAGGCGATGACCGCGTTCATGCTGGCCGAGCATGGCGCGGGCGCGATCGCCGAGCCGCCCGCCCGGCAGGGCGACCTGCCCGCGACCGGCTACCCGCGGGTGATGACGCCCGAGCGGCGGCCGCAGCAGACCGCCGACGGCTGGATCCAGATCCTGCCCTACCACCCGAAGCACTTCCTGGCGATCTTCGCCGACGCCGGAGAGACGGAGCTGCTCAACGACCCCCGGTTCGCCGACATCGCCTCGGCCATCAAGCACTCGGCCGAGCTCTACCCGTTGATGCGCGGCATCGTGAAGCGGCGCACGACCCAGGAATGGCTCGACTTCTGCCGCCGGTCCGCGATCCCGGCGGTGCGGATGGCCAGGTTGCAGGACCTGGTCGACGAGCTTCCCCTCGCCGAGCATCCGACTGCCGGCCGGTACCGCACCCTTCCGCCGACCGCGAACTTCGCGCTCACGCCTGCAAGCGTCCGCCGCCCCGCGCCCGCCATCGGCGAGCACACCGATGCCGCGCTGGGCGGAGGCACGATCTGGGAGGTGCCCGCGTGCGGCTGATGGCCACCGAGCTCACGAAGGACGAGCGCGCGCTGCAGGCCGAGGTCCGCGGCTGGCTGGACGAGCGGCTGCCGGACGGCAGCTATCCGGTCGGGCTGGGAATGGTCGGTGCGTTCGATCCGCAGTTTTCCCGCGACCTCGGAGCCCAGGGGTGGCTCGGCATGGCCCTGCCCCGGGAGTATGGCGGCGGCGGCCGGACGGCGGTCGAGCGGCTCGTCGTCGTCGAGGAACTGCTCGCCCGCGGTGCTCCGGTCGGCTTCCACTGGGTGGCCGACCGGCAGTCCGGCCCGAGCATCAACCTGCACGGCACCGAGGAGCAGAAGCAGGAGTTCCTGCCCCGGATCGCGCGCGGCGAGGTCTCCTTCGCGATCGGCATGTCCGAGCCCGACTCCGGCTCCGACCTGGCCTCGATCAGGGCCAAGGCCGAGCCCGTCGACGGCGGATGGGTCATCAACGGCAGCAAGATCTGGACCTCCGGTGCCCACCTGGTCGACTACACCCTCGGGCTGTTCCGCACCGGCGATGACGCGCACGGCGGGCTGACGCAGTTCATCATCGCCCGGGAATCGCCCGGGCTGACGATCTCGCCGATCCAGTTCATCGACGGCGAGCAGCACTTCTGCCTGCTCACCTTCGAGGACGTCTTCGTGCCCGACACCCGTCGGCTGGGCGAGGTCGGCTGGGGCTGGATGCAGAACGAGGGCGAGCTCGTGCTGGAACGCGGCGGCGTCGACCGGTGGATGTCGGCGATCCCGGTGCTGGAGCGCTGGGTGCACCGCGAGCTCGACTCCTCCTCCGCCCGGCTCAAAGAGGACCTGGCGGGCATCACCGCCCGCTGCTGGGCCTTCCACGGCATGTCGCTGGCGGTCGCCCGGATGGTCGACGCGGGCGAACGGCCGAAGACCGAGGCGGCGCTCGTGAAGGACATGGCGACCCGCTTCGAGCAGGAGTGCGTGGAAATCGTCGTACGCCACCTCGGGCGGATGCCCGACCCAGCCTCCGAGGATCCGTTCGAGGCGCTGCTCGCGACGGCGGTGCTGGACAAGCCGTCGTGGACGATCCGCGGCGGCACCACTGAGATCCTGCACAACCTGATCGCCAAGGAGCTGAGCCGATGAGCCGGCCACCCGCCCCGGACAGCGACGTCGCCGGCCTCGTCAACCCGCTATTCGCCGACAAGATCGGGCACGACCTGGTCCTCGCAGCCGAGAACTCGCCGCTGCTGCACGACCTATGGGACCTCCTCGCCGGGCTAGACCTGCCCGGGATCGGCATCGCCGAGTCAGCTGGCGGCTCCGGCGGCTCGTTCACGGACGTCGTCGCCCTGCTGGAGGCCGCCGGCCGGCGTGCCGTGCCCCTCCCCCTTATGGAGCACCACCTCGCACTGTGGCTGGTCACCTCCTCCGGGGGCACGATCGCCGGAAGTGCGCCGTGGACCGTCGCTCAACCGCAGGCCTCGCTCACCGTCGCAGGCACCACGGTCACCGGCACATTGCGTGATGTCGCGTGGGGCCGGGACGCTGATCGGGTGGTCGCGCTGATCGAGACCGGCGGGCACCCCAGCGTGGTCGTTCTCGACCCGGCCGGCGCCACCGCGGTACAGCCCGGGCGCGACATCGCCGGTCAACCGCGCGATGCGCTGACCTTCAGCGACGCCACCGCCGAGGTCCTTCCGTCCGCCGTCACGGCCGATCAGCTGGCCCAGCGCGGGGCGGTGCTGCGGGCCGCTCAGATGGCCGGCGCGATGGCGGCCGTCTATGAGCTGACCCAGGGCTATACCGCTCAGCGCCAGCAGTTCGGGCGGCCGATCGGCAAATTCCAGTCGGTGCGCAGCCACCTCGTCTTCCTCGCCCAGATGTCCGTCATGACGCAGCTGAGCGTCGATCGCGCCGCGACCGCCATCGAGTCCGGTCGCGACGCGTCCTTCGACGCGTACGCGGCAAAGCTGCTGGCCAATCAGAACGCCGCCGTCAGCATCAAGTCCGGCCACCAGGCACACGGCGCGATCGGAATGACCCGCGAATACGCCCTGCAGGACCTGACCCGCCGGCTCAACGCCTGGCGCTGCGACTGGGGCACCGAGCAGGCACTGGCGGACCGGATCGGCGGCGCAGTCGCCAGCGCTAGGCGCATCGTCAGCGTCGCCACGGACGAAGGGTCGCTGGTCGTATGAGCGACGCGACCAGCCAGGTCAGCATGGAGCGCGACGAGCACGTCGCCATCGTCGAGATGCACGACCCGCCCGCGAACTTCTTCGACCGTGACATCCTCGCCGCGATCGCCGACGCCGGCGAGCGCGCTACTGCCGAAGGCGCCCGCGCGATCGTCCTGTGTTCGGAGGGCCGGCACTTCTGCGCCGGTGCACGCCTAGCCGACGTCACCGGCACACTCGACCCCCGGGCGTCAGCCGCGGCCGTCTACGAGCAAGCCGTCCGCATCTTCCGCATCCCGGTCCCGGTGATCGCGGCTGTCCAGGGCGCGGCCGTGGGCGGCGGGCTCGGCCTCGCCTGTGCCGCGGACTTCCGCGTGGCCGGGCCGAGAGCACGATTCGAGGCGAACTTCTCCCGCCTCGGCTTCCACTGCGGCTTCGCGCTGAGCCTTACGCTCCCCCGGATCATCGGCCACCCCCACGCGGAGCTCATGCTGTATACGGGGGCTCCCGTCCGCGGCAGCGAGGCGCACACCCTAGGCCTGGCTGACCGGCTCGCGGCCGAGGGCGAAGAGCGTGCCGTCGCTCTCGAACTCGCCCGCCAGATCGCGCGAGCGGCGCCGCTCGCGGTCCGCTCGATGCGCGCCACGATGCGGGCCGGCCTGCTGGCCGATCTTGAGCGCGCACTGAACCGCGAGCTCGACGAGCAGGACCGCCTGTGGCGGACCGACGACGCCGCCGCCGGCATCGCCGCCTCCCTCGAACGCACTGAACCCACCTTCCTCGGCCACTGACCCACCGCTCACCAGGAGACACCAAATGACCCAACGCGTTGTGATCAGCGGACTCGCCGATGGCATGGGCCGCCAGACCGCCCTGCTGCTGGCGGCCAAAGGCGTCTCAATCGCTGGATTCGACGTCGATGGAGACGGGCTGAAGTCCCTCGCCGCCGAGCTCGACAAGCTCGGCGTCGAGCACCACCTGGTCCCCCTCGACATCACCGATCGCGATGGTGTTCGCGCATTCCGGGACGCGGTTCTCGCGAAATGGAGCTACGTCGACACCGTGATGTCGAACGTCGGCGTCCCGTTCTTCGGGCCGTTCGAGGAGGTCGACCTCAACGCCGCCCTGCGCGCTTTCGAGATCAACGTGATCGGGGCCGCGGCCCTCTTCCAAGCTTTTATCCCAGGGATGCGGGAGCGCCGTCAGGGCAAGCTCGTCGCCGTCGCCTCACTGGTCGGGCGGATCCCCTTCCCGTTCGAATCGATCTACTCCTCAACCAAGTTCGCCGTCGAGGGGCTGGTCCAGTCGCTGAAGTTCGAGGTCGAGCCGTACGGGATCAAGGTCGCCCTCATCGAACCCGCCCAGGTTTCGACCGGCTTCGCCAAGAAGTCGCTGAAACTGCCAGAGCCCACTTCGCCGTACTACGAGCGCGCGATGCGGTTCATCGAGCGCGACAACGAACTGGTCCGCAACGCGACAACACCCCAGGCCGCAGCCGAGAAGATCGCGGCAGTCGTGCTGGCCGACAAGCCCAGGCTGTTCAACCAGGTCGACACGATGAGCTCGATCTTCTTCTTCCTCAACCAGCACCTGCCGACCAGGGCCCGCGACGCGATCCTG